>SDBV01005666.1_pt1 | contig 17565 bp, 17 predicted proteins | sample 2277081 | NCBI WGS metagenome assembly SDBV01 (sample SAMN10402039, study PRJNA504765) | marine sediment metagenome | isolation source: marine sediment core GS10_PC15, 223 cmbsf | place: Arctic Ocean: Southern Knipovich Ridge | collected 2010 | reverse complement strand
AGGAGGAACCACAAAGAGTGGGTCGCGATATTGCCTTTATCGGATTTTCTCAATTTGGCAGAACTATCAGGAGAATAATCAATGGCGCATGAGATCGAGATGACCTTCCAGTTCACGACCGCCCAAGACCGTGATCGTATGCGGGTCGAACAGCGCGCGGCCTTGGAGCACTATGAGAGCGAGAACAGATGCACCCTCATCGTCAAATCGGACACGGCTAAGCACTACACCAACAAGCTCAAGCCGGGACCGGACTACTGGGTGAACACGACCATCTTGGAAGTATACGACGTCGAACGCGCACTACAATCAGAACTGGAGGATGTACCAATGACCTTCCCAGAGGATTTTATTTAATATGGCGGATAGAAGAACGGACGCTGATCTCGTAGAGCTGTTGAAACTCCATAAGAAATTCAACACCACGAAGACCGCGCGCGAGTTGGGCCTAAGCACACGTTCTGTGAGAGAAGCAGTGTCCTCCGCGAAGGCTCGGGGCCTCACGGCGGACACCCCGACCACGAACCCACTCGCCGAAGCGAAGGTCCAGAATAAAATTCTCCAGCGCCAGATTTCGAAGCTCCAGAACAAGGAAGACACAGCCAAAAGTATTCGGACGGAAATATACAATATGGCTGCTCACACCCCCAAGGCTCCGAAGTGGCTGACGCGTGTAACAAAGCGCGGCCCATCGAACGGGTGCTGGATGACTAACTGGTCGGACTGGCACCACAGCGAGGTCGTGAGGTTGGAAGAAACCGGTGGCACGAACGAGTTCAATTCCAAGATCAGCCGCGAGCGCATCGCCCGCTTGGTCGAACGCACTATCCAGCTTGCGAAAGGGTTCCAGTTCAAGGGCAAGGGCGTTCCCGTCAAGCACCCCGGTATCGTCGTCAACCTCGGCGGCGACATGATCTCGGGAAACATTCACGAAGAGCTGGCCGAGAGTAATGACCAGCACCCGCTCCAGGCTGTGAACGACTTGGTCGATCTCATTACTGGCGGTATCGAGCGGTTGGCTGGTGTGTTCGGCCAAGTGTTCGTTCCGTGCGTCGTCGGCAACCATGGGCGCACCACGACCAAGCCACGCATGAAGGGGAAGATATTCGAGAACTACGAATGGAACTTGTACTGCCAGATCGAGCGGCACTTCCGCGGCGACAAGCGCGTCACGGTCCATGTAGCGAACGAGACAGATGTGTATTACGAAGTATTCAATACGAAGTTTCTATTGACCCACGGCGACTGCATGGGGAGTGCCGGCGGCGACGGGATCATCGGCGCAATTGGTCCGATCACCCGCGGCATGATTAAGCTCATGCGCTCCTATGACGCGATTGGCAAACCTATTGACTGTGTCATCATCGGGCATTGGCATCAGAAACTCTTGCTCCCGTTCGGTATCGTCAACAACTCTTTCAAGGGCGACGACGAGTACGCGCGCCTGAAGATGCGGGCGCTCCACAGCCGGCCCTCGCAAAATATGTGGTACGTGGACGAGCTGCAAGGCATCACGCAGCATATCGAGGTCTTCGTGGACGAGGAGCCGACCTTCGAGAAGCGCGCATCCTGGGTCAACCTGCCGTCGCTCGTTTTATAATCACTAACCAACCGGAGGATGAAAATGTCAGGATTTGAAAAGAAAGATTATATTAGGCTTTGCCCCCTGAGTAGGGTAAAAAAGTATAAAGCTAAATGGCGTCCCAAATGTAATGGGGGTGCGGGTTGTCCTCGATGTTGGGACAAGTTCAAGAGAGGCCGGGAATTGTATCACATAGCATATCTCTCCCCCATCCCTGTACTGTGAGCACATGAAAGCATTCCTGTGGTCAAACGTGTTCACTCTAATCCCCCTGTTCAGCTATATGGCGCAGGCCGGTATAGATTGGCAGGAGCACCGCGCGGGGTTCGCGCTCATGTTCCTGGCCTACGCGACGGCGAACGTGGGAATTATCATAACGCGCATGTGGCCTCATCTTTTCTGGCCCGCAGTTTAACAGGAGGATCAAATGAGCGAATTCGATTGGAACCTTTTATCAGGGGCTGATTTTTCAGTGGCGAAAGCTATACTCGGTGGCCTACGGAAGCCTGACCTAATCATTTCGCCCGAAGGGGAGCGCCCGTATCTCTGCCGCTGGAATGTGATCCCCCGTAGCAAATTTGCGAATATCTACTTTCATATCCAGCTCTCAAGCGACCCCGAGCGTCCGTTGCATGACCATCCCTGGGACAATCAGTCTGTCATCCTCTCGGGTGGCTATGAGGAGATTTATAATTCGACACCGGCTACCATCTGGAGACAGTCAACCCGTAGTCTCCGAAAGGGTGATGTTCAATGGCGGCCGGCAATCGAAGCCCATCGTCTGCTCTTGCCGGAATTCTACCCATACACTATGACGCTATTCTCGACCGGACCGGTTGTGCGGGAGTGGGGGTTCTGGTGCCCGGATGGATGGCGCGCCGCAGACGAAATTTTTGCAGCCGAGAACCGTAAAGCAATAATGAAAGGATAACTCAATGGCAATCGTAAACAGAAAATCTAAGAACTACGAAGAGGGCGTCCGTCAACTCAAAAAGTGGCAGGAAGAAGAAGCGAAATACAAGGAGTGGCATGAATATGTGGAGAGGCTCAATGCGCAGCAGAACGAGGAAAAACTGGCGACGAAACAGATTGAATACAATAAATATGTTGAGTGTTGCCAAATAGATTGCAAGTCTTATCTTCAAATTTTAGATTTTGATGAAGAAGGATGGTTGCACTCCAGGCGGCGTGCTCAGTTTCAGGAACTCAAAAAGAGGTCGTCACCCAGACCACCGCCGGAGACCAAGCCCGGCACAGCCGGGCACTTCGACCATAAAATCTGGAGCCGTAGCGCAGGAAAAACCGAAGCAAACAAGAAAGCAATGAAGCATTACATCGAAAACTCCTGGCTTAAGCCTGCGTCACCAAAAGACCGTATCGGTGACGCGGCCAAACGCAAGTCCACCCCCATCACAACCGGGTGCATCGACTATTTCCCGGACGCTCTGCTCGCCGTAGCCCGGCTCTCGGTGGCCGGCAACGAACAGCACAATCCTGGCGAACTTCTGCATTGGGCCAAAGACAAGAGCACGGACGAGGCGGACTGTGTCTTGCGCCACCTGATCGACCGTGGGAAGAGAGATGTCGATGGCGTCCGTCACACGACCAAGGTGGCATGGCGGGCGCTCGCGCTCCTTCAGCGGGAGCTTGAGGGGGAACGCAATGCACAAGAAGCGGCTGACCGCGGGGGTTAGGGGGAGGCTATGACATCGCAGCCGGCGTAAGCAGCTTCGACGTCGTTGAGGCGCTGCTCGCGCTCGCTGATCCCCTGAAGCAGGAGCTTGATCCGCTCCCCCACGTTCGCGGCCGCGAGGATGGTCTCCCTCGTGTCCGGCCACGTCGGCGCCGGGCCAACGTCCTGGGCGCAGGGCTGGGAGACGGGAACCCGAACGGTGATGGTTTCGAACTGGATAATGGGGGGCTTGCTGGCGCACCCGAACAGCAAGAAGGTAAACAGGAACCCGAACACCAGCGCTCTCGATATGGGCGTCACTGGTAGACCTCCAAGATAAGAGCGTCTCCAGCCTCACAGGCTTCCAGGAACGGGGCAGGGATGGGTGTGGCGAGTATGTCGGCTACCTGGGCCTGCAAATTTCTGTTGGCCTCCTGCGCGTCTCCCAGGGCACGGGTGGCTCTGTCTTGGTTCCGTTCCGAAATGGCACGCATAGCGTTAACGGCTTGGTTCTGGTCGTCAATGGAGCCCCTGAGCGTGGCCTCGTTCACGACATAGCTCTCGATACGGGCTGTTTTCTCGTCTAGGAGGTCGCTGAGCACCCTGATTTCGGCGCGCTGCGTGAGCCATGTCGCCCCGAAGGCCAGGGCCATAGCCGCGAGGGCGATCCCAAAGACTTTGATATTCAGCAGGCTGGATAAGGGATTGAACATGGTATGGGCTCCACGGTTGGCCCCCAGGTTTTATAGATGTACTGGTTCCGGGTCAATATCAGGATATAGCCCCGGTTCTCCCGGATCGCCCAGTCCGCACGGTTGGAGTAGAGCGCTACGTTTCCAGCCCAGACGAGGGGGTTACAGCCGGCGGTGGCCTCGCAAATCCTGACGTCCCTCCTCACCCACCCGAGGCCCCCATTGTATGATGCCAGGGTGAAGGACCACCTGTCGAAGTCGGACGCCGCCTCCGGCACGCGGTCGTAAATCCACTTGTCATACATGACCATCGCACGAATGGACCAATTCGGGTTCAGCACGTCGTTGGTGCCAAGTTCATCGGCGTAGAGATCGGATATCCACTCGGCGGTAGGCTTAGTGAATTGTGTGAGACCACATGCGAAAATCGAGCATACGTTTTCCCTCCATAGGCTCTCCTGGTGGATTTGTCCAGCGAACGTCGCGATGGGTGCAGATAGCCCCCAGGTTGCCCTCGCCTCTCGGATTAACGTCCTCTGATAGGGCATAGCAGCCATCGGAACCTGGGCGTAGGCAGAGACAGAGCCCCCAGCTATCGCGAGTGCAATCGCAATAGTCAGCCATCTATATTTCATCGCCCGGGTACACACAAAAGGTTTCGACGAACTTGATCTTTGGATCGGTTAAGTGGAGTTCCTTCTCGTCCCTAGCCACTTCCTCGCATATGAGGTTCCCCGGCACCGGGCCGATCTCGTAGTCGAAGCCGCCCGCATAGAACAGGATTACAACAAGAATGGTAGGGATCACAGTGCGAGTGCTCCTGCTAAGATTGTGGCACCGACGATGATGGCACGTCTGTTGGTGGCCGCGGCCCTCTCTATCGAGGATAGGCCGGCAGCGTCCGGGCGGGCGTAGGGCGCGACCAACCGGTCGATCCAATATCCGCCATACGCGCTGAGCGCAATGAGGGCAGCCTTGTAGACGATGATCCCGATTTGCGCCGAAGCCTTCCACGCGATGAAGGCGAGAAGAATAGCGGCAACGAGAGCGATGGGGGACGCCCGCAGTTTACCACGAATTTGCCGAAGTCGGTCACGTATGGTCCTCATATCTTGGTCTCCGTTTTAATTCGCGTTGAGCCGCGATGTAGCGGCGTTCCCGCCAGATTGATACCTCATTTGCGAGACGAAAGATAGTCCACGCAAACACCAGCAAAGCCGTGACTTCTGGCAGATAGTCGTAGACGGTCGCGGCGATAGTTCCCATCGAAGCGACATCGCCTATTGGCTTGAGCTGTTCGAAGCGCTGGACCATATTATCCCACCAGAGAAAGCCCGACTGAATATGTAATGGCGTCCCCGTCAGCGTGGGTTGCGAGAATGCGGTAAGTTCTCGAAAGTACATCCTTTGCGATCAGGTTAGCGGAAGCCGTCAACCGGGGGTCAATCCTCAAGACAGTTTCTCCAGTGCCAACAATCGCAGCGCTATCGAGTAGGGTTGTATATTTTCCACTGGCAACGTCTTTAGCTTGGATTGTGAAAACAACTGAAGCCGATGCCGCGTAGAGAGTTACGTCGATAACCAGACGAAGACTTTTTGCGCTCGGGTTCTCCAAGTCCCCAGTATTTTGAGTGGCCGTGTAAACCGCCGAAGCAAAGGCAACGACTTCTGTATTCGTCCCCACCCTTGGAACGTGGACCTTGGCTTTGGGCGTACCAGAACTAGCCGAGGCCAGCCTCGGGTTCGTACCACCTTGGAAATCGTCATCTGCCATTCGGGGTTTTCCTTACGTTATTTTGCCGCTTTCGCCGAAAGGCGAACTATAGCCTTTTGGCCGTTGGGGTGTCAATTATCCCGCCGGTTGTCCGAGGAGCAGGTAAGCAGGACCGACAATAGCAGCAGCATAAGCCTTGCCGATCAAGTCCTTGATGAGCTTGAGTTCGTCAATCGTAATTTCCGTCTTGGTGAGGTCTTCTTTGCTTATGCGCTCTGCCACCAGCCACCGTTTCAGTTTGTCGTCGCCGCTAAGAGCGCGTTCGTCTTGAAACGCGGCTAGCAAGGCATTGATTGCTACTTTATCGAGAGAGATTTCGACAGGTTTGTCATCGACTTGTTCAGTAAGGGGCTCGCCGGCAAGGTTCTTGAGAACCGTATTAAATGCAATTTTCATCAGCCTTCTCCTTTGTCGTGGTTAGCGTCATATTGGGGTAAAGCATATTATGGGGCGGATAGCAAACCGTTGGCATCGGCAACTACAGTTCGGCTACCCGTCCCCGCCAAATCTACGATTTTCACAGCGCCGCCAAAGTGGCTTAGAGCGGTGCCGCTGCACCACAGCGCGAGATTATTAGCGGACGATGCGACGTTAATGCGGAGACCGTAGTTATTTGTTGCGCCAGACGCTTCAAGGTAGCCACCAAAATTATTTGTTGGGCCCGATCCAGTGACTTGCGCGTAAATACCATAGATACTTGTTCCTGATGTCGAAGTCATGGCTACATTAACCCCGCGCCCACCCGCCGTAGATGATAAAATGTCTAAGGTGTAATTTGGTGTGAGGCCGATGCCGAGATGGCCGACAGAGCTAAGACGCATTTTCTCAGAGCCGCCAATTTCCCAGATATACTGTACTCGACAATTGTAAGTCATCCCTCCGCCAGAATAGTTTGCCGAAATTTTAGCGTGGTCATTGTCTGTTGGGGAGCCGAAAAATAAAGTAGCAACTAAGGCATCAGGACAGAGGATAGATATTCCACAGTGACTACTATTCTCCACAATCAAATCGTCACCAGTCGTTCCTGCCGCCACTACCCCAGCAGTTGCCGTATGGACGTGCAAAGTGCCATCGGGAGTTGCGATGCCGATGCCAAGTTCGCCGGCAACTAGGCGCATCCCTTCTACGCGATTACCATAATTAAAACGTAATACGCCATTTGGTGTAGCTGTACCAATTTGCATTGTGAGGCCAACAAACGCCCACACAATATCAGCCGCTCTCTTATCCCCCACAGAACCAAAATATATGGAACTAACATTTGCATCGGGGGAGAGTAGAGTTATTCCACAGTGACTGCTATTTTCTACAACTAAATCATTAGCATTCGTGTCTGCCGTTACCGCTCCCGCACTTCCCGTGTGGACATGTAGAGTGCCATCGGGAGCTGCAATCCCGATGCCAACAGAGCCCCCGAACTCCCAAGTATTTTCGCTATCGTCCCACTTCAAAATTTGGGTAACATTAGAACGAAAGACGAAGTCCTTTGCTTTCGAGCCGTGGCTGCTCCCCCACATTTTAATGTTCGCTCCGACGCCGCTGTCGTTGCCGCCGGATATAATGAGCGATTGATCGTCAACCGAACGACGGAGTACATACTGACTACCCGCTGTGCCGAGGATAAGATCACTGTCCGTGATATTAATGCGTTCCGCAGTCGTAATATCGACAATACCTGGCGCTAGTTCTAAAGCGGTCTTCCCCGCGTTTATGCGCATAAACTTAAACGCCGTAGCATACGACGCAGGCGTATCTGTCAACTCAAGAAAAGTCAGTGACGGACTGCTGTTCAAAATATCTTTCAATTGAAGGAGTTGGACCGGGCCTTCCCCTCTGTCAATACGTCCAAGAAAGTACCCAGATGGTATACTGTCCCGGATACCACGAAGGTTTCTCTTTTTGAGCACAGCTATTATTTGGGGTACTAGAATACTCATCAGTCAATCCCCATATCATCCAAAACATCGTTCCCCGCGCCCGAGAAGATTATCATGAGGCCGTAGGTTTGGTCGAGGAGCTGGCGCTTATCGTCAGGAGACATTGCTGGGTTGGCGTACACGTTATTGACAAGCTGGCGGGAGTTCGCCATTGCGTCTTCAATACCCTGGAGCTTCACGAACGCCCCGGGGTTCTTGTCAATCAAGTCCTGGAACCGGTCTATATTGAAGCTGTCGAGGGAACGGTTCATCGACCCACGAACCTGCTCCATACGGTTCACCCGATCATAGTACCGGCGTATTCCTTGTGTGTTCGCGGACGGGTAACGAACTACGAAGGACTGGAGGAATGGAATATCGGCCAGCGTGCGTGTCGGCCTCACGATCTCGCTGCGGCCAGCCACCTCTAGGCCGACGTCCGATGCCACGAGCGCGGCAGCGCCAAGCGTCCCGCTCCAGCCCCGAATATAGTTCTCGATGACCGGTGGCGAAAGCTCAAAGTTACGCACGAGGGGAACGTCTTCGAGGAAAACGGCTATGTTCCGCGCGGTCTCGGTCGAGTAGTTACTGTATCGCTCGGGCGCGAGTACCCCGTCCCGGAGCCTGTCGCTCTCAAGCGGTGTCCCACGGAAGAAACTCCAATTACTCATGTGCTCCACGAACGGCGTCAGCGTCGAATATGTCAGCCCCGGCGGGAATAGCGACATGCCAATGGAGGCGGCAAAGCCCTCCGCGGCGTGCGGGTTCTTCTGGATAAAGTGCTCTAAGATGCGGCGCGGCATACCACCATACAGGAGGCCGAACACAGGCGGGAAAGGAACGAACCAAGTAATTCCATCAGGGCCGTTGCCGCCGGAGCGATACACGAGTCCGAGGTCTTTCTTCCAATTGGGCAAATCCTGATACCACTTCTCATCCTTGTAAAACCACCAGTTCGTTAACATGGGAATGGTGATGACCGCCGCCGCTTTCGCGCTGGTCTGCAATCCGACCTTCAGCCCTTTGCCGAACTGAGCTGCCGCGCTGCGTGCCATACCATTCATGTAGGGGCCAAAGAACGCGATGCCGGCATTCATGCGCCGCCCAACAGTCCCCTGCACAGAGAAGTCGAGCGTGGTCTCGCGAGCGGCCACCGAAGCCGTCTGCAAACTTTCACCGCGGGCGCGCCCGCTACGGATACGCCCAATGCGGGAGGCATCCGCCTGCACGTTGGCAATCAGTTTCAGCAGCCGGTAGGGGGATGAAGCAAGATTGCGGACGCCGCCGAGGAACCCGGTCCTATCCCAGTTCCGTAGTATCCCACTCTGAATGTATTCCTTCTCGACTTGCCGGATGGACGAGTTCGCACCGCCGGCCCGCATAAATTCGTCATAGGCTTTACTGGCGCGCGTCTCTTTCCCACCGATCCGCATGATCCCACCGAGGCCAAAGACGAACTCGCCAGCCGAATTCCGTAGACCGGGTGACGTGATAAAGGACCAGCCTGTGTCCATGAACATCTGGCGCACCGCAAACGAGGGCGCGAGAGTGATGAACGTGCGCTGGACCCTGACCATCTGTTTCAGGATGCGGTCGATTATCCCGAGGGTCTGCTGGTCGAGCCCCTTCAGGATTTTCGCAACTTCCGGGTCTCCCAGTTTCCACACCTCGGCTTTACCCTCCCGGTAGACGATAATCTCGTCGGCGGCGAGGCGGTGACGGGACGGGCGGAAGATGTTGATGTCGATGCCCTCGGGGATATCTTCTTTCTCCAGCCCGAGTTCCTTGGCAATCTTCTCGATTTCCTTCGCGTCGAGTTTGGTCGCGGATACTTTCGTGTTCTTGGCCGCGAGACCATGTTTGGCGGCGACATCGACCATCGCGAGGTTCGCGCGGTTGCGGTCGGCCAGCTCCCGGAACAGGAAGATATTCTTGACCATGCTTTCGAACGGGTCCGCGATCTTGCTCTCTGAGCCCTCGAACGCCCGAATGGGGTCATAGGACACCTTGCCCGCGCCGGCCCCTTTCTTCTGGTTGAACCCCTCGGAAATGCGGTACGCAGGTATATAGGCTTTGACTTTATTCACGATACTTGTGAATTTTGACTTAGCCATTAAACCACTATCGACCAGCAGCCTCAGCAGCGTGTTCTGGAACGTGTTCAACTCTTGGAAGTCTTTCTCGAAGCGCGCCCGGCCGGCCTTAACGACCGTCTGTGCATCCCGCATACCGACGCCCGTTTCTTTGCGCTGGGAAGCCTTCTCCAAGGCCCAGCGAGCAATCGAGTAGGCTTTGAAACTGTCCCGGTTCTTGCCTTTGTGGCGGCCAATGATCTCTTCAAGAGACCTGCCCACAACCTTTCCATTGATGTCGGTCATCTTTATGCGGACATTGTACTCGGACTTACCGGCGGAACCGTTCGTCAGCGTCAGCAGTTCGACCGCATTAAGCTGTTCGGGAGTGATCTCTTTCCCTTCACGCGCAGCCAGGATGAACCGTTTGATTGGGTGAGTGCTATCCACCATCTCGACCATGAACCGGGTCGCTTCCCGACCGAAACTGAAGGCACTCGCGTTATCGCGGCCAATCCGGTCTAGGAGAGCTTGTTCAGCGCGGGCCGGCCCCGCTACGGGCTTGGTAGCCTCGATAGGATCAGGCTTCCGTGTCAGCTCTGTGAGGACTTCTGACGCGGTTCTCGTTTCGAGGTCTTCACCAACCTTCCCCGTCTCTGCCTTCTCGGGGTCGCGGGTTTGCAACTCCTCGCGGAATGCGGGGTCTTTCTGGGCGCGGGCGGCCGCATCTATGGGCTTCTCGCCGGTGCGCGCCCAATGCTCCTGGAGGCGCGCCTGGACGTCACGGACGCCCCTCGGGATGCTCGTGAGCCTCGCAGCACCCTTGAAGCCGGTCAGGAGGATCGCGGCGTCGAGGAAGTGCTCGGCGGTCGGCAGCTCGCCTTCCAGCGCAGCCGAGGCTGTCGTTAATACTGTTATTTCAGCCCCGAGCGCCGCCGTGGCCGCAGGGATACGTGTTACCCCACGAGTGACGAGCGCCGCCCTAGCAAAAGGTCCAGCGGGAGCTGTGACGGCCCCCACGATGGCGGCCTTTGCCGTCTCCCAGGCTATCGCACCCTGCCGTGCCAGGAAGTCCTGGGGGCCATCCGCCCACCCATTCTGGAGCGCGTCGATATATTCCTCGCGTATGAGGGTCGGCAACGCGAACGCGCCTGCGCCACCTCCGACTACGAGACCAGTCGCCGTTCCGGGGCCGGGTGCGACCGCGGTGCCGGCTGCGCCACCCCCAAAGGAGCCAATCACAGCCCCGGTGATTATGGCGGGAAGGTCGCTGACCAGGACGCCAGCATACTGCGCGAGACGCATGGCACGGCCCATATGCTCGGGGGCAATCTGGTCGGGCAGGCGGCTCCGTATCATGAGCCCGGACGCCCCGAGCTGTAGACCATTTGTCCACGCCTCATAAACTGTATCGAGGTCATCCTGCCCTTGGGCCGGCGTGGGGCCTCCGGCGCCGTCCGCGATTGTGGGATCGGCCTGGGTCCGCTCCGCGTTCGCCGCCTCGATGCGCGCACGAATTTGTGCGTTCAGAGGCGCAGGATCACTCCGGCCGAAGTATGAGTTGATCGTCTGCTCGTCGTATCCTTCAGCAATCGCTCGGTCGCGACGGCGCGTGCGGAACGCATTGATCTCGTCCCAGCTATAGCCGGCCTCACGGGCGCGTACTTGATCTTCTACCCAGGTCATGATTTATGGACCCGAAAAGAATTCGTCGATGGTTTGTCTCGGCTGCTCACCATTCTCCCGCTCGATCCTACTCCGTTCGAATGCCGCCCCCAGTTTATCCAGTTCTTCATACATTTCAGAAATACTCTGGTCCAGAGTAGGTTTGAACAGTTCCAAAGTATCGGCATGAGCCAAGTAATCTGGTGAACGCGGGTCAAGTAGTTGCGTCGGTGTCTTTCCACCCCGTATAGCTAGAGCGTATTCCTGCTGGAACCACGCATTAAATCTCGTGAATGCGTCCGAACCCAATGGAGAAACCGCGCCTGTTATCGGGTTCTTCGTGGCTCCGAGGTGCGCCCGAACATTGTCAAAGGTTTGAGCCATGAGGTTGTTCTCGATCTCCTTACGGGGGTCGCCGGCCCCGGTAATACGAGCGTTAATCGAATTGAAGTCCGCGGCGGTGATACCATGCCCGACATGAGAGCCTAGCTCCTCAATGCCCAGGCGATTAGGGTCTCCTTTTGGCAGCAGCGCTCGCGCGAACAAGGCATTGAATAGCGCCGGATTGGTCTTCGACCCGCCGCTCGCCGCATCCGCGGTCAGTGCGCGATAGACATTAAACAACACGGATTGGTCAGACGCCGTCAACCGATCATCCGAGAGAACCTGCTTTGCGAAATCTTCAGGAAGGTTCACGCCTCCGGCCGGGGTCAATAAGGTCTGCATAAACTCGGTACGTGCCCCCTCGGACACCAGTCTGCGTTGGCGCTCGGCTTCTGCCTGCTGAGCGATAGCCGCGGCGTCCTCGCCACGAAGCATCTGCTCACCGGTATTCTGCAAAGCATTCCGGGTCGTTCCATCGATAAACTCGTCGAACTTTCCAGTCGAGAGAAGCGTTAAGCCCGCCTTAGCATCATTCTGCATGACACCGAGAACCGTGGCGCGGGCCAGTTCGTTCGCTGCAACCGTGCGCGCCTTGAGTGCGGTGCCGCGGTCGAGGCCGGTCTGCACCGCACCCTCGACAGCGATGTCGAGCATACTGAGATTAATGTCGAAGGTAGTCGGGTCTTCAAAGCTGGCGGTCGTCAGTTGATTTACGGAAGTCGCCAGATTTTGAGACGCCGCGACGCCAGCCAACTCCGCTTGGTCAATCTGCGTGCGCTGGAATAGGTTCGCTTCAAGGCCGGCGCGGGTACGCTCGAATAGGCCCCGGCCCGCGGGGGTCCGGGTCTTTTCCCCAATCGCATCGAGGCGTGGGCGTACAACCTCCTCCATGTATCGGGTAGCCGTCTCAGGGTCGTTCGGATCAGCCGAACGTGCAGTTTCCAGCCAGCCAGTCGTAAGTTCCGCTTGTGCGTTCGCGAACTCTTTTGCCAGCTCCGACGTCTCGTTGATACGGACGATGGTATCGACTTCTTGCTTGAGCTGCGAGAAGCCCTCCGATATAGCACCAGAAATTGCGCCAGCCCCGGCAACGCGCTGGGCAATATCGGGGGCCCCACGAGTTGTTGGTCTGAGTGTCTCGGACGATGTGAATTCGCGTAAACGAGGCATATTTTACCCTCCAAAACTACCAAGTAGAGACGAAGCGACACCCAAGACGCCCCCTATAATCGAGCCAGTCTTTTTCTTCCCAGCGGCTTGTACGCCAACTCTTGCTTCCGCCGCTTCGGCTCTGAACCCGCCTTCGTCAATAGCACCCTGCGTGGTGATAAGGCCCTTGTCGAGTGCCGCTTCCGCCGTGGACGAACGGATAATGTCGAGGACCGAACCGGACTGTTTGACCCCACTTGCGCCGGCCGCCGCCCGGATGCCACCAAGTACCTTGAACGCAGATCGCTCCTGCTGAGCCACTCGTATGTCGGTGCCGGTCGCTGTGATGTCCGCGCTTTTCTCAGACTGCTGCGCCCTGATCCGAAGCCCTTCTTGCTCCGCACTCGCGGCGTCGTGTTTCCCCTTTGCACCAAATAAGGACGAGGCAACACCAAGTACCGCTCCTGCTATAATTCCAAACACCATCTTACTTGTCCTGTGATCCAATGAAGCCAGCAACGGCGGAAATGATGCCCGGATACGGGCGAGTTTGCTGCCAACAAATCATGTTCTCAAAGTCCGCGTCAGCCTCCAGAGTATCCCAGTGGATACCCGAGAACAAGGTTGGTTCCACTACCGCGACATTCCCCGTAGTTATAAGGTTTGCAGCGAAAAGATCAATACTGTTGAAACCGACCCCGAACTCTAGCCCGAAAGAACGGTACAGCGAGACCGCATATTGGTCAATTCGCCGGATTTTCCCGAAGGCTGGGCCATTGCGCAAGCCGGCATCCTGCCCGCTATCGGGGCGCAAAATCTGTGCCTGCGAAGTGTAGCAGAAGCCGACTGAGGTCGGGACCGTATACGTCACCTCTGTCGGGACGATAGTGCTGTCCTCACCCGCCCACAGTTGACCATTCTCCGTCGCGAAGGTGTTATTTACCGAAGGCATATACGTCCCAAGAACGGTTGGGGCAGGAACCCCACTATCCGAGTAGCTCATCCCAAGGTGAACCGACAACGTCTTGTCATCCGACGCTTGCCCGAAAGCTTGCGTTACACCACTGAACGAAACTGGCGTGCTCTCCGAACCATCCGTGGTGTCGAAAACCATGAAAACATCGTCAGACCCGCCTTGGTAATTGATATAGGTCGAATTGTCGCAAATGCTTGAGCGAAACTCTTTATCCCCTTGGAGCGGGTTCATTGACGAACTTGGTTCGACCGCCCAAATAACAGCAAGCGTCTCAGGGTTCATTTTCACAAGGTATTCTTGCACCGAAACCGCTTGGGTCGTATTTATCCAGAAAATGATGTTGCCGTCCCTCTGATCGAGCAAACACCCGTGTATGCCACGGAACCCGGAGGTCCATGTTGCATCAATATCCGTAGCAAGAAACGTCCCAATCTTCGTCATCAAAATGTTTGCTTGGCTCAAAGGATTATATCCCGAGTTCTGCACACCATCCGTAATAACCGCGCGGTAAACACCAATCGCGGTTGCATTAAGTCCGGCACTGTAAGTTGAGTCTTTTTGGGTTCCGATACCATAGCGCACGTCCGCACCGACCTGCGGAGTAGTCCTGCGTCCGGTCATGCGGAATAGGGGTTCATCCGGGACAAAGTTGTAACCCAACCATTGCATGTTCGCGGCATTCATAAACGTGACCTCGTCTTCTAAAGTCCCGCCGCTTTGAATGATGATCTCTATGAGATCGCCGTTGCCAGCATAAAACCCCATAATGTCGGCAGTCGCACAGGCGACCGCGCGCGTTGCATCAGCCGGGCCGGTACCTGTACCATGTCCTGACCCATACGTCGCTTCGAGGACGTGCGTCGTGCCATTCAGTTTATAATACTCAGGACTGTTCTCGATTTGGCCCTGCACGAACAAAGCGCCTTCACCGCCTTTGTCTGTGCCATAGCCAAGAAAGAAGTACGAACCACCAAGTCCCTCATCAAGATATTTACCAGAAGACGCCCCAAAGATAGCCGCTATCCCAGTGGCGAGTTGTTCTTCTCCGTCTCCCGTAAGTCGAAAATGGCGTACCCCCGCACGCGCCCCCTCATTGCCCGCTGCCATTGTATAGACAATATCAGCAGCGTTGTCCCAAGGTGCAAGAAAATCTACGCTGTCCGTGATATCACCCGAGGTGTCTCCCTTCCAGGCACGTATTGTAATAGCACTTTCGGGGCTCGCCACGGCCACTGATGTCGAAGCCGCTTCGTATCCCGTCCCATAGACACCAAAGCCGGAACCGCTCTGCGCCGACAAGAATGCCTCAGTGAATGCTGCGTTGTCTGTAACAAAGAGCAAAGCAATAGACCCATCAGCCGCAACCGTGTGATCCCCGAGATCGAGACCGCCAATCATGACGCAAACTTCTAGCCCCGCCAGATGCAATAAGCCGTAGATGGTTACGCCAGTTTTGGGTGTACCACCCGTCAATGTCGCACAGGTTGGAGTGCCTGCACCGTCCGTGAACCACGCTTGACCATCGAGGATAGCGTCGTCAAAAATGGGCGTGAGAGCTTCGACCTGATGAACGTCGTTGCTGTCCTTCGTGATCGCGTGCAGCGTCTCGCTCAGTCCATCGTAGGAAGGCCCGGTAGAGATGCTCGTAAAGGTATAGCTGCCGCCATGAGTGTGCGTGTGCCACGCTACATAGTCGTCGGGTTTACCGTCGTTCTTGTACGAGCACCCTATGAGAGTACCGTCCGCGAGACGCCCCCACACTATCGGCGTGGGTTCATGTTGGAACCGTATTTCTTCAAGGCCACCGACTGTGACATGGTCGGCAAGTTTGTTTAGGTTCGGAGCGTTATAGCCCCCTTGCTCGGTTGAGAAGCCGAACTCCATGACCTTCCGCTTGTGCCGCTGAGTGAACAAGATATGTCGGGGCGTCTCCACAGGTTCTATATTCGCCGCCCCGATCTTGGTAACTCGGCGCATCTGAATGCTCGTGGGTGAAATTGGATCGTCTGTGGCGGCAGCTCGAACGCGCCATGTGCCGGCCTGCGTTCCGCAGAACAGCCCTTCGTCCTTCGAGCGCATCCAAAAGATCGAGTTTGCATCTGTCGCGTCAGCCGTAGCAGAGACCGCATTATCGTTCGCGGCCGTGCCGTCCGAGGCGGTAGGCGCGAAATTGAAGCTGTCGCCGGTCTTGCTCCCATCAATTCGGTTGGGGACAGCTCCCGAGAGCCACAGCCGGTCCTCATGGTACGCGCCATTCGTGGGCCAGCCAGTCGTATCGCTGTAGACGCCGAGCCGCCAGTCCGTTGTAGCGGATGCCGCGAGAAGCGCGTCGCCGAGGAGGTTCAGGGTGACAACCGTCGTGCTCGTAAATGCAGTAATTTCTCCCCACGTCCACACGATACCGGTCGGGGACAAAATCCAGAATGCTTCTGTGGAAATCGGATCATTATTCAGGTTCGAGCCCGCGATGCTCTGGTAGACATTACTATCCGAACCCGTGACGGTCTCGCCTTGAGCGTATGTAGTCGCGCCACTCCAATTCGGGGGTTGGCCCTTCAACCGGACAAGGCGACCGATATCCGTGATCTGGAACCCAAGACCGTCGTTTATACCAGTAATAGCAGAAGCAGTCAGCGTGACGGACCCGGACACCCCACTAGGCGTCAACGTCGTCGTTGTGGTGTTCATGTCGAAGTAGGGACCATCCAAGAGGGATTGCGCGGCTATCGCGAACGCCGGGTCCTCGACAGTCACGAGCTGAGGTTCATATCCTTTGTTCAGCAACAGCACCGACGTATCGTCCTGCACAACTTCTGTGTTCTGCCAATCAGTACCAACGTAGACAGTACTCAACTCAAAGACCTTTTTCGCAAAATCAATGAACGCACCGTCAAAGACGTAAGGGTCCGTCGCGCCATTGATCGCAACCTGCGTCAGCGCATCCGCAATCGAGAACGTCGTGCTCGATATCTTCGTGATCGTAAACTGGCGGCCCGTCAGTGTCGGGGCTGTGCAAGGAAGCTGGGCGATATCAATAATGATGTCGTCACCGGTCGCCCAGTCGGAAGGAAGGTCTTTCCCAACCGTCACTACGGCAGGAGTGGCCGAGGAGATTGATACGATTGGGAGTTCGCCATCCACCGGATGCACAAAAGCGAGCCCCGCCGTGAAGCGAAGTTTCGCGTCAGTAAACTCAAGCTGGTATGGCTGTGTGACGGTGAAGTCGAAGGCCCGCAGTTTCGCAGCCTCGCCGCGGCGCGTGTGGTGCAGGAAGCGAAATCCCTGCCGGCGGTAAAGGGCACCACTCTCCACGGGGTAGTAGTTCGTGCAGAGGTTCATGCCCACCTTGTACTGCGGCAGGTCCATGCGCCCTTGGGCTACTTCAGACCACTCCCCTCCGAAGAATGCTGTTTGGACGAAAGATGCGTCAACCATTACAGCCTCACAGCTTCAAATTCGTCGATCTCATTTTCGGTTGGGCCGCGCTCTATAGCATCGACCTGGGCGGCTTCCGAAACGTAACGGGCGTATATCTCGGACAGGTCTGATTTCTTCACCCTCGAATTGGTCAACTCGTCTGCCACTTCGAAAGCGATCAAGGACGACAGAGCCTCGACAAATAAAGGATCAAAACGCCGGACGTTTGTCACATCACGGCAGTAGCGCAGGTTGAGCGGCCCCGC
>SDBV01005665.1_pt1 | contig 17566 bp, 15 predicted proteins | sample 2277081 | NCBI WGS metagenome assembly SDBV01 (sample SAMN10402039, study PRJNA504765) | marine sediment metagenome | isolation source: marine sediment core GS10_PC15, 223 cmbsf | place: Arctic Ocean: Southern Knipovich Ridge | collected 2010 | reverse complement strand
CCATTTTCACCGCTTCCTCTCGAAACTCCTTCGTGTACCTTCCTTGCGGAATCCCTTTCATTCTGACACCTCCGTCTTTCTATTTTACCTGACTTTGGTGTCCGTTTTTCCCATCCTACCTCAGTGCGGGTTATAATAGCTAGATTGGATAAAGGCGATGGCTCTTTATGTTGTGGCTACCCCGATTGGTAATTTAGAGGATATTTCCTTGCGTGCCCTCCGTACTCTGCGCGAGGTGAAGCTTATTGCCGCTGAAGACACCCGCAAGACAAAGCGGCTACTTGATACCTATGATATTAAAACGCCGATGACAAGTTATCATGAGCACAATAAGTGGACTAAACTGGAGTACATCTTAAATGCTCTTATGGGTGGTGACGTAGCCCTCGTTTCCAATGCTGGGATGCCTGGCATGTCTGACCCCGGCTATGAATTAATTGTGGCTACCAGCCAAAGAGGTATTCCAGTGATTCCCATTCCGGGAGCGTCGGTGGTCATTACGGCACTGGTTATCTCCGGATTACCTACCGACAGGTTTATCTATCTTGGCTTCCTACCACGTAAATCTAACGGCAGAAGGCGTCTACTTGAAACCCTGGCTGAAGAAGCGGCAACTATCGTAGCCCTGGAATCACCCCACCGATTATTGGCGACACTAGACGATATACGGTTTGTTATGGGAGATAGAAAGATAGCTATTTGCCGTGAGCTAACCAAAATTCACGAAGAGGTTTTCCGGGGAAGAATAAGCCAGGCTATTGAACATTTTACCCAGCCAAGAGGGGAGTTTACCCTGGTTATTGAGGGTAAGGTTGGGAGAAAGCCACAGCTCACACCAGATATTGAGCGGCAGTTACGCCAGATGCGCCAGTCCGGGTTAACGGTCAAAGAGGCGATAGCCAGGGTCTCAGAATCGGGTCTATCCAAGAAAGAACTATATCGGGCCTGGCTTGGGGTAACTAAACCTCAAGCAGAATCGAAGGAAGTTGAATGAGTGCTAGCCTCTGTAGTTTGAGTTGTGATAGAATGTTAGACAGTTTATTAATCGAGTAACAAATTATGAGCGAGAGAATTCTAATTGGCGTGGCCTGGCCTTATGCTAATAGTCCATTACATTTAGGTCAAATTGCCGGGGCATATTTACCACCGGACATATTTGCCCGCTACCACCGTACCAAAGGCAATGAGGTATTAATGGTATCAGGCAGTGACCAGCATGGCACACCGATAACTATTAAGGCCGAGCAAGAGGGGAAGAAGCCAGAGCAAATAGCCACCGAGTATCATCAGCAGTTTCTTGACTCATGGCAGAAGTTAGGTATTTCCTTTGATTTATTCACCACTACCGGCACAGCCAACCATGCTGAGGTAGCACAGCATATCTTCCTCACTCTTCTTGATAAAGGTTACATCTATAAGGCTACGGTATCACAGCCCTTTTGTCCCCAGTGTCAACGCTTTTTGCCTGACCGTTATGTTGAGGGCACCTGTCCCCACTGTGGCTTTGTCGGTGCACGAGGTGACCAGTGCGATAATTGTGGCAAGCCATTAAATGCGACTGAGCTGATTGACCCCCATTGTGGTATTTGTGGCACTGCCCCTCAGTTTAAGGACTCGGAGCACTTCTTTCTCAGGCTCTCCAACTTCACAGAGCAACTTCTCGCCTGGGTGAAACAGCAGACTCACTGGAGACAGAACGTGCTCAACTTTACTATAAGCTTTCTGGAGGGGGGGCTAAAGGATAGGGCTATTACCCGTGATATAGACTGGGGAATCCCCATACCCCTGTCTGGATTTGAGGGTAAATGCCTCTATGTGTGGTTTGAGGCGGTCATCGGCTACCTCTCAGCGAGTAAGGAGTGGGCTAAGTCTACGGGTGATGAGGAAAGGTGGCGTCCTTTCTGGCAGGGTGAAACCAAGAGTTACTACTTTATTGGTAAGGATAATATTCTCTTTCATACCATTGTCTGGCCAGCAATGTTGATGGGCTATGGCAACCTTAATCTTCCCTATGATGTGCCAGCTAATGAGTACTTAACTATCGAGGGTAGAAAGCTTTCTAGTAGTCGTAACTGGGCAGTTTGGCTTCCCGATTACCTATCCCGCTATGAGCCTGACCCATTGCGTTATCTATTTTCAATAAACATGCCGGAAACAGGGGATACTAACTTCTCCTGGCATGAGTTCATTCGACGTAACAATGATGAGCTGGTGGCTACTTATGGCAACCTGGTTCATCGGGTGCTCACCTTCGTCTACCGCAGCTTCGATGGCTGTGTACCAGTGCCTGGAGAACTGGATAGCCGTAGTCAAGCAATAATAGAACAGGCTAAGGATACCCTTGATTCTATGGACAAGCTTCTCTACCGCTGCCGTTTCAGGGAAGCAATAAGGTCAGCCATGTCCTTAGCTCAAGAGGCTAACCGCTACCTGGATGAGAAATCTCCCTGGAAAATAATAAAGCAAGATAGACAGGCTTCCGCCACTGCCTTATATGTGGCTATTTCAGTGCTCTCCGCTCTTAGAACAGCGCTCTATCCTTTCTTACCCTTTAGCTCTCAAAAGCTGCACCAATTTCTTGGCTTTAAGGGTAGTATCGAAGGCGATGGCTGGCAACTACGTTTACCTTTACCAGGGCAAAGACTACTGCCCCCTGAGCCCCTATTTCCCAAGTTAGACGAAGGGTTGGTAGCCGAAGAAATGGCTCGGCTAGGGCATTAAGGAGGAAGAACCTTGCAGCTTAGCGGTATTTATGAACCCATCCGGGAAGATTTGACCAAGGTTGAGAAGGAGCTGGGGGCAGTCAGTAAGGTCAGTTTTCCTTGGTTGGCTGAACTATTAGACCATAGCCTAAGTGGTGGCGGGAAAGGGATTCGCCCAGCACTTACCCTGCTGTCGGGTAAGCTTTACCACTACAACCTTAGTACCCTCTTACCTATGGCAACAGCCGTTGAGATCTTGCACGTGGCTACTTTGGTTCATGACGATGCTATTGACAAGGCTGCGGTTCGCAGAGGCAAGCCAACGCTGTATAGGGTGTGGGGTGAGGATAAAGCCGTGCTTCTAGGAGATTACCTATTTGCCAAGGCGGGGGAGCTTACGGCAACTACCAAGAACCTGCGAGTAATAAGGCTCTTCGCTCAGACCCTCCGGACTATTTCCACGGGAGAGTTAGCCCAAGCCTTCAATGCTTTTAATTTGAAGCAAACATACGAACACTATATTCAGAGAAATTCTTATAAAACGGCCGCCCTCTTCAACCTGGCCACAGAGTCAGGTGGTGTCTTAAGCAAGGCACCGAAGGCATCAATCAGGATTCTAAACGAGTATGGTCATAATCTAGGGATTGCTTTTCAAATAGTGGATGATGTCCTGGATTTTGTTGGCACTGAAGAGGAACTGGGCAAGCCGACTGGTTCAGACTTAGCCCAGGGCACACTTACCTTGCCGACAATGCTTCTTTTGGAGCGCTATCCTGAGGACAATCCCGTAAAGAGGTTATTTCAGAATAGGGACAGGAAAGAAAATATAAAGCTGGCGATAGAATTAGTCCGTAATTCGTCAATAATTGACGAATGCTACCGAATTGCCGCAGATTTCTGTGCCAAGGCGAACCGTAATCTTAATCTCCTGCCAGACAATGCCAGCCGTCGGGCACTGATAGAACTGGCAGATTATGTTGTAACCCGGAAAAGGTAAACTGTGCTACTAGTCGAAGCCGCACCAGGTGGTGATACTTTCGACTGACTCGCGCTGGCTCTCCAGCTTATTTGCCGGGAAATCCCAATCCGGAAAGCCGATGGCGATGCCTATTATTATTCGCTTGGATTTGGGTATGCCAGTAAATTCCCTCACTACCCCGGGGTACATTACGCCCTGTACGTTAATGCAGGTGCCCAGGCAATAGTTTAGCGCTGCCAGACTGATGGTCTGGGTGATGAGACCAATGTTAAGAAAGATAAGCGATTCACTCAGAGAGCTATCGGCAGACAATATGATGGCCGCCGGGGCATCGAAGAAACGAAAACCCCTTTGCCACCACTGTGCTCTTTTGTTTCTGTCTTCCCTGGCTATCCCCATGAGTTGAAAAAGCTGAATAGCGAGGTCTACCTGGCGCTCTCGATAAACGCCCTCAAGGCTCCAAAGGGCAAAATCTGGATTGGGTGCCACTCTGGAAGCTAGCATCTCAATGTTGCCCCGCTTGATATTGTCCAGTGCCTCCCCGGTGACCATAGTGAAATCCCAAGTTTGGGCGTTGTCACCGGAAGGAGCTCGAGTGGCTATATCTAGAACTTCCCTGAGGACACGCTTAGTAACTGGGGTGGGCTTATAGCTCCTTATGCTCTTGCGCCAACGTATAGCTTCAACAATATCCATAGTCTGGCTCCCTTCCAGATTTGATTTAAACCTAACTACCTTCCCGAAACCTCCAAACTAATATAAATTCCAGCTATCAGTCTCACCCCTCAACCCAGGTGCTGCCGTCCTGATAGGTTTCCTTCTTCCGGGTAGGTAGTTTTTGCTTGAACAGGTCAATAGCATACTGGCAGGCAGCAAAGCCTTCCCGGCGGTGAGCAGCAGCAACAGCAACCACTAGATTAATATCCCCCACTTTTAGTTTGCCGATTCGGTGACAGATGGCGATGTTATTCGGTTGCCATTTTTGCCCAGCTTCACCAGCTATCTCCCGTAACCTTTCCTCGGCTGTTCCCTGAGCGTCGTCATATTCTACGGAAAGAACCGGCTTTCCCTGGGAGTATTCGCGAATCAAGCCGACGTAGGTAACGACACAACCGTTGCTATAAGTTTTGACCTTATTGACCACAAGTTCGGGAGAAATGGGTTTATGGGTAATCTCAATCATGCCTAAAAATAAGAGCCGGTCTTTCAAGACCGGCTCGGTTAGTTTTGGTTGGTCAAGTGGCTGAAGTGGTTTCTGGAGAAGGTTCCGCAATAGGCTCGTTAAATAAGGACTCCAGTCCCTCGCCTTCTAGGGTCTCCTGGGCAATCAGTCTTTCCGCAATCTGGACTAACTTTGCCTTATTTTCAGTTAGAACCTTCTTGGCTGTGTCTTGGGCCTGCTGGATAATACCATGAACCTCATCGTCAATCTGTTCGGCTACCTTATCGCTGTAGTCCCGTTGCTCGGATATTTCACGGCCAAGGAAAACTAGCTCTTCCTTGTCCCCAAATGTCCGTGGCCCTAACTTATCACTCATTCCAAAGCCAGTTACCATCTTGCGGGCAATCTTGGTGGCCTGCTCAATATCATTTTGACTCCCGGTGGTGATTTCATTGAAGATGATGTCCTCGGCAGTACGACCACCAAGTAAGGTAGCTAACATATCCCTGAATTGGGCACGGGTTATCATGTATCGGTCTTCAGTAGGTAGTTGCCGGGTGTGACCGAGGGTCATTCCTCGAGCTACTATGGAAATCTTATGCACCGGGTCAGCATTAGGCAGCATTTTGGCAACCAGGGCATGCCCTGACTCGTGATAGGCGGTAACTGCCTTTTCCTTAGGGCTTATACGACGGCTCTTTCTCTCTGGCCCAGCTATTACGCGGTCTATAGACTCCTCAAGTTCGTTTACCCCGATAGCTTTCTTTTCCCGCCTGGCAGCCAGAATAGCGGCCTCATTGACCAGGTTGGCCAGGTCAGCACCACTGAAACCGGCTGTCTCTTTAGCCAACACCTCTAAATTAACCGTTTCATCTAGTGGCTTACCATTGGTGTGAACTTTAAGAATAGCGGTGCGTCCGACAATATCTGGCCGGTCCAGGATTACTCGTCGGTCAAAGCGACCAGGGCGTAGCAGTGCCGGGTCAAGTATATCTGGGCGGTTGGTAGCAGCGAGAACAATAACACTGGTGTTGGTATCAAAGCCATCCATCTCCACCAGAATTTGATTAAGTGTCTGTTCCCTCTCATCGTGGCTGCCACCCAACCCGGCACCACGATGACGACCGACAGCGTCAATCTCGTCAATGAAGATAATACATGGGGTATTGCGCTTCGCCTGCTCAAAGAGGTCACGCACCCGGGAAGCACCGACACCGACAAACATCTCCACAAATTCACTGCCACTGATAGAAAAGAAAGGTACTCCAGCCTCACCAGCTATCGCTCGAGCCAGTAGTGTCTTTCCTGTTCCCGGTGGGCCTATTAGCAGCAGGCCCTTGGGAATGCGGGCTCCCAGAGCCTGGAATTTCTCCCGCGACTTGAGGAAGTCAACTACCTCGCGCATCTCCATCTTGGCTTCCCCTACCCCGGCGACATCTTCAAAGGTCACGGTGGGTGTATTAGCCGGGAACAGCCGGGCCCGACTACGGCCAAAACTCATGGCCTGACTATTAGCCCCACGGGCGCTACGGAACAGGAAGAAAATTAAGCCGCCAAAGAGTATGATGGGTAGGAAGTTAAGGAGTAGTCCACCCCAGCTAAATCCTGATGACCCCTTTATGTCGACTACTACCCCTTCCAGATTAAGCCCCTCAATATCATATATACTGGCGTTACTTTCCTTGAAGGTCTTTAGCTCTGTGCCACCTCTAGTAGTAATGAGTAGTTCATCACCCTTAACTACAATCTTCTCTATCTCTCCGTTTTGTGACCTAGTTACAGCTTCACTTAGTGGAATTTCAGCCGGTTTGCTAGCTGTAGTCTGGAAAATAGAGAAGAGAGCTAATACGGCAAATAGAATAGCTATATATATAAAAATATTACGGCGCCAACTTGATTTCATCCATCACCTCAAAAAGCAACTAACTCTCAACTCAAGCTATTTATATTATACCAAAAATAGCAATAAGAGGGAAGGAATTCGTAGTTATCAACTAGCGCCTAACCTTATAGGCTGTTATAGGTCTCCTGCAGGAGCCGGGCGCCCTCTTCCAGATTGGGGCTTTCGCAGATTATCATTCCCTTGACATCGTAGTCCTGCAACGCTTGAAGAAATTCGGTATACTGGAAATCCGACTCTTTCAGGTTCAGGTGTTTTATTTCTCCCTTTATACCATGGGCAATACCAGACACATGGATATGTATATCATCCAGGGCAGCTCTGCCCAAGTGCGCTTCAACCTCGTGAAGAATAGAGGCAAACTCCGGGTAGGTATTGAACTTCCCAGTTCGGGCATGCCAGTGAGCAAAGTCAATACAAGGAGCTACCCTCTCCAGCTCAGCACTTAGATTGAGTATTTCTTCTAGGGTGCCAAACTGACTGAGCTTACCCATAATCTCTGGTCTAATCCACACCCGGTTATTTCCTCGTTCAAGCTGGTGCATTATTTCCGCTAGATATTTCTTTACATTACTATAGGCTTTGCTTGGCTGGTCACCAAGATAGAAAGCAGCGTGGAAAACAACGCTTTCCGCCCCACATATTGAGGCAATGCGAGCCGTCTGGAGTATCCGGTCCTGGCTAGCCCGTATCTTTTCTGTCTCATGGGCATTAAGGTTTATAAAGTAAGGAGCGTGAGCTGATAACTTTACTCCTTCCCCGGCAGCTATCTCGGCAACCAGATGAGCCCCAGCCTCCCCCATTCTTACCCCCTGGACAAACTCTATCTCCATACAACCCAGCCCCATCTCAGCAATACGCCTAATCCCATCTATGGTAGAGTTGGTCTTAGAGCTATGAGGAATGCCGCCAGTCCCAAAAAGCAACCCAGCCATTATTTTGTACCCTAACCTCTTATATAACAGTATAGCACACTGTTTGTTGTCTAGCTGGTTCTCTGCTTCTTTACACAATAAGCAACACATTATGATATAATTTAATAACCGTGTTGTACTTGGAGGTCTAACTCCTGGAAACGATAGAAGTTGCCCGCAAGGCAGTGGAAGCCGCCAGTGACAAACAGGCAGTCGATATTGTGCTGCTGGATGCCCAAGGGGTATGTAGCTTTGCCGATTATTTTGTGATATGTAGCGGTGATAGCGGCAGGCAGATTCAGGCCATTTATGATGAAGTTGGGCAGGCGCTAAAGAAAGAGGGTATTTTACCTCACCACCATGAAGGTACGGTGGACTCAGGGTGGCTCTTGCTTGATTTTGGCAATGTTATCGTGCACATCTTTGCTCCCTTCGAACGGGAATACTATCAACTGGAGAAGCTGTGGAGCAAGGCGGTACCGATAGTCAGGATTCAGTAACTAAAAAGCTCATCCTCAGAGAAAAATAGTTTCACTTCCTTTTCTGCAGTCTGTACCGAATCAGAGGCATGAACCGAATTACGCTCTATATCCAAACCGAAATCGCCCCTAATAGTCCCGGCTTCAGCATTAGCCGGGTCAGTGGCTCCCATGGCTTCTCTGATTATCTCTACCGTCTTTTCCCCCTTAAAGACAATGGCAATTATCGGGGCGGAGCTAATATAATCCACTAAATCGTTAAAGAAAGACTTATCCTTGTGGATAGAGTAATGCTCTTCAGCCAATGCTTTATCCAGCTGAAGCATCTTCATTGCCATTACCTTGAGTCCTAGCTGCTCTAAACGAGTAATAATAGTGCCGGCTAAATCTCTTTGTATGGCGTCAGGTTTGATAAGAACCAAAGACTGTTCCACTTTTAAGCTCCTTTAATGAAGTTCGTCATGGTCATATAAGAGAGGCTTCGCCTTTCTTTGACTCTCCTTCAGTCTTTTCACTTTTTGAGGGCTGAGAAGTTTCTCTAAATCGTCCACGGTTACCGCCTCCAATGCGTCAACTACAAGGTCGGCTTCAATTAGTTTTGCCCTGGGGTGGGTATTGGTCACCGCCAGGCAGTGCATCCCGGCTCTTTTGGCGGCGGTAACACCAACCACTGCGTCCTCAACCACGAGGCAATTCTCCGGCGCAACCCCTAGCCTTTTAGCCGCTAGCAGGAAGCCTTGAGGACTGGGCTTCCCCTCCCTTACCTCTCTACCCCAGACGATGGCGCGGAAGCAGTTACTTATACCTAAACCGCCAAGAACTAGGTGTATGTTTTCCATCGGGGCTGACGAGGCTAGAGCCAGACTAAAGCCGTGTTCCTGGAGCGATTTTATTAACTCTATTGCTCCGGGTAGCGGCTTTATGTTGTGCCTTACTATCTGGCGAAAGCTTTTCTCCTTCTCCCCAGCAATGGCATCTACCTCGCTCTGCACTATGTCTCCTAAGACATTCCTGATGATAGTGTCGTTCCTTTGCCCAAAGTTACGCTGGAAATCAGTCTCGGTGAAGTCCATGTCTCTTTTCTTGAAGACCTGTTGCCACGCCTTAAAGTGATAGGGAGCAGTATCGGCGATTACCCCATCCATATCCCAAATAACCGCTTCTTTCCGGCTTACATTAGCTGACTTTGTGTTACTGACAAACTGTGTCGCTGTGCCTTCGGCAACTGGAGTACCATCGGTCAGGGATATATCGGCTCTGGCCTCAACCAACCTTCGGGTCTTCCTGGTTACCGAAGCGGTGATGATGAGAGGCTCGTCTATTAAGGCCGGGCGCCTTAACTTGGCCTGTATTTTGGCAGTAATGCAGGTCATACCCTCAAATTTGGCAGCATAAGCCATAGCTTCATCAAGGATGCATATTATAATGCCACCGTGAACAACTTCTGACCAGCCCTGATAGAGTTTAGTCGGGGTAAATTCCGCCCTGGCTGTTTTGCCATCCCATTTAAAATCTAATTTGAGTCCAATAGGATTATCCTGTCCACAGCCAAAGCACAGGCTATATCTTTCATCAATAGATACCTTGGGCCAGGTTACCATTTTGCCTCCATTCTTCGACGTCGTTTGGGTTCAGTAATTGGTGGACGCCTGAGGTATAGTGGCTGTAAAGTGGCCAGGTTGTCATAATTACCTGCCTCTAATCGTAGCTGCCCCAGCTCAGCTAAAAAGCCAGCTCGTCGAAGTCTTGAGGCTGGAGGTGGTATTGTAGCTCTTTGCTTGAGCTGCTCTCTTAGCTGGGTGGCAATACTTGCTATGAATTCCCCGCAAAATACAGTTCTAGTGGTTATCTGCAAGCATAGAGCTTCAACCGTGGTTATGTGCTCACTAGCCAGCTGACACCACTTATTGTATTTCTTCTGGTATATAGCGGTAGCAATCTCCTCTCTACCAGCATTAAATATCGGGCAGACAGGTAAGCCAGTCTCAGCTTGCTGGTAGGCTTCTACCTCTAGAGTGCCGATGCCGACGACCGGAATTCCCAGGCTGAAGGCCAGTCCCTTGGCAGTGCTAATTCCCACCCGTAATCCATTGAAGCTGCCTGGTCCCCTAGCCACGATAATACCAGTAATGGACTCAAGGCTTGAGTTAGTCTGATTCAACAGATGAACCAGTTGCGACAACAACTCGACGGTATGGTTTTGCCCACAATGCCAGGTTAGTTCCGCCAGCACCTGGCTATCTTGAACCAGAGCCAGGCTGGCAGTATTGGTTGAAGTATCTATCGCCAAAAGCATTTATCCTCCCAATCGGTCAAAGATGTCGCAACTGGTTAAGTATTTCTCGGTAGCGTTGGCCACTGGGTTTGAGCCGGAAGCGGCGCTCAGTATCAGAAAGATAGCTTATCTCAATTAGCAGATGCTCTACCGGTAGCACCGTTAGTCCCTTTTCCGCCCACTCCACAACACAGACACCGTTGCCATATAGATACTCATCCAGGCCCAGTTCCGCAATTTCTTCTATATGGTCAAGCCGATACAGGTCTATGTGATATAGAGGCAGCCGACCATAAAGCTCTCTAACCAAGACAAAGGAGGGGCTGACAGCATACTCCTTAATACCCAGTCCCCAGGCGATACCCTGAGTGAGGCAAGTCTTTCCCATCCCTAAGCCTCCGACCAAGAGAAAAATATCACCGGGCAGGGCTAACTCGCCGATACTGACTCCGAATTTTTGGGTCTGTTCCGGACTATGGCTAGTTAACTCAAAACAGCTCATTTTTTCCCAATGATTTTAGTGACTGGATTAGCCTTGCTTGGTAGCAAAGTGCTCCCAGCCTGTTTTATGGAGATGAAAGGGATTACCCTGGCGGTCAACCAGGATTACCCCTCCTCCTCTATCAGCTACGATTTCACCAATTACTGTTATCGGGTAGGAGGCTGCTTTTTTGACCTTTGCCACAACTTCAGGGCTTCCAGTAAATAGTAGTTCGTAGTCCTCTCCCCCGGCTAGCGCCAGCTCCAGAGATTTATCACCGAAGCCAGCTCTGACCTCAGGCTCAATGGGTACACGGTCAACCTCTATTCGGGCACTAACCTGGCTGGCTCCACAGATATGGCTCAAATCTGAAACCAAGCCATCGCTAATATCTATCGCCGTTTTCACCCCTTGCCCTACCAGTAGCTGCCCTTCAGCTATTCGGGGATAGGGATGCAGGAACCCATTTCTTAAACAAGCCGTAGTTTCCGGGTCAAATTGAAGCTGTCCAGTAAGCATCTCCAAGCCAGCGGCAGCAGCTCCAAGGTAACCAGTAACTGCTATCTGTTCACCGGGTACCGCTGCCGAGCGGGTGAGTATATGGTTATATTTTCCAGTGCTACCAAGAATAGTGATAGTAATCACTACCAGGGGGGCACGGTTGACATCTCCACCAACTATGGCTACCTCTAACTGCCGTGTCAGCTCAGTCATCCCCTGGTAGAGAGCAGTAACATCGTCAGCTTCAGTATTGCCTGGCAAGGCTAACGATACCAGTGCATACCTGGGTATGCCACCCATAGCCGCAATATCACTCAGGTTAGCCACCATCGCCCTCCAGCCCAGGTCTTTCCAGGAAACCACGTCAAAGGAAAAGTGGACATCCTGAACAAGGGAATCAACGGTGGCTAATTGGCTCGAAGTATCACCATGCCAGGCAGCAGCATCATCACCAATACCGATAATAAGCTTTTGCCACGATGCTAGCTGTTTGTCCTGTGAGCTATTAACTATTTTAGCCAGAAGGTCAATCAGCCCGAATTCTCCTAGCTCCGAAACTTTCATGGTAGCATTGATTATAGCATGCTCACTATTTGAGTAACAACACATAATGCCAGGGTTAGCCCCCATAAAACCCCAGTTACGAAACAAAGGCACTTATTGAGGGTAGTTTGAAGGGGGGGACAAAGGGGCAAGGTAGACAATCCGCTTTACCACAGGGTTGGTTGAGGCGGTTTTTCTTTATTGTAGGGCAACCCGAGGTGCGCGTAGGCTAGTTGGGTAGCCAGTCGGCCACGAGGGGTTCGCTCCAGAAAGCCCAGTTGCAGAAGATATGGCTCGTAGACATCCATAATAGTATCTGCCTCCTCGCTGATGGAAGCAGCAATGGTATCCAGTCCCACCGGACCACCATTGAACTTATCAATGATAGTGCGGAGCACCTTATGGTCTACTTCATCCAGACCTATATGGTCGATTTCAAGCTTAGATAGTGCCTCAATCGCTACTGGTTGGGTAATGGTACCGTCAGCCATCACCTGGGCATAGTCTCTGACCCGCTTGAGCAGTCGGTTAGCCACACGGGGTGTGCCTCGAGCGCGGCGGGCTATTTCTCCCAGCCCATCGGTTTCGGCTTCTATCTGGAGGATACGGGCTGACCGTTTTAGGATTGTCTCTATGGATGTGTGGTCGTAGAAATCGAGGCGGTAGACAGCACCGAATCGGTCGCGAAGGGGCGGACTGAGTAAAGCAAAGCGGGTAGTGGCACCAATTAGGGTAAACTTAGGTAGGTTTAGTCGCAGGCTTCTGGCACCGGGACCCTTACCGATGATAATGTCCAGAGCAAAGTCTTCCATAGCCGGGTACAAGACCTCCTCTACTGCTCGATTGAGGCGGTGGACTTCATCAATAAAGAGGACATCCTGACTGCGGAGGTTGGTTAGGATAGCCGCCAGGTCTCCGGTGCGCTCTACTGCCGGCCCGGAGGTAATCCTGATGTTAACCCCCATCTCGGCAGCGATGATATAAGCCAAGGTAGTCTTACCTAGACCAGGTGGCCCATATAGTAAGATGTGGTCCAGTGGTTCATCCCTGCCCTTGGCGGCGGTGATGGCTATATTCAGATTAGCCTTAATCCCTGTCTGCCCGATGAAGTCGCCAAGGCCTCGGGGTCGGAGGCTGCTATCAAGTGGTAGGTCCTCACTATTAGGTTTACCCGATACAATACGAGCTATCTCACTCACTCCCTCAACTAGTAAGTCTATTATACCACAACTCTACCTGAACCAAGACAGGCGGTAGAGATTGTTTACTAACCCCTCACCCTTTATCCTTCTCCCCGTATGAAGGGGTGAGGGAAGAGAATTTGTTAAGGGGGCACCGCCCTTTTGAATCCCCTTACTAAACAACCTGAGTAATAAAAAGAGTCGCCCTGTCCTAACTTAGGGCGACTCCCCAATTAAACGTAGAGTAGGAGAATCCTAGTTAGCTAGCGCCGCATCACCCGGCTCACCAGCTACTTGGCTAGATACCTTATCACTCGGTCCTTCGGGTTTTTCCTCAGCTACTTGGCTGGATACCTCATCACTCGGTCCTTCGGGTTTTTCCTCAGCTACTTGGCTGGATACCTCATCACTCGGTCCTTCGGGTTTTTCCTCAGCTACTTGGCTAGATACCTCATCACTCGGTCCTTCGGGTTTTTCCTCAGCTGCCAGTCTCGGTACTTCTTCGGAAACCGGATATTGAGCTGGAATCAACTTGCCAATAATTACATTTTCCTTAAGCCCAACCAGTTTATCTATCTTGCCATGGAGAGCGGCTTCGGTCAGCACTCTGGTGGTCTCTTGGAAAGAAGCGGCTGCCAGCCAGCTATCGGTGCTTAATGAAGCTCTGGTTATACCCATTAATACCGTCTGGGCAGTAGCTGGTTCACCACCTTCAGCCAACACTTTAGCATTAATGTCCTCATATTGCGACCTGTTTACCAGTTCACTAGGCAATAGGTCAGTGTCACCTGAGGAGTCAATGCGGACCCTGGTCAGCATTTGGTGAGCAATAACCTCAATATGTTTGTCGTTTATGTTCACTCCCTGGGAGCGGTATACCCTTTGCACCTCATCTACTAGGTATTGCTGGACCGCCTCCCGTCCCAAGATATGTAGTATGTCCTGCGGGTTGATCGAGCCGTCAGTAAGCTGTTGTCCTGCCTTTACCCGGTCTTCGGCTTGGATACGAATATGGGCGGTGGCTGGGATAACATACTCTCGCTCCTCCTTCTCCTCATAGTTGATATAGAGCTGTCCATCTTCAATAGTTACCTCACCAGCTACTCGCGCTAACAAGGGTTGAGTTTCGGGTGTCAAGGTGACTGACTCAGGTGTAGCTTCAGCCTCAGGGGTTTTGTCAGCCAACACGGTTCCTATATCTACCCGTTGACCATTATCTACCATAACCTTGAAGCCAGGGGACAGCGAGTATTCATCACGATATACTTCAGAGCTAGTGACCTTAATCTTTCTCCCCTCTTCATTTTGGACTACCTCAACTACCCCGTCTATCTCTGAGATAATAGACTGACCCTTAGGCGCTCTTGCTTCAAAGAGTTCTTCCACTCGAGGTAGACCGCTGGTGATGTCAAGCCCGACTACACCACCGGTATGAAAGGTACGCAAGGTCAGCTGGGTGCCTGGCTCACCGATGCTCTCGGCGGCAATGATGCCGACTGCAGTGTTGAGGTCAATCAGATGCCTGCGGGCGAGGTCGCGACCGTAACACCGCTGGCAGGTCCCCTTCCGGGAGCGGCAACTGAGGGGAGACCTAACGTGAACTTTGGTTATTTCAGCAGAAATAATTTCACGTGCCTTCTGTTCATCAATTTCCTCATTTCGGTCAACAATGGTTTCTCCTGTCTGAGGATTGACTATTTTGCTAGCCGCTAATCGGCTGGTCATTCGCTCAGTCAGTGATGGCAGGAGTTCCTTATCTTGAGGTTCAGATACCCAGATACCGTCGGTAGTTCCACAGTCATCTTGCAGAACGACGATATCCTGGGCGACATCAATGAGGCGTCTGGTGAGATAGCCACTATTCGATGTCCTGAGAGCAGTATCAGCTAGTCCCTTACGGGCACCATGAGTTGAGATAAAGTATTCCAGTACGCTAAGTCCTTCACGGAGGCTTGACTTGATAGGAAAGTCAATTATTTTGCCTGTAGGGTCAGTCATCAAACCTTTCATACCGGCCATCTGTCTAATCTGAGAAATATTTCCTTTTGCCCCTGAGGTTGCCATCATGTAGATACCACCGTAGTGGTCAAGTGTCTGTGAGATGGTCTCAGTAAGCTTGTCAGTAGTCTCTATCCACACCCCTATAGTGCCATTATACTTTTCCTCCTCAGTGATTAAGCCGCGATAATACTGGTTTTCAATAATGGTCACTCTCTCTTCTGCCTCAGCTATTAGCTTGGGTTTGCTCTGAGGAACCTCAATATCATTCATAGCAATGGTAGTGCCTGATTTGGTAGCATAGTGGAAGCCCAACTGTTTGAAGTTGTCCAGCACCGCCGCCGTGGTTTCGTTGCTCAGTAGCTTATAACAATCGGTTACTATTTGCTTTAAGCTTGTTTTACCAATCGTCTTGTTTAAGAAGCCCAACTCCGGGGGGAGAACATCATTAAAGATGATGCGACCCGCGCTAGTCTTAATCCTTTGTCCACCTCTCGCCTGGTCCCTGACCTCAATCTCAGCTCTGAGGTCAATAATGCCCAATTCATAGGCAAGTCTTACCTCTTCAAAGCTGCCAAAGATTGAGCTCTCCGCCTTAGCCTCAGGTTTGATTGTAGTCAAGTAGTAACAACCAAGAACCATATCCAGGGTTGGTGTTATTATTGGCTCACCACTACTTGGCACTAGCATATTGTGGATACTAAGCATCGTCTCTCTGGCCTCTTTGATGGCAGTTTTAGACAGAGGAATATGAACCGCCATCTGGTCACCATCAAAATCGGCGTTGAAAGCCGCACAGACTAGAGGATGGATTTGGATGGCACTACCATCAATGAGCACTGGCTCGAAGGCCTGGATGCTAAGGCGGTGGAGAGTAGGTGCCCGGTTAAGCAGTACTGGTCGCTCTTTGATGACCTCCTCAAGTATGTCATATATCTCTGGCTTGGCTTTTTCTGCTAGCCGGCGGGCACTCTTGATATTGTGGGCCAGCCCTTGCTCTACTAGCCGGCGGATGACGAAGGGTTTAAACAACTCGATGGCCATCCGTCGGGGCAAACCACATTGGTGAAGCTTAAGCTCTGGGCCGACAATGATGACTGAACGCCCGCTATAGTCAACTCGTTTGCCGAGCAAATTTTGCCGAAAGCGTCCCTGCTTCCCTCGGAGCATATCAGAGAGTGACTTTAGTTTATGATTACCACTGACGGAGACAGCTCGTCCTCTTCGGCCATTATCAATCAGGGAGTCGACTGCCTCTTGGAGCATCCGTTTCTCGTTGCGGGTAATAATCTCTGGTGCTCCTATTTCCATTAAGTGGCGCAGTCGGTTGTTACGGTTAATGACTCGTCGATACAGGTCGTTAAGATCGCTGGTGGCGAATCTACCTCCGTCTAGTTGAACCATAGGTCGTAGGTCTGGTGGTAAAACCGGAAGCACTGTCAGAATCATCCACTCTGGTTTATTGCCACTGCGGCGTAGTGCCTCCACTATTCGTAATTGCTTAGAGGCTTTCTTTCGTCGTTGACCTGAGGTTGAGTGGATTTCCTGGAGCGAACTATTACGTATCTCATCAAGGTTAACCTCCTTAAGAATCTGAAGGATAGCCTCAGCCCCCATTCCAGCCGCAAAAATGTGACCATATTTCTGTTTCAGTGCCTGGTACTGATTCTCAGTGAGTAGGGCTCGCACGCGGAGGTCTTTTAACTGTTCTGCCTCAGCGAGAAGCTTATCCTCAAGCTTTGTTTCCTCCTCAATGGAATGGCGCCGAAGTTGATTTATTTCCTCTACCGTTGCCTCTTTCTGTTCCATCTCGGTAATTTTAGCCTCCAGAGCCCTTTGCCGCTCAGCAATTTCCGGTGAACATTTCTCCTCAAATTGTTTAATTGCCTCTTGGCGTGCCTCTTCGTCTATAGAGATAATGATATAATGGGAGAAGTAAAGAACTCGCTCTAGGCTCCGTGGTGACAGGTCGAGTAGCAGCCCTAATCGGCTTGGTATTCCCTTGGCAAACCAGATGTGACTCACCGGGCAGGCCAATTCAATATGCCCCATACGTTCCCGGCGTACCTTAGCCCGGGCTACCTCAACGCCACATTTATCGCAAATAATTCCCTTGTAACGTATCCGTTTATACTTGCCACAATAGCATTCGAAGTCTTTAGTTGGACCAAAGATTCTCTCACAGAAAAGCCCATCCCTTTCTGGTTTCAGGGTGCGATAGTTGAGAGTCTCTGGCTTGGTTACCTCGCCATAAGACCAGCTCCTGATCTGTTCCGGTGAAGCCAGCGAGATACGGACAGCGTCAAAATCATTGACTTCAAACATTTACTCTTCCCCCTCTTTCTGAGTCGGTTCTTCTACGGCCTCAAGATGGGTGTCCAGTTTAATAGTTTCGTCTGTTTTCTCTTCCCCCTCTTTCTGAGTCGGTTCTTCTACGGCCTCAAGATGGGT
>SDBV01005664.1_pt1 | contig 17567 bp, 30 predicted proteins | sample 2277081 | NCBI WGS metagenome assembly SDBV01 (sample SAMN10402039, study PRJNA504765) | marine sediment metagenome | isolation source: marine sediment core GS10_PC15, 223 cmbsf | place: Arctic Ocean: Southern Knipovich Ridge | collected 2010 | reverse complement strand
TCTGTTAATTAATCTAATCGCCACAATCGTTATAAATAAAAAATTATTTTATCTAAAATGACTTCAAAAAATGTTAGGGTTTTAAAAAACGCTTCTGGTAACTATGAGGCCAAATTGCCTATTCCTGGAATAAGTACAGTTTATGGTAACGATGAAGCCAGCCTAATGAGTGTATTGGTCCGAGCTATGGCTTCTCCAAATTCCTTGGAAGACGACCATGAATACGGAATTTGGTATGGAGAGGGGTTAGGATTGAGCACAGTATGTAAACAGGGTTTAGAAGCAATAATTAATCTTAGGAATGTTATTCTTAATAATTAAATCCCAAAAAACCTTTTCCAGAAAGATTGTTTTATTACTACAGGTTGGTTTTTCTCATCGAGAATTTCATATTTTATTACTGGCTTTTCCTTCAAAATGGGGGCTTTTTTTGCCATCTCTTTATTCACTTCATCTATTGCCCTTTCTACTGAAACACGAGAATATCCCTGCCCAACCAATGCCCATTTTAAAGAGTCGGCAGTATAACCTTTTTTAAGATTTTTTTCGAGATATTCATTAAGTCTTCTTCTGGAATCTTCCATAAAAAAACTATATTAGAGGAGTTTAAAAGATTAGTTGTGTTATTTTATCTTAATCGGTTTTTTTTCATTGTAAAATCTTAACGCCTCACGAAGCCTCGACTTGGACTCTGCATGAAGTGTTATTAGATTACTCCCTTTCTTTACCTTATCTCCTAAATGATAATGTAAGTAGACTCCTGCTTTTTTGTCCACAGGACAACCTGCCGCTCTTGCAAGAGAAGCGATTTCTTTGTTCTTTATTTCTTCGACGGTTCCTGATTTTTTTGCTCTGACAGAACGGGTGAACTCTGCATCTTTTAATTTTCTTATGCTTCCTCCTTGAGCTTCAATTATTTCTTTAAACTTTTCAAATGCTTTTCCAGAGTCAAGGATTTTTGTTGCCAACTCTTCTCCCTTTCCTTTCTTTGCTTTTCCGGTCATTTCAAAAATTTCCCCCGCAAGGAAAACCGATTTTTTCTCCAAATCAAGAGGGGCAGATTCTTCTCTTTTGAGAATTTGTATTATATCTCTTAATTCAAGTGAAGGGCCAACGCCGTTTCCAATGGGCTGCCTTCCATCCGTAAGAACTGCTTTTAATTTTTTCTTAAAATGTCTTCCAAAATATTCGAACTTCTTCTTTAGGCTTAATGCCTTTTTTTTGTTAACTTTTGCATTTTTCCCATAAGGAATGTCTATCAAAATGTATTTACTTCCTGCCGCGAGCTTTTTTGACATTATTGAGGAGATTAATTGTGGTTCAGGATCAATTTTTAACATTTTTTCAACCTTAATTATCTTAGAATCTGCAGGAACAAATCCAAGAGAACCTCCCCAAACCATGCAAGCGTTTGTTTTTTGAACTATCTTTTTCAATTGTTTTATAGAAAATTCTACATGGGTTATTGTCTCCAGAACATCTGCGGTTCCCGCCGCACTCGTAATTGCACGAGAAGAATTTTTAGGAACAATCAATCCTGTAGAAGCACAGATCGATACAACAAGAGGTGTTGTCCTGTTCCCTGGAATTCCTCCAATAGAATGTTTGTCCACGATGAATTTATTTTTTAATTTTAGTTGGTGTCCTGATTTAGAAAGAGCATTTATAAGAGAAATTGTCTCCTTATTACTCATCCCGTTCTTATAGACTGCTGAAATAAAAAGGGCTATTTCTGCATCAGAAAGAGAGTTTTTCACTATGTCCTTTACGATGATTTCTATCTCTTTCTTAGAAAAAGCATGGCCATTCATCTTCCTTTTTATGAAATTTAGGCTGTTTGGGGCAACTGCAAGATTTACTTCAACCTTTTCTTTTATTTTTAATCCAAGACGGTTTTTTAATTCGGAAGAAACAGCTAACTCATCACGTCTTACTAGCCCTTTTACAACATCAACAATGGCAGAAATTTCTTTTCTTTTTCCTGAAAGTTTTTCGATGCTTATTCTGTCCTGAGGATGAACTCCAATTTTTTGGGCCGTTTTATCATTCATCATTGCCACAGGAATTCCCGCGGACCACTTAAGAAGTTTTATTTTTAATTCCATCTTTTTAATAAATAGAGAAATTGATTTTTATATCTATTTGACGGGCTCTTCAATAATTATTTGGGATTTTTGCTTCCCCCTATAGAGTTCAAGGAAGATTAACAAGTAAGAAATTATCAAGGGACCAAGAATGAATCCTAGAATTCCGAAGAAGAAAACACCCCCAATCATTGAAATTAAAACTATCGCGGAATGGATTTTTGTTCTTCTGGAAACAATCATTGGTCTTAGGAAATTATCTACTGTCGAAGACATAATACCGAATATCGCCACACCCCATGCTGGTCCGGTACTTCCCGAAATAAAAAGATAAATTGCTACAGGGATCCACACTAGGGCTGTTCCTATGATAGGGAAAATTCCCGCAAGGGATGCAAGAATTGTAAGGAAAAGTGCATTCGGAACCCCAAAGATGAAGAAACCTAAACCAGCGACGATACCCTGAACGATACCAACGATAACTTGTCCATAGATGACCGAAGAGGTTATCCCTTTAGAATATTCAAAAAGTTTTTTCTCTACTTCTTTCGAAACGGGAAGGACACTCTTCACATACGCCACTACTTTTTCGCTGTCTCTCAGAACAAAGAAAAATGTGAAAAGAACAACAGTAAATTGCAATGCTAATGTTGGAAAATTAAGAATAAAATCTGCGAAAAAATTAACTAAAAAATTTGCAGCTCGCGTTGTGAAGGAAGAAAGAATTGAACCAATTTCTGCGGCGAATTCTTCAGACGCAAACAGTGAGGGGAAAAGTGATTTTAATGGGCCTACAAAGTCAATTTGCTGGGTTGCCTGGAAAATTGTAAACGACTGCTTTACGAGAATTGGCGTTAAAAACCAAACAGGCAAGATTATCAAGAGTATTAGGAATACCACTATCAAAATTGCGGAGAGGTTTTTCGCCTTCGTATGTTTGTAAAGGAATTTATAAACTGGTAAAAAAACAAATGCCAGTATCAGAGCAATTATTATTGAAATTATAACTGGCCTAAGAACAAGAAAAGCGAGGACTATGAGTATTGCAAAAAGAATCGATCCGAGAACCTTTCTTAGATAAACTTCGTTAGACATTTCTATTAAAGGCTGTGGAAATTTATAAAGGTTTGGAAAGATAAGAAAAAGTTTATAAGGAAAATTTCATAACAGATATTATGAATCTTATAAAAAAGGTTTTTCTCGGAAAAGTCGATGAAGATGTTCACAGACAATTCATACGCTTTGGAAAAGGAAAATATGGAAGGAGATTTCTTTTGAGCTTGAGAAAAACAAAGAAACTTAAAATAAAAAGCAGTTTCGAGTTTGCAAATGATTTTGTTTTGTTCGCGGCAGGGTTAGGAGAAGTACTTTTTAACGGAAGTATTTGGAGTAGAGATGAAATTGAATCTTTATCCGGAAAGAAAAAAACAGGAAAATGGGTTTATGAAGTTAAAGATTTATCAAGCGAGAAAGTGAAGGAACTTTCGGACAATGTTTACTATTTTCTTTTGAGTGGAGAGGGAGAGGGAATTAAGTTGAAAATAAAGGGTAAACTTCCAAAGCCCGGAAAGAATGAAGCTAAGATAGATGACAAATTTTGCCAGCTAGAATTGGATGAAAAATATTACAAATCAGCGAAAGAGAATTTCTTTTGGGACTTGCCTGACGGAAAGAAAATGGGTGTTGACCACAGTCTTCTCATCAAGGAGATTGTCATGCCCAAAACAGGTGAAGAAGATTTTGCAAAAATAAGAGAAATGGCAAAGAGAAAAGGGACGATTATCCGAAATTCGATTGTTGATGATAAGGAAGGAAAAACAGAGAAGGAATTTGAGGTTTGAATTTCTTCTAAAAACCCCTCCCGCAACGCTTAAAAACCCTCAATTTCTTGATAAATCATTCCAGGGAAGATAAAATGCTATCCGCTAAACTATTGAGAAATGCCTTCAAAGAAATCACCAAGAAAAGGAAGTTTGCAGTTCTGGCCAAGAAAAAGGGCCAGTAAGTTTTTACCTAGAGTTAACTGGAGTGCTGTAACGGATAAGACCGATTCTAAAGGGCTTCAGGGATTTATTTGCTATAAAGCCGGCATGGCTTCTGCGTTTGTCAAAGACAATACAGAGGATTCAATGACCAAGGGGAAGAAAATTACAATTCCTGTAACGATTCTGGAATGCCCCCCGTTGAAAATATTTTCAGTTAGATTCTATAAGGACAGCAAAGTTATGAAAGAGGTTCTTGCAGAAAATCCTGAAAAAGAGCTTAAGAAGAAATTAAAACTTCCGAAGAGGAACCGAGGTTCTTCAACTCCTATCGAGAGTGTAAAAGGGTATGACGATGTTAAAGTTATTGTTTATTCTCAAGTAAAAAAAACGGGGATAAAGAAAACTCCTGATTTAAGCGAGATGGGAATTTCTGGAAGTTTAGAAGAAAAAATTAATTTTATTAAGGAAAATCTTGGAAAAGAAATTGTCGTTGGGAATGTTCTTGAAAAGGGAAGTCTCGTAGACTTCCGTGGACTAACAAAAGGACAAGGACTTTCAGGGCCTGTTAAAAGATTTGGTATTCAATTGAAACAACATAAATCCGAGAAAGGGAGAAGACGTCCAGGTTCTTTGGGTCCTTGGCATCCTGCAAGAGTTACATTCAGAGCCCCCCAAGCAGGACAGCTTGGAATGTTCACAAGAGTCATTTATAATAACAAAATCATTGAGATTGGAAAAAATGGAAACGAGTTGAAGGGCTTGAAAAATTTCGGTGATGTTAAAACAGATTATCTTCTTGTTTACGGTTCTGTTCAGGGCCCTTCTAAAAGACAGCTTCTTGCAACTTCTCCATTAAGGCAAACTAAAAAACAATTAAAGAAAAGTTACGAATTTATTGAATTAAGATGAAAACAGAAATTTTTAATATTCATGGAAAGAAAGGAAAGTCAATAGAACTTCCGAAAGCCTTTTCGGAGAAAATACGAGAAGACCTTGTTTACAAGGCTCTAGAAGCTGGAAAAACCCAGCAGCCATATTCTCCTTCACTTGTTGCAGGAAAGCAACATTCTGCCTCTGGAAAAATAATTCGTAGAAGGCACGTTTGGAAGAGTGGGTATGGAAGAGGAGCCTCAAGGGTTCCTAGAAAAGTTCTTTCTAGAAAAGGAAGCCAATTTAATTGGGTTGCCGCGGAAATTTCATCAGTGAGAGGCGGTAGAAGGGCCCATCCTCCAAAGACAATCAAGATGGTTAATACTAAAAAAATAAATAAGAAAGAAATGATGGTTGCCCTTAAGTCTGCATTGGCCGCAACAACGAGTAAGAAGGAAGTTGCAAAAAGATATGAGCGCCTTACAGAAAAAGAACTTGGGAAGATTCCATTTATCGTTGAATCCAAAATTACGTCTCTAAAAGTTCAAGAGTTTCTCTCTAGCTTGAAAAAAATTCTTGGAGAAAACCTTTTCCCAATAGCAATGAAAAATAAGAAAGTTAGGTCAGGAAAAGGAAAATTGAGGGGAAGAAAATACAAAAAAAGTGCAGGGGCTCTTATTGTCACGGGGGATAAAGAAAAGATAAAGGGTAGTTCTTTTGATGTGAAAAATGTGAATGGTCTTGGAATAAGTGATCTTGCGATGGGGGGTCTTGGGAGACTTACAATTTATACTGAAGAAGCAATTAAAGAACTTGACAAAAAGTTTACTGGAGGGAAATCACAATGAAATTAAAATCAGTAGTCACAGAAAAAGCGGTTATGATGATTGAGAAGAAAAATGTCTTGGTTTTTGTAACTGAAAAAGAGGCTAAGAAGGAAGACGTGAAAAAAGAAATTGAAGATATTTTCAAGGTTAAGGTAAGTAAAGTTAGAACACTCATCAGGGGAAATAAAAAGTATTCGTATGTAACGTTGGACAAGAAGAATCCTGCGATTGATGTTGCTACGAAGCTAGGAATAATATAATGGGAAAAAGAATAATTCAACAGGCAAGAGGGCATGGAAGCGGAACCTATAGAGTTAGGAAGAAAGCTTTCAAGCACAAAATAGGATACCTTCCGAAACTTTCTGGAGAAGGAGAAGTTGTAAAGCTTTTCAATTCAGCAGGGCATAGCTCTCCACTGGGAAAAATCAAACACTCAGAAGGAACCTTTTACGTTCCCGCATTCAAAGGAATGTTTGAAGGACAGAAAATAAGCTTCGAGGGAAAAGAAATTAAAGAAGGAAATATCTTGAGATTGAAGGACATTCCTGTGAAAACGCAGATTCATAATATTGAATCACGGCCAGGAGACGGAGGTGTTTTCGTCAGAGGCGCAGGTGGTTCTGGAACGGTGAATAGGATTGTCGGGGAAGAAGTTTATGTTTTAATGCCCTCAAAAAAGGAAAAGAAATTTCACAAAAACTCAAGAGCAACCGTGGGAGTTATTGCAGGGTCTGGAAGGCTAGATAAACCTGTTCTAAAAGCGGGAAAGAAGTTCCATATTAAAAAGTCGAAGGGAAAACTTTGGCCTAGAACCTCTGCAGTGAAAGTAAATGTTGTAGACCATCCTTTCGGCTCTGGACGTGGAAAGAATCCCAAGAGTAAGATTGCGAAAAGAAATGCTCCTCCAGGAAAGAAAGTTGGTTTGTTAAGACCTAGGAGGACAGGAAAGAGAAAATAAAATGGAATTAAAGAAAAAAGAATTTACATATCGTGGGAAGACAATTGAAGAACTGAAAGCTTTAGATGTGAGGGAGTTTGCAAAGCATCTTCGTTCCAGGCAAAGAAGAAATGTTCTCAGACAATTCCAGAAGATCGAAGATTTTGTCAGTCGGGCTAAAACCAAAATAGAGAAAGGGAAAAATATTCGAACACATCAAAGAGATCTTGTAATTGTTCCTGGCTTGGTAGGAATGAGGATTCAGGTTCACGACGGAAGGAATTTTGCTCCTGTTGATGTGGTTGGAGAAATGCTGGGGCATGTCCTCGGAGAATTTGCATTGACAAGGGGAAGAATCAAACACGGAAAATCCGGGGTTGGAGCAACTAAAGGAACTAAACACAAATCTAAGAAATAATGACAGAAGAAAATAAAAAAACAGATACTGAAGAGAAAAAAATAGTCGAGACTCCTAAAGAAATAGTCAAAGATATTGAGAAAAGCGGTGTTGCTGAAGAAGTAGCTAAGAAAGAAGAAAAGCTTGACGAAGCCGTCGTAAAGAAAGAAGACAAAAAGGAAGAAAAGAAGAAAGAAACCAAGAGGGAAGAACCAAAAACCAGAAAGGTGGCCTTTGTTAATGTGAAAAATATTCCAATATCAACAAAACATTCAATTGCGGTTTGTGATTTCATTAAGGGGAAACAGATTGAGGATGCAATAAAAGATCTGGGTGCTGTTCTTAAGCTCAGAAAAGCAGTTCCAATGAAAGGAGAAATTCCCCACAGAAAGGGTAAGGGAATGATGTCTGGGAGATTTCCGAAAAATGCATCAGAAAAATTCGTTAAAATTTTGAAAAGCCTTTCAGCCAATGCAAATCACGGAGGAATTGAAGAGCCTGTGATTTTTGAAGCTGTTGCGAATCTGGGAGAAAGACCCTATGGAAGATTCGGAAGTGTGAGAAAGAAAAGAACCCACCTTTTAATCAAGGCGAGGAGCAAAATCAAAAAAAATCCTGAAGGAGCAGGAGGAAAAATTTAATGGAAGAAAAAAACGTCGTTAAGTTCAAGAAAGACGAATTTGCTATTCGTGAATACATAAGAAAATCTCTTGGAAAGGGAAGGGTAAGCAAGGTCAAAATAGAATACACTCCTGTTGGAGAAAAGATAATAATTTCTACAGGAAAGCCGGGACTTGTTATTGGAAGAGGTGGAGAGAAAATTGCAGAACTCACGAGTATTTTGAAGAAAAGATTCAAACTTGAGAATCCACATGTTGAAATTGATGAAATATTAAGCCCTGAATTTGATGCACAGATAATGGCCGACGAAATCGCGTTGAGCCTCGAAAGATTTGGTCCTTTGAGATTTAAGGTTATTGCTTACAGAACTCTCCAAAGAATAATTAGTGCAGGCGCATTGGGGGTTGAGATAAGGCTTTCAGGGAAGCTTCCAAGTTCAAGAGCAAAGCCCTGGAGATTCGCTCAGGGATACCTGAAAAAAACAGGAGAATCTGCAAAGGTTGTCGATAGAGCACAAGCAAAAGCGCAAACAAAGCCGGGGATGGTTGGAGTTAAAGTTGCCATTCTCTCTCCAGATGCTATTCTTACTGATAAGATAACTGTTGACGAAGAGCTTATAAAAAATATGCGACAAAGAGTTAAGGAATTAGATTCAGAGGTTAAAATATCAAAACCTAAAAAAGCCTCTAAAAAAGCGAAGGGGGATAATTAAATGGCATCACGAAAAATGAATGATTTGAAAAAAATGAGTAAAGAAGAAAGGCAGAAGAAGATGGAAGAAATGAAATTCGAGCTTGTCAAATCGAAAGTTAGTGCTGCGAAGACGGGAAGTTCAAGAATCAAGGAAATTAAAAAAATAATAGCGAGAATGCTCACGCTAGACAAACTCAACAAATAACATGGAAATATGTCCAAAGTGTGGTCTGCCAATGCAGGCCTGTGTATGTGAACAGATTGTAAAAAGTTCACAAAGCATAAGGGTTACAACTGACAAGAAGCGTTATGGAAAAATTGTAACCATCGTCAATGGATTTGGAAGTGGAATCGATGTGAAGAAGATTGCGAAAGATTTGAAAAACAATCTTGCTTGTGGGGGAACCTACAAGGACGATTCCATAGAACTCCAGGGAGACCATCGGGGAAAGATAAAAGAAGAGTTGGTTAAACTTGGGTTTGAAGAAGAATCCATAGCGGAGTAAATACACAAAAACAAAATGGTAAAAGAAAGCAAGAAAAAGGAAAAAGTAGAGACAGAAATAGTCGAAGCTGTTTGTAGCAGAGATTGTCATGTTCACGGAAATCTTAAAGCTAGAGGGAAAGTCTTTGAAGGATTAGTTAAATCAAAATTCCCGAAAAGAGTTACAATAGAATTCGAGAGAACAATCTATGTAAGAAAATATGAGAGATATGCTCGTTCGAGAACCAAGATTCACGCGAGGCTTCCGGATTGTATGAAAGAAAAAATTCAGATAGGTGATTTGATAAAGGTAAGAGAATGTAGGCCTTTGAGCAAAATAATCCATTCAGTAGTTATTGGAAAAATAAAAAAAGCTATGGGAGACAATAAAATAAAATGAAAGCAATATCAGCAAAAATAACACCTGCACTGAATCTTGGTGCGACGATGATTTCGTCGGACAATAGCGGAGCGAAGATTGTGAGACTCGTCTCTGTAAAAAGAGGGAAGGGAAGAAAGGGAAGACAAGGGAGAGCAAGAGTTTCGGACATGGTTAAAGTTAGTGTTAAAAAGGGTATTCCCGATATGAAGGGCAAAGTTTTCGACGCAGTGATAATTAGACAGAAGAAACCTTTGAGAAGAAAAGACGGAGAAAGAGTTGCTTTCGAAGACAATGCTGTTGCAATTCTTAAAGATGACAAAGGAAATCCAAAAGGAACTCAGATTAAAGGTCCCGTGGCAAGGGAGGTAATGGAGCGATGGCCCCAAGTTGCAAGAATCGCTTCAGTTGTTTATTAAAATGAAAAAGAAATTTTCGACCAAATGGAAAGGAAGTACAAAGCCAAGAAAGCAAAGAAAGTATTCAGCGAACGCACCACTTCATTTGAAAAAGAAACTAGTTGCTTCAAATCTTTCTAAAGAATTGAGGAAGAAACATGGAACAAGATCAATATCCTTGAGAAAAGGAGATACTGTAAAAATCATGAGGGGGAAATTCAAGGGTAAGAGTGGGAAGATTTCCTCAGTTAAAATTAAACTTCAGAAAATTGAGGTAGAAGGGATTCAAACAAAGAAAATGGATAATTCAAAAGTCAACGTTCCTTTGAAAGCCTCAAATGTTCAAATTGTTGAGCTAAATTTTGAAGATAGAAAGAGAGGCAAAAACCTTAAGAAACTAGAAAAAGATGAAATTAAAAGACCAGAAGAAACAGGAGAAAAGAAATAATGTATCTTAAAAGACAAAAAGTGCCAAAAAGCTGGCCAATATTTAGGAAGGGAACAAAATATGTAGTAAGACCCTTATCTAATCTGGGTAACGGGATTCCTGTTCTTGTTATTTTAAGAGATTCCTTAAAAATCGCGCAAACGAGGAAAGAGGCGAAGAGAATGATTAACTCAAAGAATGTTCTTCTAAACGGAAAACCGATTAAAGAAGAAAGAAGCAGTGTTCTTCTTTTCGACACAATTACCCTTGTTCCGATGAAGAAGAGTTATAGATTGGGACTTTCTCAAAATGGAAAATTCCTTATGGAGGAGATAAAAGAAAACGAGGCAAACCGTAAAGTTGCGAAGGTGGTTGATAAAAAGATGTTGAGGGGTAAGAAGATGCAATTGAATCTTAGTGATGGGAGAAACTTCCTTTCAGATGTTGAATGCAACGTTAACGATTCCGTTCTGATTAATCTTAAAGACAAGAGGATAGAAAAATGCATTCCTTTAAAAGAAAAGACAAACATAGTTGTTTTTGCGGGAAAGCACTCTGGGAAGAAAGGAGTGATAAATAAAATTTATCCTGAGAAGAAAATTGCGGAACTTGGCTCCGAAAAAGAGAAGATTAGTGTTTTAATTAAACAATTGATGGCAACAGAATAAAATGAATCCAATGAGAGAAATAAAAATAGAAAAGCTTGTTCTTAGTATAGGAGGGATTGCTGAAGAGCTTGAGAAAGGAACCCAACTTTTGAAGCTTTTAACGAAAAGAACTCCCGCTAAAATGAAATCTAATAAAAGAATTCCTTCTTTCAGCGTGAGACCAAAGCTTGAAGTAGGGGCAGTAGTTACGATTAGAAAGGATATTGATAATTTTCTTAAAAGACTGCTTTCTTCTGAAGACAATACCCTAAAAGAAAGCCAGATAAGTACCAACAACTTTTCATTTGGGATAAAAGAATATATCGAGATTCCAGGTGTTGAGTATCAAAGAGAGTTAGGAATTCGAGGATTGGATGTTACTGTTGTTTTCAAAAGATCTGGACGTAGAGTTAGATTAAGAAAAATAAAGAAAGGTAAAGTTCCTGGAAGGCAAAACATTTCAAGAGAGGAAATAATCAAATTCATGGAGGAAAATTTCGACACGAAATTCACATAATCAAAATGACTGCAAGCGACTGGAGGAAAATATTGAAACAGCTTGAGAAAAAGCCCGAGAAAACACAGAAATTCCTTAAACACAACAAACCGAAGGATAGAAAAATTGGAATAGCTAAACGAAAGTGTGGGCGTTGCGGAAGATTCGGAGCCCATATAAGTTCATACGGATTAAATTTGTGCCGGCATTGTTTCCGTGAAGTTGCAGTGGAAATCGGTTTCAGAAAATATAGTTAAAATGTCACAAGATATAGTTGCAGACGCACTTAATATGATGAGAAATGCCAGAAAAGCTGGAAAGGAAACGGTAAAGATAAACAGAGTTTCGAAACTTTTTACAGAGATTCTGAAAATTATGAGGGAGAACGGTGCTGTTAAGAAATATAAAATTGATGGTAAGGGCCAGTACATCGAAGTTACTCTGGGAGATTTCTTCACATGCAAGGCAATAAAGCCAAGATTTACAGTTAAGAAGGGAGATATCGAAAAATACCGGAGAAGGTATCTGCCCGCAAGAAATCTCGGCAAGGTCATTGTCTCCACAAGTAATGGGCTTATGAGCCACGAAGAAGCTCAAGAAAAATCAGAAGGAGGAAGTTTAATCGCTTACTTTTACTAATGAAAAAAGAACTTTATAGAAAAATAGAAATTCCAGAAGATGTCGAAGCAGAAATAGATGGAACAACCTTTAAAGTTAAAGGTCCTGAAGGAGAAAATAGTAGGGAATTCAAAATAGGGAAGCTTGATTTCAAAAAAGAAGGAGATAAAATAGTGATTGGTTATAAAAAAGCAACAAAGAATGAGAAAAAATTGATGAATACCATCTCCGCTCATATCGAAAACATGATTAAGGGCGCAAAGAAAAAATTTGAATATCAGTTATTGGGTTGTTATAGTCACTTCCCTATTACTATTGAAATAAAAGGGGATGAAGCCACAATAAAGAATTTCCTTGGAGAAAAGATTCCTAGAAAAACAAAAATTCCTGAAGGAGCGGAAATTGAAATCGGTAAAGATTCTGATAAAAAAGTTCCAATTACCATAAAATCGATTGATAAAGAAATCGCGGGTCAGGCAGCTGCAAATTTTGAAACAGCAACAAAAGTTAAAGGCAGAGATAGAAGAGTTTTCCAAGACGGAATATTCATAACAAATAAAGCTGGGAGGGAGATGTAATGACTTTTTTAAGAAGAGTATGGCACCGGCATTCAAAACTTGGTAAAGGAAGAAAAAAGAAACAGGTTTGGAGAAGACCTACCGGAAGAGACAATAAAATGAGAGAGAAAAGGAAGGGTCTTCCAGCATTGGTTAGTATAGGATATGGAAAGAAAAAATCAGAAAGAAAAGAAATTTTTGTTTTGAAAAACCTCAAGGATTTTGAAAAATCGGGGAAAAACATTATTTTTGTCGTAGGGAATGTTGGGAAGAAGAAAAAGGAAGAAATAGTAAAGAAGGCGAAGGAAATGAAAATAAATTTACAAAACATTAACGTGAATAAATTTTTAAAATCAATCAGTAATGAAAAAAATAAACCAGTTCCAATTACTGCTGGTGTAAAGGAGAAAAAAACAAAATGAATCTAGGTAAAAAGAAAGATCTTGCAAGACGAACTCTTGGAGTAGGAAAGAGTAGGATTGTTTTCATAGATTCTATGAAGGAAGACATAAAGGAATCAATTACAAAACAAGATATAAGAGATCGTTACAGAGAAGGAGCGATAGTCATAAAAGAAATAAAAGGAAGGATCAAAGTTAAAAAGAAAACTAGTAGAAGCGTCGGTAATGTAAGGAAAAATGTGAACACTAGAAAACAAGATTATGTTATTATGACTAGAAAATTGAGAAAGTATGTTTCTGAGATGAAAAGACTTGGAAAAATTTCAAAAGAGGACTTTGATGATATAAGGAAAAAAATCAGAAACAAAGCATTTAGGAGCAAGGCACATTTGAGAGAGTATATTGGAGGTTTGAAAAAATGAAAACTTTAAAGAGAAGAAGAAAAGAAAATAAAACAGATTATCATAAGAGGATAAAGCTTTTGAAGAGTGGGCTACCTAGGATTGTATTCAGAAAAACAAATAGATACATCATTGCACAACTTGTCGAAAGCAAAGAGGCAAAAGACAAGATTAAATTTGGAGTTAGTTCAAAAACTCTTTTGAAGCATGGGTGGCCAAAGGAAAATTCAGGAAGTTTAAAATCTGTTACTGCCTCTTACCTAACCGGAATTCTCTTGGGAAAGAAAATTAGGGAGGGTAAAATTAAAAATCCTGTAGCTGATTTTGGGATGATTCGAAGCATTCGTAAAAATAAAGCATTTGCATTTTTAAAAGGGCTCAAAGATTCGGGAATTGGAATAAAATGCGACGAGGATGCTTTCCCAAGCGAAGAAAGGATAAAGGGAAAACATCTTAAGAAAGACATTTCGGAACACTTCGAAAAAATTAAATTGGAAATAGAAAAAAATGGTTAAAGAAGAAAAGAAAGAAATTGAGGCTGTTAAAAAAACAGTAGAAGCCCATGGAACTCTTTCGGAAGAGGAGTCTCAGAAAAAAGCAGAAAAGCCAGAGAAAGTTTCGGAAGAAATGATTAAGAAAGAGGAAGGTGAAAAAGCGGCGGAGAAGGAAAAAGAAGTCGCGATTTCCGAAAAGGAAAGAATTGAAAAAGAAAAAGAAAATTCCAAGAAGAGAGGATTCAGAAGAGGGGAGCTTTCAAGAGAGGAAATAATTTCAGCATGGGAGCCAAAAACAAAGCTTGGAAGAGAAGTCAAAGACAAAAAAGTTAAGAGTATTGATGAAATTTTCGATGGAAAAAGGAAGATTCTTGAAGAACAAATTGTTGATACTCTTTTGGAACTAAAAAATGATTTAATTTTAATTGGGCAGGCAAAAGGAAAGTTCGGTGGAGGAAAGAGAAGAGCATGGCGTCAAACTCAGAAAAAAACAAAAGAGGGTAATGTTGCAGTTTTCTCCACAATGTCTGTTGTCGGGGATGAGAACGGACATCTTGGAATTGGTGTTGGCAGAGCAAAAGAAACTCTTCCTGCAAGAGATAAAGCAGGGAGAAAAGCCAAATTGAATATTATAAAAATAAAGAGAGCCTGCGCCGGTTTTGATTGCGCATGTTCTGAATTGCATACGGTTCCTTTCAAAGTTACGGGAAAATCCGGGAGCGTTAGAGTCACTTTAATCCCCGCTGCCCAAGGAACAGGACTTGTGGTGGGAAAGGAATTGAAAAAAGTTTTAAAACTTGCTGGAATAAAAGATGTTTATAGTAAGACATTTGGAAGAAAAAGAACAACTTTCAACTTTGTTAAGGCTTGCTTTGAAGCTCTTAAGAAGACCAATTCAGATGGAGGAAAAACAAAATGATTTGTGTGATAAGAATTAGAGGACAGGTAGGACTCAACAGAGACGTTGTTGAAACACTTGACAGGCTCCGGTTGAGAAGAAAGTATGTTTGTATTGTTCTTGAAAAGCCGACGAAAGAACAGCTTGGGATGATAAAAAAAGTTAGAAACTTCATTGCGTTTGGAGAAATAAACGACGATACTTATAAAAAACTCAAAGAGAAAAGAGGGAAAAAAGGAAAAGAGTTTTTCAGATTGCATCCTCCACGAGGGGGAATAAAAAGCAAGTTGCATTTTCCAAGAGGAGTTTTGGGAGACCATGGAGAAAAAATAAATGATTTAGTTAGGAGGATGTTGTAATGCCTATGAAAAAAACTCATAAGAGAAAGAAAGTTTCGAGACAGCATGGAAGGAAAATGGGTACTCATGGTAGTGGAGCAAGGAAAAAGAATAAAAAATCTGGACATCACGGAGGGGGAGGAATGTCTGGTAGTGGAAAAAGAGCAGACCAAAAGAAAACTCTCGTGACAAAACTCTATGGAAATAAATATTTTGGAAAACAAGGTATAACAAGCAAGGGGACAAGAAGGGACAAAAGAGATCGGATAAATCTTGGAGATATTGAGACTCACTTGGAAAAGTATGGAAAGAAATCGGAAAAAGGGTGGGAAATCAACCTAAAAAGTTACAAGATACTTGGCGGCTCCAAAGATTCTTCTCTGAAACATAAGTTAATTATAAAAGCAAAAGAAGCTTCTAAGTCAGCAATAGAAAAGGTAAAAAAAGAAGGTGGAGAAATTATTTTACCTAGTAAAAAAGAGAAAAAAATTGTTAAGACAGAGAAGAATAATAAAAAAGAGTGAATCCCATGTTAAAAACAAATTAAAATGGCAGATTTAAGAAAGATATTCAATTATATTCCTGAAATAAGGAAACCGGAAGAGAAAAAACTTGGTTTTAATACAAAGTTAAAATGGACTTTTATCGCATTAATCTCTTTCTTCATTCTCACAAACATTCCTCTCTTCGGACTTTCTTCAAACGCTCTTTCTCGTTTTGAATATCTTGCAATAATCCTTGGAACTGATTTTGGAAGCATCATCTCATTAGGAATTGGGCCAATCGTTACTGCATCTATTGTTCTGCAACTTTTAAACGGTTCGGGAATTCTTAACATAGATCAAACAACTTCTGAAGGAAAGAGATTTTTTATGGGAATCCAAAAACTTTTGGTTTTCTTCTTCATAGTTTTTGAAGCAATGATATTTGTTTTCTTCCAAGGTCTTCAAGCAGCTCCTGGTTTTGCAGGAGTTCTAATTTTTCAACTTATACTCGGAGGTCTAGCTATCTTTTATATGGACGAACTCACGACAAAGTGGGGATTTGGCTCTGGAGTTAGCCTCTTTATCGCAGGAGGTGTTTCGTGGAGACTCATGACTAGTGCTTTCCAATTCATAGATCAGCAAGGAAGAAACTGCCTTGTCGACTTCACAGGAACTGCATGTTCTGGAAGAGTCCTTGTTTTAATTCAATCCGTAATGAACCGGTTCCCCGTCGAACTTCTTTCTGCAGCAACCGCAATTCTTGCAACAATCGTAATTTTCCTAATGGTTGTCTGGGCACAATCATTGAAAGTAGAGATTCCTCTTTCATTTGGTAGGATAAGGGGATATGGTGTAAAGTGGCCCCTTTCATTCTTCTATGCATCTGTGATTCCAGTTATTTTAACCGCGGCACTAATTGCGAATATCCAATTATTCGGAGGTCTTGTTGAGAATGCTGCAACACCTTGCCTTGCTGGTTTAGAATGCACTGGTTCTGCAAAAATAGCTTCTTATTTTACGTTCTTAGGAAGATTTATTGAAGGGCAACCAATCTCTGGTTTGGCATTTTGGATGGGCTCTACAAACCTTTTGGACTTGTTTATTCGTGGCGGTTTCTTAACGAGATTCCTTATTCAGGGAATAACTCACATTCTGTTCTTCATGTTTTTCTCTACGCTGTTCGCCGTCTTTTGGGTTAAAACTTCTGGAATGGACGCGAGAAGCCAGGCACATAAAATTTCTTCATCTGGTTTACAGGTCGCAGGATTTAGACAAGACGAAAGAATTCTCGAAAGCATTCTTGATAGGTACATCATGCCGTTAACAATTATGGGTGGATTAGCCATCGGTTTGCTGGCCGCAATTACTGATCTTTTAGGAGCGCTGGTCTCTGGAACTGCAATTCTTCTTGTAATAATGATTATGTTCCAACTTTATCAGAACGTTGCTCAACAACACCAGATGGATATGTCTCCTGCATTGAGAAAGTTCATAAAAACTTAAGTTTAAAAACCAATTTTGCTTTTTCTCGGGATGGATAAAGAAGGTAGTTTCCGTGGAATTTTCATTGTAATGATTGTTTCTCTATTAATTGCTTTTCTTTGGGACGGCATCTCTTCAATAAGAGATACTGCTCATGCAATTTTGGATCCTACAGCGGGAGCACTTCTTGGGATGAATTTAAATTTGGGAATGACCATTCTTGTTCTTATAATTGCTACAATTATGACTCTTGCCCAGAAATATGGGACAGATCAAAAAACTCTAAAGGAAATGAAAGAGCAGCAAAAATCTCTTCAGAAAGAGATGAAAGAATTCAGAGACCATCCTGAAAAAATGCTCTCACTTCAAAAAAAGCAGATGGAATTTATTCCAAAGATGTTTAAGTTAAGCATGAGACCTATTATTTACACTGCAATTCCATTGATTCTCTTCTTCAGGTGGTTTGGAGATTTCTTCTCCCTTGCCGGAGATCCAAAGATATTTGGTTTCTTTAGTTGGTTCTGGTTTTATCTTCTTGGTTCTATTGTCTTCTCCAGTATTTTAAGAAAAGTGTTGAAGGTTGCTTAGTTATTTCTTAACAAAAATAAAGTTTCTTCCATCGAGAATTTCTTTGTTAATAAATCCAAA
>SDBV01005663.1_pt1 | contig 17569 bp, 16 predicted proteins | sample 2277081 | NCBI WGS metagenome assembly SDBV01 (sample SAMN10402039, study PRJNA504765) | marine sediment metagenome | isolation source: marine sediment core GS10_PC15, 223 cmbsf | place: Arctic Ocean: Southern Knipovich Ridge | collected 2010 | reverse complement strand
CATTCCGTTGGCAGTCGGTTCTAAACCAGGCTATTACTTGGGCGCGGCCACCTTGTCCTTCGCAGCCTTTGCCACACGGAACTTCAGGACCCTTTTCGCGGGGATTTGAATTGACTCGCCTGTTGCCGGGTTGCGACCGATTCTAGCTTTGCGATCCACGAGGACCAGTTTTCCAATACCAGGAATTGTGTATCCCGCCCCTGCCTCTTGGCAAGCAAGTTCAGCCTGGGCGCCAAGTAAGTCGTCCACTTGTTTCTTCATCAGGCCCGTTCTCTCTGCAAGCGTAGCTACGATTTGCGCTTTGGTCTTAGGTTTTGAACCATTCATCATTACATACCTTTCTTGTTTTTGGCATCCGTAGGTGGAGAATCCGCCATCCCGCTGGTGTTTCTCACTTTCAAAAACCATCGTTTCACTGAGTTTACACTACCCATTGTAGCACTATGCGCGTCATTATACAATATAGTGTATCGGGATTTCCGCGAAACTCCGACTGAGAAAGAGACCGTCGGCCCAATTCCGGGGACATCCATGATACGTATTGTGCATTCCCCCTCTATTCCTTATGCGCGCCAACGCACACTCCAAATGCAAAACTGTCTCCTGACGGAGCCCCTGGAAGTTGTAAGAACAACTTCTGCTTCGCTCGGTCTCGTTCGGAGCCCATGATCCCTTTGCTGTTCGTGGAATGCCTGCATCGAAGCAGGTATGCTAAGGCTTACGTAAGTGCCATTCATGGATGTCCCCGGAATTCCGGAATTTCAAAGAAGGGCTATATCGGCTCGTACTTGTCGAAAAACTCATTGCCCATTTCCGGTTTGCCCCAGGTTCCGGGGCCACCGCCACTAATTCCACCCATACCCACGAAATGGGTGTACGGGAACTTACCGGGGTACTTGACGAATTCAACATGCCCGTCCATGTAGAGAATATTTCCGCCGCCGGGGATGTGGTTGAAGGATGTGGATTTGAGAATGGCATTACCGGTTTTACTCAGGTTCCCGCCGATGGCGTCGGCGTAGATCGGGATGCTGCTCTGGGCCTGCGAGGTACCGGCCGGATTGTTGATGTCGGTGATGAAGAAGCGCTCGATGCCGTCCCTGAGGCGGTAAAGGATCTGGCCACCGCCCGAACCGCGCCGGAACACAGGCGGCTGATCAGGGTTGTTCGCGTTATAATTTTCGGCCGTGTCGTAGATGCCGAGCGTGCTCAGATTGAGGTCGATCCCGAAGTCGCAGAATCCGCTTCGCCCCACGTTGCAAACCTGGCTGCGGTGGGCGCCCCAGCCCCGGAGTATGCCCGCGAAGCCATGGTCGTCGGTGATTGCCCATGCGAAGTAGGCATAGGAATAGCTTCGGTCAAGCGCACGTTGCATGGCCCATCTCTGGACGGGCGGGTTCGTGGCGAGCGGCGCCGGCGCGAATTGGTTGAATTGGCCGTCGGGATCTCCGGCAGCGATGATGTCGATGAATTCTTTGACTTCCTGGGGCGTCGCCTCGGCGTCGGAGGGGCAGACCAGAATCTTAACATCGGTCAAATACTCGGGGTACATCGAGCGGACGTCCAGGTTGTCCTTGCCTTCTGAGATCCGGCTCATAGCCGGAAACACTCCGCCTATCGATTCGTTGGCGTACATCTTAAAAATGATTCCCATTTGCTTCAGGTTGTTGGCGCAGCTCGCGCGTCGCGCCGCTTCGCGTGCCCGGGCCAATGCCGGTAACAGAATCGCCGCCAGTATGCCGATGATGGCGATGACCACAAGCAGCTCGATTAGGGTAAAACCGTCACGTCCTCTACACATGACTTGATTCCTCCTGTTTGATGCATGAGGTTTAATGCCCGACTGGATGAATTCAACTCATGGAGTGCATCCGGACAAGCGCCTCATGCAACTCCAAATTGACCTATCACACAGTTATGATAGCATAACGTATCCGATTTGAGAACCCCGCAGAGGAAATAATAGCAAGTTCTATTGCATGAACTCCTTCATGCTCTTCTCCGTGCCTCCGTGACCTCCGTGCTAAGGATCTTCATGTTCTTCATGTTCTTCATGTTCTTCATGGTGAACATTCATTCTTGCTTGCGGCTATGTTGCGCTGTGTGTCTTGTGGCTATTGGGTGTTTGGTGGATTAGCAGTTTCGCACTACGTTCACGACGTGTTTTACGTTCTCAAATGGGGTTTGGCGCAGCAGTCCATGGCTGAGGTTAAATATGTGGCCTCGGTGTTCGCCTTGCGCTACGCATTCTTGTGCGGCTTTTGTTATTTCGTCCAGGGATGCGTCCACCAGGAACTGGTTGTCCAGATTGCCTTGTAATACTTGGTCTTGACCCAGTTGTTCGCGCGCCTGACGTATGCTGATGTTGGCGGGTAGGCTTATTATATCGCTGTCTGCGCCAGCGAGTGTGCCCAAGTCGTCCCATTCCCGCGCGAAGATTATCGTTGGAACAATGCCTTCCAGCGCGTTGAATATCTTTTGCTGGTAGGGCAGCGCGAACTGCTCATATTGCTCTTGGGACAGCAGGTGTGCGCAAGACTCGAAAAGTTGCACTGCCGCTGCTCCCGCTTCTGCTTGGAGTTTCATGTAGTCGATGGTGATTTCCGCCATTAGGTCGAGCAGTCTGTGCAAGGCTTTAGGCTGTTCCCGCATGAAGCCAATGAAATGGGCGGCGTCACTGGCAAAACTCTTGCCTTCAATCAAAAACGCGGCCAAAGTAAGCGGCGCACCGGCAAAACCGAGCACCGGCAGTTCGTCGTTGATAGTCTCGCGAATGATGCGGAAGGTTTCAGGAACGAAACTCAGTTCTTCGGCAACGTCGAATGTGTGATAGGCCTTAATCTGCGATTCGGTTCGCAGAGGTTCCTCCAGAACCGGTCCGGGAGCGAAAACGAAGTGCGCACCCATTGGCGACAGTTGAGTCAATATGTCCTGAAAGAAGATTATTGCGTCGACCCCAATCCGTTTGGGCAAGAGCGAAATTCTTGCGGCCAATTCAGCATGCCGGAACAATTCGTGCAGTGGAAGCGCCGATTCTTCCTTAAGTTTCAGGTATTCGGGATCGGTGCGGCCCGCCTGGCGCATCAGCCATACAGGCGTCCTTTCCGTTTTCTCTCCGCGTGCAGCCCTCACAAACAAATCGTTGGCGTAATTAATGCTATTGGTCATAATTGAAAATTCATTATCCTTTCGGCTTGTGTTACGATACGGGGAAGTATAATGACGGAAAGCGGCGCTTTCAATTAAGTCGTAAAAGCGATGACGGTGAATGGAGTAAATGGACCCGCACAAGAGAATAGAAGAACTCGAGGCTGAGCTTCATAGCCTTAAGGAAGCGCACGCGCACGCGCACACTCTTATGGAAAACGTACAAAAGAGTTTCGATGAGGCGCTGGGCGGTGAGAAGGGCGAGGACATCGAGACGCGGATAGGCGGCATCTGGCTGATACGCGTTGCGGTGTTGCTGATGATGACGGCGATTGCGCTGGGCGCGGCCAAGACCTTTGCGGCGGAACTTTTGGGGCCTGTTCAAAAGGTAGGCATCGGTTATGGACTGGCCGCGGTGGGCGTGATATCGGGATTGCTTGTCCGCAAGAGTAAGAACCCCTTTGCGCAGACGACTATGGGCGCTGGTCTTGCGATGCTTTATCTGTCCACGTATGCCGTGTTTTTTATCGACAGTGTAAAGTTCTTCGACAATGTTTCCCTGGGCACCTGGATTCTGGTTGGCATGTCCGCGGTCTTCATGCTGCTTTTGGACAGGCTTAAGAACAAGACCTCCGTCGGCGTGACCTTGTTCTTGATTTATTACACGGTGATCGTGAGCTGCACGGACGGCAAGAGCGCGACTAATATCTACTATGTGCTTGGAACCTGTTCCGTGCTGGCGCTCGGCACCTTGCTGTTTCATGCAAGACGTAAATGGCTGAGTTTTGCGTGGGTGGCCTTGATAACCACCTACACTATCTACATTCTCTTTTTCTACCGTATGCCGGTTGGGCTTGAAGTTGATCCCCATACGTATTTCTGGATATCGGCAGGCTATCTGACCCTTTTCTTCCTTACATTTTCGGCCGTGTGCATTTTCGAGCCCGCGGAAAGAAAACCGCACAAGAAACGCAAGTATAAGGCAGACAAACGCCTGGTCGTATTTGCCGTGGTCAATTCTCTGACCTATTTCTCGCTATGTTTTCCTTTGGTTCGCGAGCACTATCCTGAAGAAGAGTGGATGTACCTGCTTGCTTCGTCGGTGTGCCTGGGCATGCTCGCTTTCCTGGTTGAGACCTCCGGGCCGCGGCGCAATTACCTGTTCCAGCTTTTTGTCGCCAAAACGGTGATAATGTCCGCACTGACATTGCAGGCATTGCTGTCCGGCGAAAGACTTATGGTCGCGCTTGCAATGGGTTGTTTTGCGCTGGCTTACGCGTACAAGAAAAGCGGTGTAGTGGTGTTGAAAGCCCTAAACCTTCTAGTTGCACTGCTCGTCTTTTCGCGCGCAATGTTCATCACGCGCCACACTGACACGATAGATCTATTTGGGCACACGGTGGGCATGAATTGGTTTTACTGCGGAGGTGTGGCGTTGGCCTTCATAGCGGTTGCGTGGTTTTACGAACGGTGTGTACGCCCCGTCAAACCAGAGCAACGGCGCGTGAGCGGCCACTGGTTTCTCGCCGACACTTTTCTAGACGTTTCAGGCGGCGCGGCATCGATATTCCACTCCTCGATGGCAGCCATTATCGTCCTGACGCTGATAATAATCGACAAAGCGGACTCTGTCCATCTTCCCTACTCTCTGGCGTGCTTCGGTGCGGTGGCAGCGCTGTTGAGTCTGCTCATGCGTGCGCCACAGATTGGGGTGGCCTCGGTACTTATACTCGCAGCCGCCCACGTCAGTTACTATTTCTTTCTGGCAATCGGCAAGAGCGGTTTCGAGCAACAGCCAGCATATATTTCGATGACGATTTCGATGATCGCGGCCAGCTACGCCGGTGCATATTTGTGGGAGCGGTATCTGAAACGCTTGCGGGGCGGCACACAATGGGAACACGACACTATTGCGGCGGTACCTTATGTTATGGCGACTGTCCTTTTGACTACGCTGATAGTGAGAAACCTTGGATGGATGTATGGTCCCCTTGCCCAATGCACAACTGGCCTTATCCTGATTTATGTGGGATTGATTTGCAGGAGCAGGGCGGGGATGGTGTCGGGTTTGACCGCTTCGTTAATAGGCTTGGTCACTTTCATGTACCGCTTGCACGGATACCATGAGCCTTTGATCCAAGACACGTATTTCGTTCATTACCTGTCTTTGATCGCGTTGACCTACTTCCTGGGTGAACGGCTTTTTGTCATTTATCGGAAGCCGGAACTTATGCAGCGGCACAAGCACCGTTTCGAGGGATTTGTGCATACTTCGTTGATTGCCGCAGTGGGTTTCTTGGGATTATTCGGGTTGAACCAATGGTCGCCGGACAGGTTCTTGACAATTCACTGGCTGGTTCTTGCGCTTGCACTGATGGCGATTGGAATAATCACCCACGAGCAACGTTACAGGTGGGCGTCGCTCACGGTGCTCATGCTGTCCATTGCAAACGCTTTCATTTACGATCTCACCCGGCTCGCGCTTAAGGACCAGTTGCTGTCTTTTGGCGCACTGACAGTGGGCGCCTTCCTCATGGCTTGGGGCTATGTAAAGCACAGGCAACACGTGCTGCAAGAACTTCACGGCCAAAAGCCGGGAGGGGGCCAGTCCCTCGATGGATAGGCTGCGGGCAAGAGCCGGGCACATCGTCAAGACATTGGCCGAGGCGGGCCACCGCGCTCTATTCGCAGGAGGCTGTGTTCGCGACACGCTGCTGGGGACCGAGCCCCACGACTACGACATCGCAACTGACGCTCTCCCCGAAGACGTGTCACGCCTCTTTGACCACGTCATTCCCATGGGCGTACAGTTCGCGGTCCAAACCATCGTGTTTCCTGAAGGGCACTTCGAAGTCGCAACCTTCCGCAAAGATGAAAACTATCTCGACGGACGCCACCCTGAAAGCGTTTCGTTCTGCTCGGAGGAGCAGGACGCGCTACGCCGCGATTTCACAATCAATGCGCTGTTTTTTGATCCCTTAGAAGACAAATTGGTCGACTACGTCGATGGCCGCGCAGACCTTAAGGCCGGCATAATCCGCGCGGTGGGCGATCCTGAGAAGCGTTTTGGCGAAGACCACCTTCGTTTGCTGAGGGCCGTTCGTTTCGCGGCCCGGCTGAACTTTGAAATCGAGCCAGGCACCTTCGCGGCAATGCGCTCGATGGCTCACAAGGCTGCGTTGCCATCTGCCGAACGTGTTCGAGATGAATTGATGAAGATGTTGACTGAAGGCAATTCGCACAAGGCCATGAAACTGTTGGATTCGTCCGGGATGCTCGATGCGGTTCTGCCAGAGGTAGCGAGGATGAAGAACATCGAACAGCCGCCGGAGTTTCATCCCGAGGGCGACGTTTTCGATCATACGTTGATGATGCTGGGCGAAATGGACGCGCGTACTGAGAAGAAGACGCGGACACTGGCAATGGCTGTTTTACTGCACGACGCGGGAAAACCGCTTACCCAGACTTTTGAGGACAGAATAAGGTTCAATCTGCACGACAAGGTTGGCGCGCATCAAGCAAGGTCGATATGCACCCGCTTGAGAATGTCGCGCACCGAAATAGAGCGCACCGAATGGCTCGTGAAAAACCACATGCGGCTGGCAAGCGCCCCGGAGATGCGTGAGAGTAAATTGAAGCGATTCGTGCGAAAGGAAGGATTCAGCGAACTGGTTGACCTGTGCGAACTGGATTGTCTGTGCAGTCATCTGACGCTGGACACTATCAAATGGGTGAGGGATTACGTTGCGAACCTCAAACCGGAGGAAAGCAGGCCAAAACCGTTGCTGACTGGCGATGACCTGAAGCAGATGGGTTACGAACCGGGTCCGATCTTCTCGAAAATCCTCAGACGCATTGAAGACGCCCAACTCGAAGGAAAGCTCAAGAGCACCGGCGAAGCAAAAGAATTCGTGCTGAACAATTGGCCTTTGTAACTAATTCCAGAACGTAGCCTTGTCCAATGCCCGGCTGAACCACCCTTTTTTATCGCTCGCGCTGGGTGCTTCGCTGGCTGAAAACTCAGGTCTTGCGGCACGCTCGATTGCCACCCAACGCCCCGCCGCGTCCTTGCGCTCAGATTTTTCAGCCAAAAAGAGACTCCCCGCCTTCACCCAGTTGCCGCTACGCAACTCATAGCTCAACGTTTCCGTGCCGGTATGGCGGCTGAAGTTATTGTCGCGCCTGGCCAGATCTTTATCGCGATGAAGCTGGGTAGAAAAACGGACCTTCTTCAATGTCGCCTGTGCTCTGTAAGGGATAGTGCGGGACTCAGTCTCTTGAATGTCTATCTTGAAAGCATCAGGGCCTTCAGAATAGTACTCATATACTTTGTAGAAATACGGCTTGCGAGATTCGAAGCGGGCATTAGCGTCTTCGGCGCTCATTCCAACATCATTTATCCGCTCTCTGACGGCCGCTCTCAGAAGTTGTTCATATTCTTCCTGGCTCATCGGTTCCACCCCAGCCGAACCCGGCCCCCCATGCGAGCCCCCGCTTCGTCCACGAAAAATGCCGCACGCCGTCAGGCACATCGGCATAAGGGCAACAATCAAAAGACAGCGCAGGATAAAAAAGCGATTGTGGGTATTCATGTTTTCCCTAGTCTCCATAAGTCGAACCGGAAGACACCAGCCAGCTTGGCTATATCAGGAAAGATAATAACACAAAAACTTTGCCAGAGCTAACGCGGCGGTCTGCCGAGAGGGAATGTGACAATGCGGGGCAGGCCGTGGTGACCCATTCGCATCGTGTCTTCAGCTTTCACGTAATCGCTTTCCAGATCGGTTATTTCGAACCTGGCCTTGTAAAAGGCTTGCTCTTTCTTTTTCACTACGTCTCTTGAAGGACCAATAGCTTGGTTAATTGTGAAAGTTGCAGTACCTTTTTCGGTATTGATCTCTTTCAGAATCACACGGTAAGCGATGTTTTCATCGAAAGCTTCATCTTTCAGCGCCTCAAGCTGCGGTATAGGACATATCTGATACGCCTTTTCGGCCAACGCTGAAGCCGTGCCAATTTTCTCCACACTCCAGTCGTCAGCCTCAATAAGCGCGACAACTTGTTCGGCTATCTTGGCCGTAACAATCTGCCTGATTCTAAGGTTTTCTCGTGATGCCTGTTTTCTATGGACAATTACCGCTTCCTGCAACGCGGCCAAAACTTCGCCTCTATTCAGAATGCCAAGGGCATTGTTCTGTATTGCCTCTACAACAACATTCTCTTGAGGCCAAAACATGTCCTTAATCTTGGCCGCAGCTTTGATGCTGCCGAAGTACAGGATAATCACAGCGCAAACTATGCCCGCGCCGAATCCCACTTTTTTTATCCAACTTGGCGAGGCCGCTCCGGACCCGCCCGCGCGAGACGAACTCAAGGGGGAACTGAAAGGCACGTCTCCGAAAGAATCCAGAGAATCAGTCTTCTGCTCGAAATCCTCCACCGCGCTAGTGTTGAAAACAGTACCGCCCGCCGAAGGCTCACTCTTTTTCCTGCGAAAAATGCCGGATTTCTTGGCGGGACGCACAACACTCGATTCTTCCACCTCATTGCGGAATGCCTCCAAAGCCCCCAAAACGTGCGAACCAGGCGCATAATCCGTAGGCTCAACCTCGCCGCCAAGCTGCTCGATAGAGAGCTGGCGCGACTCATCCTTAGGCCTGCCCACTTCATCGCCGCAAAAACGGCATTTCGTGGCAAAGATGCTAATCTCCATTCGGCAGGAAGGACAAATCCTCAGCTTTTCGCCGCGGCTTCCGCGTGTGCCGTCACTGCTATGCATTTTCCCCTTACCTCCGTGAGTTGCGCAACAAACCCGGCCTTTCCCTGTTCCACTCGACATGGGGGCCTATGCCACCAAGAACAAAGTTATACGAAAGTATTCCTAAAAGTCAAGTTGTTTAACCCTACAAGTAGGCTAGTACTTATCAATCTCCAATAATTCTTTATCAATTCGCGGCGAATCGTCTCCCGCTCTTTGCCTCTCCTTTGAAATATCACACAATATCTTTCCACGCGTCTATATGATAACCTCTTGAGCTTGCCGCGTCAATCCCTACTTGATATAATTCGCAAAAATCATCTGGGAAAAACCGACGCGCGCTCCAATATTTCCAGCGCAAATGAGGGGGGATCTCTAATCATGAGTCTTAACTTGCTACAGTGCCTGTCCGATTCCGAAATCAATCATCCCAACTGCACCGCAACAATTATGGACGAAAGCAAGCTCACCTATGCCCAGTTGGGCGCTTCGGCAAGAAAAGTCGCAAACATCCTGCGCGAAAAAGGAATAGGGCCAGGCGCAAAAGTAGGCCTGATGGCTCCAAATACACCACATTTCTCCATCGTGTACTTCGGGATACTCTACACTGGAGCAACGGTCGTTCCCATCAACAGTCTATTCAAAAGCAAAGAAATCGAGCATTACCTAAAAGACTCAGGCTCAGAGATTCTCTTCGTATGGCAAGGTTTCATCGCCGAAGCCGCACAAGCATTCAAATCCGTCGAATGCTGCCGCAATTTGATCGTTGTAGGCGGCCAGGCGGACGAAGCAGAAGATTTTCAGGAACTTTTCGATGCAGCATCACCTTCATTCGACGCCGCGCAAACAATGCCAGACGACACCGCCGTTATTCTCTACACTTCAGGCACAACAGGAAGCCCAAAAGGAGCCGAATTAAGCCATTTCAACCTATTCAGCAACGCAAGGACATGTCAACAGCAGATACTCCATCTCACTCCGGACGATGTTGGACTCGCCGTGCTTCCCCTATTCCACTCCTTCGGCCAAACGGTAATTCAGAATGCCTGCTTAATGGGTGGAGCAGCCATTACCATGATACCCGCCTTCGATCCCAAACGGGTACTCGAAATCATTGAACGCGACAAAGTCACATTCATATCCGCCGTACCCGCTATGTACAACTTCATAGTCGCCGCGGCAAAATCCCATCCGGAAGCATTCGCATCCGTACGCCTCGCCGTTTCAGGAGGCTCCGCGCTACCCAACGAAGTCCACGCCCAGTTCAGACAGACTTTCGGATTCGACGTCATCGAAGGCTACGGCCTATCAGAAACAAGTCCCGTAGCATCCTTCAACTGGAAAGGCGTAAAAGCCGGCTCAATCGGACACCCCATACCAGGATGCCAAATGAAAATAGGAAAAGAAGACGGACAAGACGCACAAGCCGGCGAAGTCGGCGAAGTCCTGATTCGCGGACACAACATTATGAAAGGATACTACAACAAACCAGAAGCGACGGCGGCAGTCATGAAAGACGGCTGGTTCCACACAGGCGACATAGGCAAAATGGACGAGGACGGGTTTTTCTACATCGTTGACCGCAAAAAGGACCTCATAATACGAGGCGGAATGAACATATATCCACGAGAAATCGAAGAAGTCCTATTCGAACATCCCGGCATACTCGAAGCAGCAGTAATAGGCATCCCACTAAAGAAAAACGAAGAAAAAGTCGTCGCCTGCGTCGTTCCAACTCAAGACCTTGAGGAACCACTCGACCAAGCCCAAATAAAAAAGTACTGCAGCGAACGAATGGCCGACTACAAAGTCCCAAAGAAAATCCAAATTATGGATGCCCTACCCAAAAACGCAACAGGAAAAGTCCTAAAACGAAAACTAAAAGAACAAATAACCAACCCACCAAACACCCAATAGCCACAAGGCGGATTACATCGACAAGAAGGACAAACCGAGCGTCTATGACCCCCTGACAGCTGGGGGACTTGTACGTGTGGCACGCTCTAAATTCCTATTTAGGGCGTGTCTTCAGAAACCAGATACGCCAAGCAGTTTCTTCTGAAAATGTTCTGCATCGCTCGGTCACCTGACTGAGTTCATAAGGCCCGGAGAAGGAAAAGAGGGGGGCGCACAATAGTTTAGTGCGGAGTCTTCGGAATTTCGGGATTTACAGTAATACATAAAAAACAACCTCAATATATAAAGAGCCTAATGAGTCTCGTTAATTGTGGTTGACTCTGCCCCGAGATGTTATTTTTGGGGCGTTGCAGCGTGAGTGCAGTATATGGTATAGTAGACTGTGTGGACTGGATGAGACAGCTCTGAGCTTTGGCTGTGTGGAAAGGTTGACCGTGCAGGAACCAGACAAGAATGATGGTTTATTCGATCAAATCCTAGCGCTTGATGCCTCCTTGGCCTCTGCTGCGGGGCTCTGCAGGTTGGTGGACGGGGTAATCACTCTTGACAGCAACCAGCGAGACACCAATTTCCTTCGCTCCATCGTTGAGCACGAGCTTAGTCACCGTCAGGCGATAACCTCAACGCACTATGGCAACTTGCTTGCCCTCGCGCTCCAGGCTTCTACGACGTACAAGCGTTTTGGCTCTGATATGCAAAAACCTCTTACAGAGATCCTAGAGGCCTTCATCCCGAATGGCCGTAACCTTTGTCTCGAAGGACATGCCACATTTAATCAAAGGACTTTCTTGCCGGAGAGCGAGCAGGATTGGCTAAGGCGCCTACGCAAACTGAAGGATTCTGTGTACTACTCTGGCTATTGCCTTGCATATGACATCATGCGACACTTCCCCGTGCCCGAACAACTTCGCCTACACCTGTCCGACCGGATCCTGCTGTTACCTTTGCATGTTGACTGGTATTCACGCTTCTCAACAGTCACAAAAGCATATGACTTTATCACAATGCTATCGAGCGAGGAGCATCCCTCGAACCGCATGGTCATGCTAAAGGAGTGCCTTGATCGAATGAGCAAGACAATACCCAATGCCCTTAGAAACTTCAACGAGGACGTTCGAACACTCGGGCTAGAGGAGTACAAGAACTCCCAGAGGTCATCTATCGCGTACGATGCTCAGGTGGGAGAAGGCAAAAGCATTGATGTTCATTACTATCCTGTAGGCACAAACCTATTCCGGCTTTTCACAAGACTCATAGATACTCATCTGAAGTCACCCCTCAAGGACATGGGGTTTGTCTACGCGGATCCACATACCGTTACGGACATCAATGAACTTGTGAAAGCGTGGAATAAGGATTCTAACTCAGAGGAGCCTGCCATTGCCGAATTTCGCACTCCAACGCGATTCTCATCCAAAACCTGCAACATATATTCTCGCCCCCTTTCTGGCAAACGTCGCGTCGGGGCTAGCACGCCTGACAACATTCTCCAAATGCTCAATGAGATGAAACGCTCGAAATTGGACCAATACTGCATTGCGCGTTTTTGGCATATTACTGAAGAGGATGGATGGGAAGTGACGGATGACAAAGTACTTCCCTGCGGTTCTTGGTACTTTCTCCTCGGCGTTCTCTGTAAGCAGTCACCTGGTGTGAACGGCCAGGCCGTAGTGTCGCTTAGCCAATCTCTGCAGGATGCAGATTTCTTGCAGTTCTACTGTACGTTTGATGATGCCGACGAATGTGCATCCCTTTTCTCATCCGGAATACCAAATGTCATCTGGCTGCTCCCATACCCCCATTCGCCCACATATTCCGAAAAGCTGAGCCTGCAGAACGATGCACACAGACTGTATACTCTCATCGAAGCGAGCTGTAACCCCCGTTCGGATCTTTATTGTGTTTTAGTACAAAATGCAGTCAACTATTTGGTTGACCAGATCGATTCGAGTTGTCCTCGATCATTTACGCACGAAGACTACGGGGCCAATTGGAGGCTTTGGGTAACGCATGGAAACGTTAACCTAGCTTTCGTGACCCCCAAGATCTCGAATATCGACGAGGTGCTTGAGACAACGCTTACGCAGAATCTTGGAGCAGTACACGTTGCCCAAAAAACCAAGTCCTTAGATTGTCTACTCAGTTGGTTTTCGTCGGCTGATGGTTTCTGACAGAGGTTTCATGGATAGCCTATTCCTCCTTCATCCGGAATTCCAGGGACACCGTGCTCAATCACTATCCGAACGCACGCTGCGTCAATCCCCCGACAGTTCCTCTATGGACACCGAAGGATAGAGCGAAGCAACAGTTCTTCTAAGAACTGTCAAGGGGATCGTTCCCTCACCGACTTGCATCCTTAGCCATTTCGGTATATATTGTATTCTCGGAGATGAAACGAGGAAGGGGCTCCCCCGTGGGCGAACAGACCAACAACACGGAAGAGAATGAGAACATCGACGCGCTGTATCGCGAAATCGACATGCTGAACGACGCAGCGCGAGAGGCGAACCGGGTCGTGGACAGGACGTTACTTTCCTTTTCAGGCGGCGCTTTTGTATTATCAGTCTCGTTTCTTCAGCGTTTCAGCGTTGGAGCCTGGCTTCATTTTCTGCTTGTCATCTCATGGGTACTGTTCGCTCTCTCGATTATCGTCGGACTTTATGGTCAACGGTTTTCAGAGAAGGTAATTCAAGCGCAACGGGAAATAGTCCACGCTCGAATCCAGAAAAACGATAATGATAGACGTGCTAAAGAAGAACGATGGAAAAAGCTATCCGACAAAATGGTCTCCATTAATGCCAGGGCATTTGGGATTTTCATTACAGGATTGGTTGTACTCGTTGTTTTTGCTGCCTTGGGTCTTCGAATGGACTCACGAGCCAAAATCTATGAAAAGGAGAAGTCTTTGATGAATGCTAATAAAAAAACACCTGATGGAACGCCAGTGGTCGAAGGATTTGTTGGAACACCCCAAACACCGTTGCACGCGGATGTCGAAGTGCAAAAGGGATTTGTTGGAACATCCCAAACGCCCTCATCCTTGGAACCGGGGAACCAAAGGGGATTCGTGGGAACTCCACAGACACCTTCGCCTGCAGACTCGACTGCTTCATCCTCTGATGGCGATACGGACAAGAAGTAAGTGGGTTTTTGTCGCAAGAGAGAATCCTGATTTCGGGGATTTCCGGGGACGCCTTACTAAAGAATTGACCTCTCCCCATCGTTCTCTTCTTTGCGCCTTATGAAACCGGCCAGGCTACCGAGCGAAGCAGATGTTTTTCAGAAAAGAAATACTTAGCGTATCTGCTTTCCCAAGACACCTCCTAAATCAGAATTTAGAAGGTGCCACCCTGGTAGGGGAAATGCATCTGGTCTCCCCTCGTCCCAAAAACACCAATCCAAGATCCGTGAGATCCGTGGTAAAAAGAATCTTCTCCGTGTCTCCTCCTACTCCGTGCTTAGATTTTTTCTTCACGCGCTTCAAGTTCTTCATGGTGAAAAGTCTTGTTATTCTTGTAAATCCTCCGCAGTTTTAGTATTTCTCCTTCTCATCAAACACCATCCCGCCAAATCCCTTCTGCTAATTACTGGAAATTGTCAACTAATTACATGCGATTTTAACATATTCAACCATATTTTGTTAAGCAAACACCACTCGTTTCGCAAAAGCACCAAAAACTCCACCAAGAGCCCTGTAAACTAAATACCCCTTGTTTCCCAAATCAATCTTCTTCGTACTACAATCATCCAGAATCTGTGTAAGCTACACGAGTTTTCATGCTGCCGACCCCGTAAGTTGTTCTGTAGCAACACTTGAGCCACTTGCCACTGCACCGCCAACTCCATTCGCGATCCCATAAACCTTTCTCCCGCAGAGGCGCAAAGGCGCTGGGAGTTGTCCTTTAAGTCAATATAGCAGCATATAATGCCATATACTTTTCAAAGAATAGCCGATGTTTTCTATTGTATTTCTTTCATTCTCAGCGCCTCTGCGGGAGATAATTCTTTGGTTGCGGCTTTGCTGCGCTGTGCACTTCAAGGTCTTCATGGTGTAATTTCTTTCGACTTTCCACATTGAAATGATGACGCGGACGCTGTAGCGTTGGCAACATGCGTTCGAAACGATATGTGACTTCCTCCTCCGCTTGCGCGGAAAGTATGAAGAGCGAAGTTAGAAGTACGAAGTGTAAAGAGAGTATTAGGCGTGTTTTGCGATGTGTGGCTCGCGTACGGCGTTTCATTCGTTTGCTCCCGTCTTCTTCCGGCTAAAGCCGCTACTATGAAAAGTTACAGAGACCTTATTCGATATTACTTCTGCTTGCTGCCAGCTTCGATGGCCTTGATAACTTGCTTAATGAGCTTGGGATGCAGTGTTTTTCCCGCATGAAAAGGCACAACAATGCGTGTATCCGCTTTCCTGTAAATCTTGTGGCTTCCTCTGGTGCGAATTAAATCGAATCCGGCTTTGAGCAAGAGTGTTTCTGCGTCGCCGGCCTTGAGCCGAGGAAGTTTAGGCAATGTTTACCTCCATGGCGGTAGTAAGAATCTCCTTGCTCAGACAGATGGTCCTTTCCTCCTCAGTCAGTGTTTCCAGATAGAGTTCCGTGGCCTCTCTGACGTTGGCGAGAACCTCCTCCAGTGTATCGCCTTGCGTTTGACATCCTTCGAGTTCGGGACAATAGGCGTAGTATCCATGGTCGTCTTTCTCGATCACAATGTTGACTTTGTAGCTCATGGGATTTTCCTCCATTATTCAGTTTTCATATAATACCACGGCTGCTGGAGCGCCGGCCACATGCCTTCGAAGCGGTATGTGATTTCTTCCTCGGCGTGGGCGGAAAGTATGAAGAGCGAAGTTAGAAGTACGAAGTAAAAAGCGAGTATTCGGCGTGTTTTGCTGTGTGTGGCTTGTGTACAACCTTTCATTTGTTTGCTCCCTGCTGTTCGGCGAAAACAGCCCTTGACGGAGTAATCCCTCCCTTGACTTAGTATATGTCGCCGCGATGCCCTATTTTGACAATGCGCACTTCATTACTCTGCTCTTTCACTTCATAGACCACCCGTATGTTTCCTACTCGGATGCGCCGCAGCCCTTCCAATGCACCTTTGAGTGACTTGCTTTCCGCGGATATGGGGTTTGATTCGAGCGCTTCGAAGATTTCTGCCAACCGCCGCGCCAGAGAAAGTGGCGCCGCCCCGAAATAGCGTTTTGCCTGCCGCGAAAGGACGACTCTATACGTCACTGCGTATGCCCCGCCAGTCGGACCATTCGTTTGAAGCGCGCAGCGTTTTTATCTCTTCTAGCTCCTCTTGTGAAAAGTAGTCCTCGTCCAGGAGATCCAATAGTGCTTCGAGCTTCTCCTGCTTCATTTTGTCCACCAATTGATGCGCAAAACTACGAATACTCGTTTCATTACTCATAATATAGGGCTCCTAGGCTTTGTGCTGACATTATACCACGGCTGCTGGAGCGCTGGCCACATGCGCTCGAATCGGTATGTGATTTCTTCCTCGGCGTAGGCGGAAAATGGAAGTGCGAAGAGTGAAGTCAGAACTACGAAGTGTAATGCGAGTATTCGGGGTGTTGCGCGGGGCGTGAATTGTGGCAATAGTGCCATTTGCGGTTTCCTTGTTCCTGAACTTGGCTCACTTGGTTGTATGTGTTCTTGCAAACGCCGGCGAATATTCCTCGATTTTTCGAACCGCTTCTGGATCGTAGATTTTTTCGCCGCATTCCCGGCACTCATAGAATGTGAGCTGGGGAACAGAATATGTTTGTCCTCCAAACTCGCGAGTGACGTCGTGTTGGACTTTTCTTATCCGCCCGCTATTGCATGATGGGCATTGTGATATGTTTATCATGTCATTGGCCTCCTTTTCATATGGCCCTCTTGGAGGACACTAGAAAATAATAAGTTTCCTCCCTATTCTGCGACACCAGTTTGCCTTTTGTGTAAATGGCCAAACCGTCGAGGTTTGTGCTTTGTATGATGTGCAAGCGTTCCCTAGGGGAGCTTCGGCGCGGACTTCTGGAACGGATGGTCTTGTAGATAGCGACGGCATTAAGGATTGATTCCACAACGTCGCGATCCGTTAGCCTATCGGCCTCCATTTCCGTAAGCGCCTTTTCGCTGAACGCATATCGTCCTGCGAGCACCGCACGTTTGATCCTGACAAGAATGCTTGTCATGTCTATCGTCTCCCGCTCATATCGCCATCAGACAGAGGAAAACTGCAACCGCACCCTCCACAGATAATACCACGGCTGCTGGAGCGCTGGCCACATGCGCTCGAATCGGTATGTGATTTCTTCCTCGGCCACGGCGGAGAATGGAAGTACGAAGAGCGAAGTCAGAAGTACGAAGTGTAAAGCGACAATTATACGTGTTGTGTTGTGTGTGGCTTGATTGCTTCGCTTCATTTTCTCAGCCTCCCGCCAGCTATTGCCAAGTTCCCACTCTTTTGCCCAAAAACCAGTATCGCGTATTATATCATTTCTTGTATTTCTACGATGAACATTTGACGCTGCATACCCGCAACCAATTGAACTCTTCTCTGTACTACTAACTCTCAAGATGTTTAAGTTTATTTGACGCCACCGACAAAAGTCTCTCAACCCGTCTCTGCGAGGAGGAACGACGAAGCAATCTACCAAGCCTAAAGTCTTGCGCCGCAGTAGATTGCCGCGGTCGCTTAGGCTCCCTCGCAATGACGAGAGATGTGTAACCCTCGACTTTTGTCGGCTGC
>SDBV01005662.1_pt1 | contig 17570 bp, 13 predicted proteins | sample 2277081 | NCBI WGS metagenome assembly SDBV01 (sample SAMN10402039, study PRJNA504765) | marine sediment metagenome | isolation source: marine sediment core GS10_PC15, 223 cmbsf | place: Arctic Ocean: Southern Knipovich Ridge | collected 2010 | reverse complement strand
TGAAGGTATTAGAAGAACCCGACCGCGATTTGCCTGGTTTGGCTCCAGAGGCCCAGAATGTCGTAAAATATGTAAGATCAAGTAGTTACACGACTTTCTCGCCAGTGCTTCCTTGACAGATCGCTAGGAGTGTGTGGTACAATTCCGTGAATTTTAAGGGTGCTATTCCTTGAAAGCTCTGAACATTCTCAACCTACAAAGGATTTGCCAATGGGACAGCCTAGTGATCTTCCAAACTTGATTCCTGATGAAGAAACACCGAGGTCCGGAGGCGGAATTGTCGGTATTCTTACCTCCAAACTCGTAATGATCGTTCTGGGGTTGCTTATCGGGGCCGCTGGCATGTATTTCGGCGGTCCACAGTTGGGTATTTTTACGATTGACGGTGGACCACCCCCCACCGTTGCGCCCCAGGGACCACGGATTAATCCGGAGCTCACGGCGTATCAAAACACAGGGTATACCTCGGATCAGGTTGTAGAACTCGGGGGGAATTATGCCTCGATCGTTCAGATGGTTGGGGAAATCGAAGCCATCCAGGTCAAGCTCGAGGACATGACGGATCTGGAAGCCGAGTATCACGATCTGCAAGAGAGGCTTCAGCAACTTCAAACATCTTACGAGGACGCCCAGGCCACGATCGCGACGCTCGAGACGCAGCGAATTCTCCTTTCGGAAAGGAAAGCGGGACTCGAGGCGGACATCGGCCGTCTGAAGCTGGATGTGGGCGATCTCCGGGATGCGGATCGAATCCGGATAGGGCTCAGTACGGCCTTTGAGGCGGCCGTCGGCACGTTGGCGGTCCGGATCCACGAGAGCAGCCCGCTGGTTCCTCCGTCCTACCGGAAAAATGCGCGCCTGGAAACGATCACGCGGTTAAGGGATCAGGTAGAGGGAAGCTCATGGGTCACCCCGGATATGTTGGAGGATTTCGTCCAACTGGTGGACCAGGAAATTGCGCGGGCTGAGGACTCCAGTTATTTCATTGCCAAGCTGCCGCTCCAGGTCAAGGATCAAGTGACTTACCTCTGGTCGGAATGCCTGACACAGGGTGCCGACGAGGTGATCTACCGGACAGCGAACGGCAAACATATCGGCGTCTTCCGAAAAGGGAAGGATGACACGGGAATCACAAGGTTCCTCTTTGATGGGGTCCCCGTCAGCCGCACCAAGAAAGATATTGTGCGTCTCCTGGACGAATTCCGCCCCGACGGAGCCGAGGAAAGGCTCCAGGAAGAGGTCGCCAAGGACGCCGGGCAAGGGTAGGGACTTAAGAAAAAGGAGCAACTCTCCTAAGCGCCAGGAAATAGAAGAAAATCGGCACGCAGACAAGGGTCACAGTTCCCACTGACGACCGTGGGTGAGAAAAAGTGACCCTTGTTTCATCTTATGAGGAAAAGGTAGTGGGAAAGAATCTGGTCATCGTTGAATCCCCGGCAAAAGCGCGAACCATCAACCGATACCTGGGGAAGGATTTTGTGGTCAAGGCCTGCATGGGCCACGTGCGCGATCTGCCGGAGAAAACATTGGGTGTAGATATCGAGGGCGGGTTCGTGCCTGAATACAAGACTATTCGGGGGAAGGGAAAGACGTTGACGGACCTCCGAAAGGCGGCGCAGAAAGCCGAAAAGATCTACATCGCTTCCGACTTCGACCGGGAAGGAGAGGCGATCGGCTGGCATATCAAGGAATCCATGCCCAAGGTAGCCGACAATATCTGGCGCATTGTTTTCAGCGAGATCACAAAACGAGGCATTCAGCATGCTATCGAGAATCCGTTGCGGATCAACGAGAAGATGGTCAACGCCCAGCAGGCACGTCGGATTCTGGATCGGTTGGTGGGATATAAGATCAGTCCCATCCTCTGGACCAAGGTGAAGCGGGGATTGAGCGCGGGTCGAGTCCAGTCGGTGGCGGTCCGCCTGATATGTGAGCGCGAAGAGGAAATCCGGAATTTCAAGACGGAGGAATACTGGAGCATTGACGCGATCTTCGAAACCGAGGAGAAGGAAACGCTCAAGGCTTCACTCCACCAGATCGCAGGGGAGAAATCCGAGATCGGGAACGAAGAGGCCGCAAAGAAAATCCTGGCCGGTCTGGAAGGAGCTACTTATGCGGTAACGAAGATCGCGAAGAAGGAAGTCAAACGGCGTCCCCACCCTCCCTTCATTACGAGCGCTCTGCAACAACAAGCTTCCATCACTCTCGGCTTCACTCCAAGCCGGACTATGCATATCGCGCAGAGCCTTTACGAGGGAGTCGAGCTGGGCAACGAAGGCAGTGTCGGACTGATTACCTATATGCGTACCGATTCCGTCCGTATTGCGGGGGAAGCCGTTCACGAGGCCCGAGAGTATATCGAGGCGAACTACGGCCGGGAGTATTTGCCCCAGAAGCCCAGGAACTACAAGAACAAAGGAAGGGTCCAGGACGCTCACGAAGCCATTCGACCCACTTCACCGAACAGGACTCCCGACTCGGTGGCTCAGTTCCTCGACAAGAATCAATTGGCCCTTTACCGCCTCATCTGGAACCGGTTTATGGCCACGCAGATGAGCGATGCCGAACTGGAGCAGACCTCGGTCGACATCACCGCCAAGGAGCAGTATCTCTTCCGGGCCACCGGTTCGGTCATTCAATTCCCGGGTTGGCTGAAGATCTATCATGAAGACATTGAGCTCAATGACGAGAACAAGGAAACAATGACTCGATCGGAGGCGGAAGAGAAGTTTATACCGCCGCTCAGGGAAGGACAGCCCCTGACAGAGATTGAGATGACCCCCAACCAGCATTTCACCAAGCCTCCTTCGAGATACAGCGAGGCAAGCCTGGTTCGGGCCCTGGAAGAAAAGGGCATCGGCAGGCCGAGCACCTATGCCACGATCGTCAAGACCATCCAGGACCGCGAATACGTTGAAAGAGAGAAGAGACGGCTGAAACCGACCGAGCTGGGGGACCTCGTTAACTCACTGCTGGTGGAGAGTTTCCCGGAGATTTTGGATGTCGGATTCACCGCCGAAATGGAGACAAAGCTGGATGCGGTGGAAGAGGGGAAGGTGGATTGGCAGATACTTCTGAAGGAGTTCTACGGACCGTTCGAAACGGCGTTGGAGTCCGCCCGCACCAACATGCGGAATGTGAAGCAGGAAGCCATCCCCACGGACGAGGTCTGTGAAAAATGCGGCAACCCGATGGTTATCCGTTGGGGCCGTTTCGGGAAGTTTCTGGCCTGCAAATCCTATCCGGAGTGTAAAAATACCCGCAATTTGGACGATAATGAAGAGGGGGAGGACAAAAAGCGGGAAGTGAAGGTCGCGGAAGGAAAGAAGTGCCGTGAGTGCGGCTCGGATATGGTTTATCGAAAGGGCCGCTATGGAATGTTCCTCGGGTGCAGCGGCTATCCGGACTGCAAGTACCTGGAACCGATCGGCACCGGCTTCAAATGCCCCAAGGACGGATGCAGCGGGGAGCTGGTAGAGCGGCGAACCAAGAAGAATCGGAAGTTTTTCGGATGCAGCCGCTATCCCAAATGTGATTTCGCCTCGTGGCACAAGCCCATCGCGGAATCCTGCCCCGATTGCGGCGCCCCGTATGTGTTCGAAAAGTCCAGTCGGGATGGGAAAATAACACGATACTGTGGAAAAGAATCCTGCGAATTCAAGCTCTCCGTCGAGCAGCAAGCCTCCGCCTGATGGGCCGGGGCCGGAGTCGAAACCGGCCTCGGATTCTCCGCAACATCTCCAACAATTTCTCACCTACATCCGCGACGAAAGAAACTACTCCGAGCATACGCTTCGGAACTACCGCTCCGATCTGGTGGCGTTTTCTAAATACCTCGATCGGGAATTCAGTCAAATTGACGAGGGATCGGTCACGCGCCTCCACATCCGGGGATTTCTCGCGGATCTTCAAGCCCGTAATTGCGGGAATAGAACCACAGCCAGGCGGCTCGCAGCCCTCCGGTCCTATTTCCGATTCCTGAACAGGGAGGGAGTTGTTCAGGGTAACCCCGCCCAGGCCGTGTCGACTCCCCGGCTCGGTCGTCCCCTGCCGAAATGCCTGGAACCCGAAGAGGCGGCCCGGATTGTTGAATCTCCCACAACCGATACCCCGTTGGGAACCCGGGACAAGGCCATTCTCGAACTCCTTTACTCCAGCGGAATACGCTCCCAGGAACTCGTGAACTTGACTCTTTTGGATGTGGATATTCATTCGTCTGTGGTCCGAGTCCGAGGAAAGGGGAAGAAAGAACGTCTGGCGCCCGTGGGTCAATATGCTGTTCAGGCCCTTCAGCAGTATCTGGAGACTCGCCCCGTTCTGGCCAAATCGGGACGAGAGGACAGGTTGTTTTTGTCTCGACTGGGGAATCCATTGAATCCCCGTGATGTTCAGCGCGTTGTCCAGCGATGGGCGAGGGTCGCAGGGATCACTAAACAGGTTACTCCCCACGTCCTGCGTCACTCCTTCGCCACTCACATGCTCAACGGAGGCGCCGATCTTCGGGTGGTGCAGGAGCTCCTCGGACACTCCAGTCTGAGCACGACTCAAATATACACTCACCTTTCCCATTCACGCCTCAGCGAAGTGTACAAGTCCGCCCACCCGCACGGATAGCCGGGTGGCTGGCCATCTCCCCGCACATCTGATAGTATCGGTTAGGTTTTCAAGTCTGGGGAATCAAGGAGTCCGCAAGGATGGAAGAGAATTTATTCCGCTCCACAACTGTCCTTTCTGTCCGCCGGGAAGGAGCGGTCGCGATGGGCGGCGATGGCCAGGTGACTCTGGCAAACGCCGTTGTGAAGAGTAATGCAGCCAAGATCCGCCGTCTCGGTGACGGAAAAGTCCTGGCCGGTTTTGCCGGCGGGGCCGCAGACGCGATAGCCCTGTTCGAAAGGTTTGAGGGAAAGCTCGAGCAGTTCAAGGGGAATCTGCAGCGAGCCGTCGTCGAATTGGCGAAAGACTGGCGCACGGATCGTTCGCTGAGACGTCTGGAGGCGCTTCTGGTGGTCTCCGACTTGGACCACACGCTGCTCGTCTCGGGGAGCGGCGAGGTCATAGAGCCGGATGATGGCCTTCTGGCAATCGGATCCGGCGGGCCCATGGCGCTGGCAGCAGCACGCTCTCTTATCAAACACTCAAACCTTTCTGCGGAAGAAATCGTTCGTGAGGCTTTGACCGTCACAGCGGAAATCTGCATTTACACGAACGCGAACATCACGACCGAAACTCTCTCTCCAGAGTCCGCCTGAAAACCAAACCAGTTTTTTTGTGGCATTTTCGATCTATCCCATTCCACAGCTTGAGAGTTTCTCGGCCCGGTGATATAATCCGTTCCCAACGGGGGGAACCGCGATCTTCGTGAAAGCTCAAATCCATCAGGGAAGCTCAGAAATCCACCTTCGGAAATCCGGCCAAAAGGGTGGGGAACCTCCACGCCAAAAAAGGGAACCTTTGTGACATGAGAATTATTATCCTGGGCGGAGACGGGTATCTGGGTTGGCCCACCGCCATGCACTTTGCCGCCAAGGGCCACGAGGTTGCGGTAGCGGACAATTTTGCCAAACGCAGATGGGAGGCGGAGCTCGGCATACAGCCTCTCATCCCCATCCCCCCGCTGCTCGAACGCATCCGCCTCTTCAAGGAAAAATCGGGTCACGAGGTCCGCCCCTTCATCGGAGACATAGAGGACTACGAATTTGTCAGCCGGATCTTCGGCGAGATTCAGCCGGAGGCGATTATCCATTTCGGAGAACAACCCTCCGCTCCGTATTCAATGGTTGACATCCAGCATGCGGCGTACACCCAACGGAACAATGTTGTCGGGACGTTGAACGTTCTCTTCGCGATGAGGAAACATACGCCCGACGCCCATCTTGTCAAGTTGGGCACGATGGGCGAGTACGGCACCCCGAATATCGATATCGAAGAGGGCTACATCGAAATAGAGCACAAGGGACGCAAGGATATCCTTCCCTTCCCGAAACAGGCAGGGTCCTTCTACCACCTTTCCAAGGTTCACGACAGCCACAACATCCTGTTCGCAACCAAGATCTGGGATTTGCGCGCTACGGATCTGAACCAGGGCGTCGTCTACGGAATCGAAACGGACCAAACCAAGCTGGACGACGGGTTGATAACCAGCTTCCATTACGATGGTGTCTTTGGGACAGCACTCAACCGTTTTTGCGTTCAGGCCATTGTCGGCGTCCCGCTCACACTCTACGGAAAGGGCGGACAGAGGAGAGGTTTTCTCAACATTGTCGACACGATGCAGTGCGTGGAGTTGGCCGTGCTGAACCCCGCCGACCAGGGTGAATTCCGGGTGTTCAACCAGTTTACGGAAGTGTTTTCGGTGACTGAGCTGGCAGAGCTGGTCTGTGAAGTCGGCAGCAAGATGGGCTACAACGCCGACATAGACCACATCGATAACCCGCGCGTCGAGAAGGAAGACCATTACTACAATCCAACCCATACGAAGCTGCTGGATCTGGGATTGAGTCCCCACAACCTGAGCGATGTAATGGTCGATTCCATGCTGCACATTATCGACCGGTACAAGGATCGCGTGGATCGAGAGACAATCATGCCGAAAATCACGTGGCGCTGATGTGAACCTTGATGAAACACGGAGAACCGTAGGAAAGATTCTCGACGCTGCCACGCGCCTCTACATGAACGGCCGTTACCGGGGATGAATCACCGGAAACGAGCCGTTTCATGGTTTTCGGGATGGAGGGTGCAAGGCCCGCTGTCTGGAAGGCCAAAATGACTCGCCGCAAAACGATTACCCGCCTTATCTCTCTAATCCTGGCCGCCGCGCTGATCAGCCTTATCATCTACGTGACCGGATGGGAGAACATCCATTCCCTTCGAATCGTCAATCCTCTGGCGCTTATTCTCGCAGTGCTCACCTTCGCGTGCGTTGTCCTGACAACCTCCATTCGCTGGAGACGTCTCGTATGTCATTTTACCGGCCGGCCAACCGCATCGGTGGGCTTTTACTATGGCTGCATGATCACGATGCGGTTTCTGGGGCTGATTTCGACCCAGTCCGTCGGCGACCTGGTCATCCGCCCGCTGTTCCTCTGGAAGGGAGATGAAGCTTCGATAGAAAGAGCTCTTGTTTCTTCGATTGTCGACAAGTGTTTTGACATGGCGTTCGCAACCTTCTTTCTCGCGGTAGCCGCCGTTGTCGCGTTTGAGCTCCAATTGGCAGGAATCGTTGCGGCTGCGGTTGTGGGAGGCGTCTGCCTCGCTTTTATTTTTCGCATGAACGTACTTGTCAGAATCGGCCGGAAGGCGATCTTGAAAAGCGTGGGTGCCCTCGCCAAATTGCTGCAGTCGGGCACAAACCTACACAACTGGTTCATCCGAATCCGAGATAAGCTGGCCGACGCGAAGGAAATTCCGCCCCTTCCGTTCACTGAAGCCGCGATCGGTATGGGCCTCACGGCCCTGCGCGTAGCCCTCCTTGCCACCCATTTCTGGCTGGTCACCATCGCCTGCGGGCTTGATTTTCCGTTTCACATAATCCTGCTGAGCCTCCCCGTGGCCCAGTTCGCCGGATCCATCCCTCTGACCCCCGGCGCTCTTGGGGTAACGGACATCGGCTGGGTTGGGGTGCTTATGGCCCTCGGCAGAACCCGCGCAGAGGGAGGCACCTTCGCGCTGGTCGCCCGAGTCGTCATGTCGCTCAGCATCATCTTGCTGGCCGGGATCGTAAACCTCGCTTTTCCGCAATATCGACAAATGCTTTTCAAAAAACGGAACGAGGATCAAGGAAACCCGGATAGCCCACAAGATTAATTCCTGTTTTCCACGTCTCAGGGCTTGTCTGTTCCCGCGCCGGAAGGTAGGATTACACTCCCAATTCGTGCAGGTCACAAAGAGTATTTTGACAGTCTCTTGGAGAATGAAAGATACCATGAACTGGAATGACTGGAAATGGCAGCTCCAAAACCGCATCGAAACGGTTGAGGAGCTTGAAAAGTACATCTGTCTCTCTGACGAGGAGCGGCGAGGAATCGCAGAGGCAGGCGAGAAATATAGGTTTTCAATCACCCCTTACTACGCCCGCCTGATGGATCCGGAGGACCCGCGTTGTCCGTTGCGGCGGCAAATGATCCCGTCTCTCGAAGAGCTGGACGATCCCCACGGCGTTCCCGATCCGATGGAAGAGCAGCAGCACAGCCCGGTTCCTGCTGTTGTCCATCTCTATCCGGACAGGATCGCCCTCACCGCAAACAATGTCTGCGCAACCTATTGCCGCTATTGTTTTCGGAAGTATCTTGTCGGGGATGCAAACCGATCAATCGGCCGCGCAGATCTCGAAAAAGCCATCGAATATGTGAGGCAGACGCCGGAGATCCGCGACGTGCTGATAACGGGTGGTGATCCGCTTCTCTTTAGCGATCAAAAGCTGGATGGACTATTATCAAGTCTGCGGGACATACCGCATGTCGAGATTATTCGCATCGGATCGCGCTTGCCCTGTGTGCTTCCGATGCGTATTACGCCGGAACTTTGCACCATTCTCGACAAATACCATCCAATTTGGCTCAACACGCACTTCAATCACCCGAAGGAGATCACGCCCGAGGCCGCCGAGGCATGCGAAAAACTTCTCGAAGCAGGAGTTCCCATCGGAAATCAGGCCGTTCTCCTCAGAGGAATCAATGACGATCCCGTCGTGATGAAGAAGCTATGTCATGAGCTTGTCAAGATCCGGGTGCGCCCTTATTACCTGTTCCATTGCCATCCCGTTCAGGGAACGGAACACCTGCGCACACCGGTCGAGGCAGGACTGGATATCATGGAGCAGCTCGATGGGCATACAAGCGGCCTCGCCGTACCCGAATACCTCATGGATACACCGCACGGAAAGGTGCCATTGACCTCCCCGCACATCCTGGGACGCGACGGCGATACAGTTGTCGTTCGGACCTGGAACGGAAAAATCTGGCGCGAAACAAATCCGCTGAACGGCTGGGACCGCGAGGAGATGAAGGCCTGGACCACGCCATAACCGGCTGGGATTCACATGGCCGGCGCTCTGGGTCCGCGTTCCCGTCCTGGCTAGTATGCCTCGCCTTCGATCTCTCCCTCACCCCCTGAAGCGTCACCAAACGCCTCCACAAGCGCACCGAGAAAATCTGTGAAGCTCTTCCAGGGAGAGGAAGAAGCATTCTTCGCCGATACATCCCCAATCCGGACCGTGCCGGCCCCGTCGGCCTTGATCACCATCGCCTTGCCGTCTGATCCAAGTGTGGGCGTCTCATTTGTGACAAGATCGGCGCTATTGCTATTGATCGTGATCGTACCGCCGTCGGCAACGAGTGACAGAGCGTCGCTCACCATATCAAAGGGATAGGTGACAGTTCCATCCTCAGCGCCTGAAGTCGCGAAGTCCACCCAGACTTCATCCAAAGTGGTTTCACTGATAGTGAAAGCGCCACTGGTATCGGTGTAGTCAATGCCGCCATAATCGTAGATGGCTCTAATTCTACACTGGGTCGACTCAACGTCCGGGACAGTCCAGAAGTAAGAGTCTGCGGATTCTTCGTCACTCAATATCGGGATCCCGGAGACAATGGAGGAGAAATTCTGCCCGTTGTCCGTGGAAAGCTCCAGATTGATGACTCCGGGAGCATGAAAGATGTATGCATCCCATCGAATTTCGTATGTTTGGTTAGGGAAAAAATTCTCTCCGCCCTCTTGTTCTGGTGCATCTAACCGCATGTGGGAATAGCCGTCAAGAGAGAGGCAAAGGATCGCCGACGTACAGACGGCGACCCATAGGGTTCGCTTCGATTTTCCTTTTGTTTCCATGATTTCACCCGCTTATGGCTGTCATTAAGACAACCCTGGCCAATCTGAGGAGCGGAGGCGGAACGCCACGCTCCGCCTCCGCTCCTTTCAAGGCTATCTACGGACTCGCGCGTCCCGGTCCCAATAACGGACAGGAGAAAAAGTGGAACGTGCCATCCCCGTCAAAATCCTCCTTCCAGCGCCCGCCGAGATACTCCGGGTCACCTGGTCCGAATTCGGTCATGAGAGTCCCACTGGGACCTCCCATCTCAAGCAGCTGAAAATCGCCTTCGGGCGGCAGCGGATCCGCCGTGATGATCGAATCGTAGAAGAGCCCCTGGCTTGTGACATAAACGATCGGACCGTCGCCCCGCCCGGCCTCGACAGTTACTGGGGTTGCCACAATGCCGGCAACTGCGGCGATTGCAAAGACAAATGTGAGTATCATTAATTTCTTTGTCATGAAATGCTACCTCCACTTAATTTTATTTTATCATAAAAAGCGCCGCATAACTACGCGAAGCTTCGTTACTTGCCTCCCAAACGTCGGACCCACGGTAAATCTATATCATGATGTTCTCCTTTCCATTTCCTTTCCCTTGCGTGTCCTTTTACCGTGCGAGCGCACGGCTTCGTCAATGGATTCGAATCGAAAGATGCGCCATAACGCCGCGGCCACATCGGTCGTGTATTTTGCGGCCGGGGGCTCAAGAATCTTCTCGTTGATGAGGCGCGGGACATTCAGCATGACTCCGGTGAAGTGGCTCAGCGCCACCTCAAGCGGCATTGGAACGAATTCCCCCGTGTGCTGCCCCTGCTCCAGTAGTTTCATCAACAGCCGACCCTGGACCGTGGTGATTTCGCGCTGGTCCTCAGGGAAGTCATGGTCGGTCAGCAGGACATAGGTGAAGGCATCGGGATAACGATCAAAGTATTCGTACGTAATCTTCACCCATTCGAAAAGCCGGTCCTGGATTGGATCCTTACCGGCCACAATTTTCTCCTTAACCGCGGCCATTTCGGAGACGATCTCAACGTAAACCTGTTGGCAGAGCTCCTCTTTGCTTGCGAAATGGCGATAAAGGGCGCCCTCGGTAACGCCGGCCTCCGCAGCGATCTGGCGGATAGTGGCGGCTTTGACCCCGTTCCGCGCCACCATCCGAATCGTCGCGGCGATAATGTCATTTTTCTTGTTTTTCCGCTTGGGCTTCATCCCGCCACCTTTGTCTCCATCTGGAAACTGCCCATCAAGTAAGTAAACATTTACTTACCACATCTCGGCGAAAAAGTCAAGCCCCTTACAGTCACTCCTCTATTCTTGGAAGGGGGTTGTGCTAATCTAATATTTGTGTGTAAACAGGTAAACGGAGGGGATTAATAGATAATAATCTGCATATGTATGGACAACATTGCTAATGATCTGCTATTAGGCCATCTATCGTTCCTTGTGCCGGCCCAAACTCGCTCTGGATCGATTGGAAAGAGCGTTTCCACGGCCGGCTCTGCGGCGTGAAAACGCCGCCATAAGCCCTACACCCGCGAAGGACGCGAGAAACAGTGACTTCAGGAATAGGCCCAAGTTCAAAAGGACCTCCACTGGTCGATAAACCACATTTCGAACCAGGGAAGTCGCAGAAGGACTCCCTATCGCAGTCTTTACTGTCTGCGCCGCCTGGCGGCTGTAATAGACACTCGCCAGAGTATCCCCCGTTCGAGAACCCGTCAGAGCGACATCGCGGAGATCTCGCAGGCCACCGAGAGATCGGACGCCCGAAGCCATCGCAGCCTGTGGAGCATAGGTCATATCTATCGCAGGCTCGAGCTCAAATGAAACGACCTCCGTTCCATTTAGGGCGACTGATTCGCCGGGCTTGTCTTGGGGTCTGAACCCGCCGATAAATGACCGAAGATCGTATATCCCAGGAAACACGATCATGATGTACTCGCCTTCCCTATCCGTCAGGATTGATGTGGGAGGAAACGTCTGGGTGATCTCCACGGTTGCGCCTGGGATAACATCTCTGCTCGTGGTCCGGACTGTCCCCGCGAAAGTACCCGTTCCAATGCTGACAGGCCCATCGGTCAGTCCTTTTACAAATTCGGCGCTGTCTACTTCCTTGTCAGCAATCCTGTACATGTTCTGCTCCGCTTCAAGAGTAACGGGCAGTTCATTGATAAAGAGGAACTCCTCCGTATCCAACGCTTGGAGCATGAAAAGATTTTGGCCCGCCTGCGCCCCGAATCGACCGAAATTGGGAGTCTTGATTTCCATATCCTGAGAAAGCTGTCGGGCCGACAGGCCGATATTCACGATCCTCACCGATGTATCCAGAATCATTTCAAATTGGTTCTGGGAGAACCGGGCAGCGGTATCAAACGCTTGAACCCCATCGCCAAGATTCCTGAACAGGCAGTTCCGGATAACCGAGTCACTTGATCCATCATTAAGAATGACTATTCCATTGGACCCCTCACCTGCCAGCCCGTCGAATATGACCCCTTCCACCGATGCAGTGACGTTGTCTATCAGCAGCAAGAAAATTTCAGCGCTCAAGGGACTCACTGTCGAAATGGTCAGGTTTTCGATCCGTGCGTCATCTCCAGCCTGGACAACCGCCTCATTGCTGACCCCTCCTCCAATTCGAAATGCCCTGATTGTCACATCCCCGGCTGTTGCGCCGGTTCCCACCAGAGAAACAAAATCGGTCAGAACAACCTTTTCCTCATAAATTCCCGGCTCCAAACGAATTTCCACAGGAGAGAACTCATCTGCGGTCTGCTGCGCAACCTCTACCGCATTGACCACGGTGGCAAAGGGCATCGTCTGCGACCCATCTCCGGTCTGGTCATTTCCATCGAGGGCAACAAAAATAACATCTGAAGGCAGAATTTCCCCCTCACCCTCTCCCTCACCTTCACCCTCACCTTCACCTTCACCCGCGACCGCAGTGCCGAATACCACGTAGCTCTGCCCAGCAGAGCTGTTGCCCCCTGGATCCGCCCCGTATGCCCCAACAATCAGGTCGTCGAGACCATCTCCGTTCACGTCTCCCGCGCCCGATACGCTCCACCCCGAATAATCAGCACTGGTGGCGCCGTTGATGGCGACACCGCCCGTGCCGGCGACCACAGCAGAGAGGTCCACGGCGATTCCGTCCGCCTTGCCGAATACCACGTAGCTCTGGCCGGCACTGCTGTTGCCTCCTGGGTCCGCGTCGGGTGCCCCGACAATCAGGTCGTCTAGACCGTCCCCGTTCACGTCTCCGGCGCCCGATACGCCGCGCCCCACATGGTCATTAGTATTGATGCCGTTGATGACGAAACCGCCTGCGCCGGCGACCACAGCAGAAAGCTCCACAGCGGTTCTGTCCACCTTGCCGAATACCACATAACTCTGGCCGGAATTGGCGTCGCCTCCCGCCTCCGCGCCGAATGCCCCGACGATCACATCATCGAGACCGTCCCCGTTCACGTCTCCCGCGCCCGATACTCTCCACCCCGAACGGTCATTATTGTTGATACCGTTGAGGGCGAAACCGCCCGTGCCGGCGACCACGGCAGAAAGCTCCACGGTGGCTCCGTCCGCCTTGCCGAACACCACATAGCTCTGGCCGGCACCCCTGTTTCCCGCGGTGAATGCCCCGACAATCACGTCGTCGAAACCATCCCCGTTAACGTCTCCCGCTCCCGCCACGCTGCGCCCCGAATAATCGCTACTGTTGATCCCGTTGATGGCGAAACCGCCAGTGCCGGCGGCCACAGCAGAGAGGTCCACGGCGATTCCGTCCGCCTTGCCGAATACCACATAGCTCTGGCCGGCTTTGCTGTTGCCTCCCGGATCCGCCCAGTGTGCCCCGACAATCAGGTCATCGAGACCGTCTCCGTTCACGTCTCCCGCGCTCGATACGCTACGTCCCGAATGATCGTTAGTTTTGATCCCGCTGATGGCGAAACCGCCCGTGCCGGAGGCCACAGCAGAGAGGTCCACGGCGATTCCGTCCGCCTTGCCGAATACCACATAGCTCTGGCCGGCATAGCTGATGCCTCCCGGGTCCGCCCCGTATGCCCCGACAATCAGATCGTCGAGACCGTCTCCGTTCACGTCTCCCGCGTCCGATACGCTGTACCCCGAAAAGTCATAATTGTTGACGCCGTTGATGGCGAAGCCGCCCGTGCCGACGGCCACAGCAGAGAGGTCAACAGCGATTCCGTCCGCCTTGCCGAACACCACGTAGCTCTGGCCGGTAGAGGGTTTGCCTCCCAAGTCCGCGCCGACTGCCCCGACAATCAGGTCGTCGAGACCGTCCCCGTTCACATCTCCCGCGCCCGATACACTGCGCCCCGAACGGTCATAACTGTTGATACCGTTGATGGTGAAACCGCCCATATCGGTGTCCTGGGAAATATCGGATAGCTCAACGCCAAAGGCTCCGGTGGCTGTTCCCGCTAGCAGCGCCGAGGCCAATAGCATGGCAAGGGTGCGCTGACGAATCACACGGAAAAGGAAATGGCGGCTTCGCCCGATGAGGAAGCTGCTGATAAGTCGCTTGAGGGATCCCGCCCGGCCCCGCCATCTGGGACGCGCGAATCTGTACAGGATTCTCTTGCAGCGGCGGTAGTGCCAGCGGCGGGATGCGATTCCAGGATATTGACTGTGGGCTAATGCAACAGATTGCACGAAATCCTCGCACTATTGGACGCTCACCCTGGGATGGTAAGCCGTTCCGCATATTGCTGCCAAAGAGCGCAATGTGCGCAGAAACTACATACTATAGAAACTCTGGAGATGTATCAAGTAAGCTTCCCCCCGGATACCTGGTGTCTGTCCGGAATTCAGGAGAAGGTGTATTACAGCCGACGAAATAGGCTAAACTGTTCAACACCATAGATATCGCTGTAATCGATTGAACACGGGAGGGAGAAATCATGAAAAGGCTTTGCTATCCGGGATTGTTGGTGATCATCGCGGCGTGTGTTCTTGCATTCCTTGCCCAGGACGCCTCGGCGCAGGGTGAACGTGCCACAAATCAATCGCCCCTGCCGAAGGACGATGCGGAGAAGAAGATCCTGAGCGTGCTTGATGATCTCGACAAGAATCAGCGGGCAGGGAATATGAACGTCCCTCTCGAAGATGGCAGGTTACTGAGACTCCTCACGGAAACGATCAACGCCAAACACGTCGTTGAAATCGGCACTTCAAACGGGTATTCGGGGATTTGGATCTGCCTGGCCCTCAAAAAGACCGGCGGGAAGCTCGTCACGCACGAAATCGATGAGGACCGCGCATCCCTCGCCCTCGAGAACTTCAAACGCGCCGGCGTCGACGATATTGTCACACTGGTCATGGGAAACGCCCATGTAACAGTGAAGAATATCAAGGAAGAAATCGACCTCCTGTTCCTCGATGCCGACAAGCCGGGGTACGTCGATTATCTTGATCAGCTCCTCCCATTAGTCCGTCCAGGCGGATTGATCCTGGGCCACAACATGCGAAGCCCGGCTCCGGACCCCAGATTCATCAAGGCCATCACGACAAACCCGGATCTGGAAACGCTCTTCGTGCACATGGAAGGCGCGGGTATGAGCGTGACGCTCAAGAAACGTTGATGAGCGTGCAGCCGCAGGAATCCCTTGCCCAGACAGCGCCCAAGAGGGAACTCTCTCTTTTCGACTCCACGTGCATCATCGTCGGGATCATTATCGGCGCGGGCATCTACGAGACAGCGCCCTTAATAGCCGCGTCCATGGGCAGCTCGGCGGGTACAATGGGCATCTGGCTGGCAGGCGGCCTCCTCGCCCTCGCAGGGGCGGTCTGCTATGCGGAGTTGGCCACCGCCTATCCGCGCCAGGGTGGCGACTATGTCTACTTGACTCGCGCTTACGGGAATTGGGCTGGATATCTATTCGGCTGGGGGCAGTTGGCAATCATTCGCCCCGGGGATATCGCTCTTCTGGCATTCGTCTTCGCGCGGTATGGAGAAACACTTTTCGGCTCCTTTCAGTTCGGCCGCCCGGTTACCGCCGGGGCGGCCGTTGTGGTTTTGACGGCGATCAATGTCCTCGGCGTCAAGGAGAGCAAGTGGACCCAGAACATTCTGACCGTCATCAAGTCCCTCGGTCTGCTGGCCATTGTGGTCGCGGGTCTGTTCTTCAGCCCAGCCGTGACTGCCCCCTCTGAACCGACGCCTCTCACCATGGGCGGGCTCCAACTGGCGCTCATCCTGGTCTTGTTTACGTTCGGTGGCTGGAACGAAATGGCCTATGTGGCCGCAGAGGTCAAACGTCCCCAACGCAACATCGTTCGGGCTCTAATAATAGGAACTGTCTCCGTCACCGCATTGTACCTGCTCGTCAACGGCGCGTTTCTCCATTCGCTGGGCTACGAAAAGATGACCACGTCGGGAACTGTCGCAGTGGATGCCGTCGCAGCCGTCTTTCCTGAGATTGCCGGAAAGGCAGTCAACATCCTCGTTTGCATCTCGGCATTGGGCGCCGTCAACGGACTGATATTTACGGGAGCGCGTATCTCTTACGCCTTAGGCGCGGAGCACACGGCATTCCGCACCCTGGGCATCTGGAATCCCCGCTTCGGGACCCCGGTGTGGGCGCTTATTGTCCAGGGAGTCATCAGCCTGGTGATTCTGCTTGTTGCCGGGTCCTTTATTGACACCATCCTGTACAGCGCTCCGGTGGTGTGGCTGTTCTTCCTCGGAACGGGCCTGGCAGTGTTCGTTCTCAGGCGCAAAGAGCATCAAATCGACCGGCCTTACAAGATCACCGGTTATCCCATAACTCCAATGATCTTTTGCGTTTGCTGTCTTTTCATGCTCTACAGCTCCGTATCCTACGCATTTTCGAACAAACCCGTTGGCCTAGTAATCCTGGTCTCCATGTTCCTCGCTGGAGGGCTCGTTTACTGGGTGACGGAGGGACGAGGCGGGAGGAGGCCAGCCGATTGAGGGACGAGAAAAAGTCTTTCTTGACGTCGGGGAAGGTCAAAGCAACAATACTTACGAATCATTGGATGCCCGATAAAGCAGTGCCGGCAATATGATAGAGCCAACACAAACCGGAGGTTCCCGCCAGTGCGAAACAAGCTCAAGGAAGATTTGAAAGCAGGTAAGACGGTTATTGGAACGTTCATGTGCGAGATCTCATCCCCGGCGGTTCCGGAGATCTGCGCCCACGGCGGTTTCGATTTCGTGATTATCGACACGGAACATTCCCCTTTCAATTTCGAGACCGTTATCGACTGTATCCGATCCGCCCGAAATTCCGGGATCAGCTCCGTGGTCAGGGTGTGGGAGAACAGCCAGGGACTGATCACCCGCATTCTCGACTCCACTCCGGACGCGATCATGGTCCCATCCGTGGGCAGCCCGGAAGAAGCGGCAGACGTTGTGAGATCGTGCAGGTACACGCCGGAAGGCATGCGCGGCGTGGCCCCCATGTCGCGCTATTCGCTCCACAAGGACTGGTTCTCCGATGAGAATGAACGTCTCTGTGTCAGTATCCAGATCGAAGGCACCGACGCCGTCAAACAGGCCCCGGAGATTATGTCCACGCCCGGAATCGACATGGGGTTTGTGGGACCGTACGACCTTTCGCAGTCTCTGGGCATTCCGGGCCAGTTCGACAATCCGAAGTTGGTCGAAGAGGTCAAGAAAGTCGTCAACGCCAAACCGGAAGGGTGCGCACTGGGCATCTATGCCGGCGATGTTGCGATGGCCAAGCGGTGGATGGACGCAGGCGTGCAGTTCGTG
>SDBV01005661.1_pt1 | contig 17570 bp, 22 predicted proteins | sample 2277081 | NCBI WGS metagenome assembly SDBV01 (sample SAMN10402039, study PRJNA504765) | marine sediment metagenome | isolation source: marine sediment core GS10_PC15, 223 cmbsf | place: Arctic Ocean: Southern Knipovich Ridge | collected 2010 | reverse complement strand
ACACTCAGGGGTGGGGGATTACTTCTTATAGTGAAGGAGAGAATATGCCTGATTTTTGTTTAAATCTTGGATGGAAGAATTGTGTTTGTATCTGCGGTCCCCTTGGCGGAAATTTCGCTAAAACAGCTAAGATGGGATGTTTATCACTTGGCGAAAAAGGAGGAGTATGCAAGGAAAATGATTATTCTGTTTTTGCAGGAAGTATTAATATTGAACCTCCAGTAATCTTAATAATTGATGATATAAATAAAAAAATAAAAACATAAAATGGATATGGAACCTTTGATAAAATATTTAATGTGGATTGCGTTTTTTATTTTAGCTTTGACTGGATTGTATTTCATGCTTAAACGTTTGGGGATTATGTGATGAAAATGGGTTTCTTTTTTAGAAAAAAAGAAACTACAGTGGTAGAAAAAACTACAATAGTAAAAATGAGGAAATTTTTAAAATGAAAAAAAAAGGAGAGTTAACAACAAAAACACTGATTACAATTATTGTATTAATAGCTAGCTTTGTAATTATTTTGTTTTTATTATTTAGATTGGATTTAGGAGCAACAACAGACAAAGAAATCTGTCATAATTCTGTTGTTTTGAAATCAAAAGCAAAAGGTTTTGTTGGGGCATTAGATTGTAAAACTAATTATGTTTGTATTTCTGGAGGTGGAAAATGTGAGAATATTAATCCCACTGAAACAATTAAAATTAGTCTCAAGGGAGAAGATGAAATTATTAAGCAAAAAATTATGAAAGTAATAGCTGACGAGATGGCTGATTGTTGGTGGATGTTTGGTGAAGGGGAGTTGAATTATTTAGGGACGGATTTTGAGGGATATCATTGTGCTATTTGTAGCATTGTAAAATTTGATGAGGAAGTTTATACTAAATTCTCTGAAATAAATTATGCAGAGTTTTATTATTATTTATCTGAAACCGAAAAAAGTAATACTCAATCTTATTTGAAATATTTATATAATGTTTTTGATGTGAGTTCTGTTGAAAATCTGAATAAGAAAATAGATATTGATAATGGAAAAATTTCTACACAAGAAAAATTTGCAGTTGTTACTGGCATGAATCCTAACTGGCCTGTTGCCGATGGTAAAATTTTTCCTTATTTTGTTAAATCTGATGAAGTAACAGACAAAACAGAATGTTCTGTTTTTGATATAACTAGGGCTTAACGTTCAAAAAAATGTTCCGGATCTTTAATAAGATCTAATGAATCCTCCAATATCCAGTATCCGTCAATTTGTTTATTTAGATTTGGTAATATAAAAATAAATTTCCTCCCCCACTCTTTCCCAAACTCTGAAGCTTGTTTCATAATTTCTTCTTTTGAGATAGTATTTTTTTGATAATCTTCTTTTAACTTTTTTATTGGAAAGACAAAATTTTCTAGTTCAAATATTCTTAATTCTTCTTCACTCATATTGTAAAGATCCCTTTGGAATTCTGCTGCTTTTCTAAAATACTCCCCAGATTCAGATAACGGAATACCTAATAGCTCTTCTCCTTCTTGATCTCCTTGTATATAAAAATTTATTCCAGTTCTTTTTTGATAATTTATTAGAGAATTGAGGTATGTTTTTTCCTCCTCTATGTTTATCCGATTACTTATGAAAAATAAGGGAGTAATATTCCCTTTTATAAATCCCAAGATTGTTAAGGCATATTCCGAATAATCTGTAAATTCTTTTAAACTCCTAGTTGTATTTAAAAAATTTAAAGCATTTATTGGATTATTAAATTGATACACATCTATCTCAAATCCCGAACGGAAATATTCTCCTTCTAAGGGTTGTTTTTCTATAGGCATATAAGCTCCTCTTCCCATCCCATAAAAACCTTCGTGCGTAAAAAGAGAATCTAAGAGTTCTTTGTCTACAATATCAGGATTTTTGATCCCCTGGTAACCTCGGTATTCTTTCGGTACGACTAATCCATTAAGTTCTTTTCCCTGTAAGAAATACCATTCAAGTCCTTTTTCTTCTACAAGAACTTGTTCAATTTTACTTTCTTGTTTAACGGCGTCTAAATCCACACTTCGTTCTCCAATAGCATACTTCCCAGGATTTTTGTAAATATCTAATGCTTGATCGTAAGCATTTTCTATTCCTGTAATCTCTTGAGGCACATTTTTTGTCGTATCCATTACTTCATTTATTGCATTTTCTGCTTTTTTTACTCCACAACTAGGAAGCAATAAACTTCCCGCTATTAAAACTCCCCCCACAAGATTTCTTAATGTTTTTCCCATCACGAAACCTTTTTTTCATCTTATTTAAATGTTCCCATTATAAACATTTATTAATTAGATTTCCTTTTTTACGACATGAGGAAGATTTCAAAAAAGGGGAATATTCTAACTGAAAATATCATTTTTATTGTGTTGAATTTGATTTTTTTAACAATCTTAATGTTATTTTTATTTTCTAAGATGGGAACTGGCGCGGTTTTAGAAGAAAAATATTCTAAACAAATAGCATTGATTTTAAATTCTGCAAAACCAGGAATGAGAATCCATATTAATATGGAAGATGCAATTGATGAAGCCAAAAAAGAATTAGGAGAAGATAAAATAGGAGAATTGGTTGCGATTAATGGGAATATTGTGACAGTTAAACTTAAGGAAGGGAAGGGTTATTCCTATTCGTTTTTTAATAATGTGGATGCGACTGCATATTTAGATACTGCAGATAATGTTGGATATGTATTTGTTGTTGATGAAATAAAATGAAAAATAAAAGAGGGGGTGATAAGATAATTTCCGTGTATTGGTTTGCAATTCTTTTGATTGTAGCTGGTGCTATTGTTTATATGGCTGCTCTTTTTTATGGGGCTCCTTATTATGTTCGAGGAATTGAATCTGAAATTTTAACAGGCAAGATTGCTGATTGTTTATCTCAAGGAGGTTATCTGAAAGAAAATGTCAGAAGCGATGATTTTAAAGATAATTTTTTAGAAGAATGTAGTTTGAATTTTGATGTTGAAGATGTGTATGGGTGGGAAGCGCAAGAACAATATTATGTTGAAGTTAGTTTTTGCGAATTTAACCAAGATTCTTTAGATGGTTGTGGGGAACAGATTTTTAATCTTGTTGAAGGAAATGTTAATTTGAAAACTTCTTTTCTTTTAGAGAGAGCTGAAGAAAGGAAAAATAAGAATGAGATGGTGGTGATTCATTTTACTGCAGGACATTCTGCAAAAGATGCGATTGAAACTATGCGGGATAATCGATTAAGTGTTCATTATATTGTTGAAAAAGACGGAACTGTTATCTCAAGCAAGAATATAGATGACTTAGGGATAAAGAAGGGGGATGACGCATTTAAGACAGAAAGTCGAATTGCACAACATGCTGGTTGTATTGATGTAAGAATGGAGAAAATAAGAAGTGCTTGTGAAGGAGAGGGAATGCCAGAACCTGGAGAAAAGTGTTGTGTTGACCTTAATAGGCAATCTATAGGAATAGAGTTGGTTAATTTAGGAAATATGTGTGGATCTACAGAAAGTTATTGTAGTGATCCAAACAGTGAATGGACTTGTAAAAGTATTTGCAAAGATGAAGGGAAAGGAATTATTATAGATGATATTACTTGGGAGAAATTTACAGAAGAACAAGTTGATTCTTTAGTTTATTTGGTTGCAGATATTGTCTCAAGAAATAACATCCCTATTAATAGGAACTATATAGTTGGTCATGAGGAGGCTGCTCCAGGATATAAATTGGATCCAGGTCCTGTATTTCCTTGGGAAGAATTTATGAGCAGATTAAAAGCAGAAGAAAAATTAAGCCCAGATGTAGGAAGGTCTTTTTATGTTGTAGATAGGAATAATCAACAATATGTAATTAAAATTTTATCTATTGTGAGCAAAACAGAAAAAAATGTTGCATAATAAACAGGCAATAGTTGGGGGAACACTTACTTGGATAATTGCAACAATTGTGATAATCGTGATTTTGGTTTTTTCAATTTTTATCACTTCTGCTTTAGGAAAGGCTAAAAGTTTGGTTGAAGGTGATAGAAAGTTTTCACTGAATAAAGAAACAGATTTGGTTGCGACGAAATCTTTGACGTCTTATTTATTGACTAAGGATAATTCTGGAGAAATTGTGTTTGAACAGTTAAGAGATAAAGGTGATTCGTTAGAGACTTGGGAACTTTTTGATGAGTTTAATGGTAATTTAGCTAAAGATATTTTTTTGAAATTATACAAAGAGGATTATAGACAAGATACGGTGTGGTTAGGTATTTGGGATGCTAGGCCTGGAAGAGGTGCAGAAAGAAATATTCATTTTGGAACCCCTGCAGAATCTATTGTGGGAGGCGACCAAAATTGGAAAAGAACAAGAGCACCAACTGCTTTAGAAATAATAAAATTTGATGAAACAAGATGGTTTGTCTTGCTTTTAACTAATTGATAAAATGAAAAATAAATTAATAAAAAACAAAAAAGCAGATATCCCGGTTACGATTTTGGCAATTATGGTTGTTGCAATATGTATTTTGGCGATACTTAGTTTTATAAGTTCTGGACAAACAAACAAACCAGATTATTTAGGAGTTGGATTGATTGAAGAGATAAATGCTAACGTTGAGAAATTTTATTTTTATTTGAATGTTGGATTTTCTGAAGACGAAGCAGCAGAAAAAATCGGAGCAGATATTATGGGCAATAGATTAATTATAAATCGGGCTAAGATAGTTGATGAAAAAAAGATTATTTCTATCGAATATAATATGAGTGTGGTTAGGTAAATTTAAAACAGAAGTTTTATAAATAAAATAATCTTAAATTGGTTATGCAGAATAAGAGGGGTCAAGGTTTGAGCACTAATGCAATCATACTTATTGTTTTAGGAGTTGTTATTTTAGTTGTATTAATAATTGGTTTTACTATGGGGTGGGATAATCTTGCTCCTTGGTTATCAAGTGATAATGTTGATACAATTGCAAATCAATGTCAAGTCGCGTGTGCAACAAGAAGTGTATATGATTTTTGTACTAAACCAAGAGAATTGAAAGCGAGTGGAGTGACTTATCCAGGGAATTGTTCATTTTTTTCAATAACAGAAGAATATAAGCCTTATGGAATAGAAGAATGTTCTGGACTTTGTCCTCCTCCTGAATAAATATTTAAACTAATTCTTATTTAATGTTTTATGGAATATGAATTTTTTCAAAAGCGGAATAAAAGAAAAAATAAAAAAAGAGAAAAGAAAAAACATCCTTATAAAAAAGGGGGGAGTGCGAGGGTGAGAATTCTAAAACCTAAATCAAAATAGTTTTATAAATTACTTTTTCCAATTCTTATTATGTTTGAGGTGATTTTTTTATGGGGCTTGGCTTTGTTGTGGATTGTATTTGCTACGATACAAGATTTGAGAAGTAGAGAAATTGCTAACTGGATTAGTTTTTCTTTGATAATTTTTGCATTGGGTTTTAGGTTTTTTTATTCTTTATTTTCTGCAAGTGATTTTTCATTTTTTTACCAAGGAATTCTTGGTTTAGGAATATTTTTCCTTCTTGGAAATTTGTTTTATTATGGAAGGATGTTTGCTGGAGGGGATGCAAAATTAATGATTGCCTTGGGGGCAGTTTTACCAATTTATGAAACTACTTTAGAAAATGTTCAATTTTTTCTTATTTTTCTTCTTTTGTTCTTTTTTTCAGGAGCTATTTATAGTCTTATAGTCAGTAGTTGTTTGGTCATAAAAAATTTTAAAGTATTTAGAAAAGAATTTACTGTTCAATTCAAAAAAAATAAGAAACTTTTTTATCTGATGATTTGCCTGGGGTTGGTAGTAATGCTCTTGGGTTTTCTGGATCCTTTCCTTTTTATTTTTGGAATTTTAATTTTTGTCACCTCTTATCTTTATATTTTTGCAAAAGCAGTGGATGAATCGTGCATGGTTAAAATGGTGAATACAAAAAATTTGGTAGAAGGCGATTGGCTTTACTCTGATTTGAAAGTAGGTAAGAAGAAAGTTAAGGCAACATGGGATGGGCTTAATCAAAAAGATATTGTGGCTATAAAAAAGCATTACCAGAAAATTAAGGTAAAACAGGGGATTCCGTTTACTCCTGCTTTTTTGATAAGTATGATCATTTTATTTTTGTTTTATTTATTTAATACAAGATTATGGGACATTTTGTTTTGAGATAAATTTATAATTTTATGGAATTCTTTTTGGAAGCACCTAGAAGAGTGTAACCAAAGGTCACGAGAACCTGCAAGCAGGCGAGAACTTCCAAAACTAAGGGATTCGTTTTGAAAGTACCCAAAGGGCACAAGAACTTCTTATTAATTAGGGAAGTCGTTTTGGAAGCCAAAGTTTTTCTGTGATTTTTTTTAACCTTGGTTTTTTAATTGGTTTTTTTGGCTCTTCTAAAATTTTTTTCAAAACAGATTCAAGTTCTTCAGGAGTTGCTTTGTGCCTTTCTGATTCAACTGTTTCATTTTTGTAGATTGGAATGAGGTTCATCATTCCATGCCCGAACAAACTTGATGAGGATACTAAAATGTCTTTTAGTTTTAATCTCTCTTTTAAGAGTTTTGAAATTTCTTTTGTAAGTTCTTTAGTTTGTTCAGAGGATTCTTCAGAGTGTTTTTTCGGGATTATTAATACATGCCCTGTTGAAATAGGATTAATTTCAAGAATAGCAATCGCAGTTTTATTTTCGCCAACTTTGTATGAATGAGCATCTCCTGACGCAATAGAACAAAAGACACATTGTTGTTCTTTCATTATGTTATTCTGCTTTAGAAATTCTTCTAATTGATCAGAATTCATTGCAGAAATTTGTTGTTTAGCAGACTCTTTTTTGTCTTCTGGAAAGTTAGAATCTATTTGATTAATTATTTGTTTTTTTATCTGAGTAATTTGTTCTGGTGATAGCATTTTAAATGAGCCTCCTCATATCTATGACCTGAGTAGAACTAACTTCTTTAATAGAGTTGAATGCTTTTTCTATTTCTTCTAGTTCAATATCTTCTGACAGTTCAAAGAAGGCAATTATTGCTTTCAAACCAAAAGCTATTGGTTCTTCTTCATATTCTCTATTTTTCCCACCTTTTTCTTCCACAATTGCTTTGGCTTTGGCTTTGATACTATCAAGATTGGATTCTGGAGACTCTGGCATAATTTTTATTTTAATTCCTGCAATTCCCATGTTTTTGGTTGATAAATTAGATTTATAAGTTTTGTGATAACAATACTTAAAAACATTTAAATTTTTTTATTAGGATGGTTGATAATTATGAAAGGGTTTTGGAAAAAATTTCTAAAATTTCTAAAATAGAAAGAGAGGAGCTTGAAAGAAGAGTTGAGGCGAAACGTGCCAAACTTTCTGGGCTTATTAGTAAAGAGGGGGCAGCACAGGTAATTGCTGCTGAACTTGGAATTTCCTTTGATAATGAGAAATTAAAGATTGAAGAATTATTGCTTGGAATGAGAAAAGTGAATGTTGTCGGAAAAGTAATCTCTTTGTCCCCTGTGCGAACTTTTACAACAAAAAAAGGAGATGAAGGCAAAGTTGTAAATATGTTTTTGGCGGACGATACATCGAATATAAAAATTGTTTTATGGGACACGAATCATATTGGTTTAATTGAAAAAGGAGAAATTAAAGAAGGAAGTGTTGTAGAAATTTTGAATGGAAGCATGCGGGACGGAGAATTGCATCTTGGGAGTTTTTCAGAAATAAAATTAAGCAATGATACTTTTGAAAATGTTAAAACAGAAAAAATTGTTAAAGAGAAAAATATATCTGATTTTAAAATTTCTGAGAATGTTGGAGTTAGAGCTTTTATTGTGCAAATGTTTGAACCTCGTTTTTTTAATGTTTGCCAAGAATGTAAGAAGAAGGTTGTACCTGAAGGAGAAGATTTTGTTTGTGGGGTGCATGGGAAGGTTATGCCTGAAAAGAGGGCGATTCTAAATCTTGTTATTGATGATGGAACAGAATCTATTAGAGCTGTTTTTTTCCATGAAACTATTTTGGGGTTGGGATTAATAGATTTGGAGAACTCTGAGAAAATGATTGAACAAAAGCAAAAGATTCTTGGAAAAGAAATGATTTTTTCGGGCAATGTTAGGTTGAATAGTTATTTTAATAATCAAGAATTAATTATTGATAGTGTAAAAGATGTAAAACTTGATGAACTTATTGCGAAGTTGGAAACAAATTAGTAAATTCTTAGGAAGTTCAAGGAATTTTAATATCCTAAGATATGTTTATGAGGCAAATAATCTTTATAAATAGTAAGAGATTTTGTTTTTTATGGTTGTTAAGAAGATTAATGAAAAGGAAAAAGATAAAGAAACTATTTCTAAGTCAGATAAAATCGAAGTTTTAACAAAACCTTCTGGTGAATCTTCCCCAAGGGATACCCAAGGAGGGCATACTCAAAGAGGTACAAGCAAGAACCTGCAAGCAGGTGACTCTGGAGAGCCTTCCCCAAGGGATGACTCCTCAAAGGATGACTCTGGTGAGCCGTCTGGAGAGCCTAAGTTAACTGATTTGCCTGGAATAGGGCCGGCTGTTTCTTCTAAACTTGAATCAGCAGGAGTTTATGATATGATGAGTTTGGCTGTTATGGGTCCTGCAGAACTTGGAGATGCTGCTGGTGTGAGTCCAGCTGTTGCGAGAAAAGCAATTCAGGCTGCTCGTAATATGCTTGATTTAGGTTTTAGTGATGGGTTAGAATATGCTAAGAAAAGAGCTAATATTTCTTATGTGACAACAGGGAGTAAAAGTTTTAATGAGCTTTTGGGGGGAAGAGGTATTCAAAGCAGGGCAATTACTGAAGCATTTGGAGCATATGGTTCTGGAAAAACTCAGTTAGGTTTGACATTGGCAGTTAATGTGCAGTTGCCTTTAGAACAAGGAGGATGTAATGGAAAATGTGCTTTTATTGACACAGAAGGAACTTTCAGACCTGCAAGAATAAAACAGATTGCAGAGAACTTGGAAGCAAATCCTGAAAAAGTTTTAAAAAATATTTTTGTTGCAAGAGCTTTTAATTCTGACCATCAAATTTTATTGTTGGAAAAAATTTCTGAAATGATTAAAGCAGGCGAGCCAATTAAATTATTGATTGTTGATTCTTTGACAGCACATTTTAGAGCAGAATTTGCCGGACGAGGGCAATTGGCAGATAGACAACAAAAACTTAATCGATATATGCACAACTTAATGAAACTTGCCGAACAACATAATCTTGCTGTGTATGTAACTAATCAGGTTATGGCAAATCCTGCGCAATTATTTGGTGATCCCACGACAGCAATTGGTGGACATATCGTTGGGCATGCGTCAACTTATAGAATTTATTTGCGGCGAGGAAAAAAAGATTCCAGAGTTGCAAAATTAGTTGATAGTCCAGATTTACCAGACAATGAAACTGTATTTTTCTTAAGTGGTGCCGGAATTATCGACGAATAAATATTTTTTTTAAAATTTTCGATTTGAAAAGAAAAAGAAAAAGATTTATAAACAATAAATTTTTATACTTATCATAGTTACTTTAACTATACAAAAAGATGGTTGATAAAAAAGGGTTGAAGGCAGTTAATAGGAATGAAATTATTTTGATAATTCTTGCATTAATATTTGTTGGTTTTGTTTTTGCTACTACTGGTTTTTCAGTAACTCCGATTGAGGGGGGGAATTATTCTGGAACTATTACTTTAAATTGCTCAACAGAGATTAATCAGACACCAGGCAGTAAACCATATGGTTATAATGCAACTTTTTATTATAGTATAGAAAATGCAACAGATTATTCAGCTAGTAATAATTTAACTGGTACTCTTTGGAATGAGAGTGCGGATGATGACACTTTTAATGTTACGATTGATACTGTTGCATTGGGTTTGATTGATTCAACTAATTATACTATTTTTTGTTACGTAAACAATGGAACAAAACAAAATGTAACGCAGATTAATATAACAATTGATAATACTGCCCCAAGAGTAACTAACTTTGTTAATACTGTTGATGGTGGTGTTTATAATGGAACTGCAAAACTTTTAATTTTAAATGTAACTGTTAATGATTCTGTTGGTGGTGATACAATGAGGCGTGTAGTTGCTGGTTAGTTTAGTATTACTAATACGACTGGAACTCAAGTAAATTGGTCAGCAGCTTCTAATGGATCAAATAGTGCTAATAAAAGGAATGGCGTTTGGAATTATTCTTCTTGGAATATTACTGACCAAACATTTTTTTCAGATGGAGTTTATACTATTACTGTTTATGCAAATGAAACAGCTACAGATGAAGTTTATTTTAGCTCAAATGAAAATAATTCAGAAAGCATAAACATAACTATTGATAATGTTGCGCCAACTTCAGTTACTTTAACTCGTGGAACAGGCAGTTCAATTAGTAAAAATGTTATCACTATTACTGCCGTTGATGCTACAGCTGGGATTGATAAATGTACTATTAGTAATACTCTTAGTCCTCGTTCAACTATTACTGGAAGAGGCTTAGCAACTCAAACTTTAACTCAGACTGGATTAAATTGTGGACAATCTTATTCATATATTGTTACATGTACTGATTATGTGGGCCATAAAAAAGCATCAACTTCGACTAGTTTTTCTACAAATACTTGTGCTGGTGGTAGCAGTGGACCTTCAACAACTGTTTCAGTAGTTGAAAAAGTTAACATTGTGAACATAGTCCCAGAAACTGAATTAATCTTATCTAATTTTGAGGAAGACGTGGGAATAAAAGAATTGAAGCTTAGTGTCACTGAAGCAGCAAATGATGTAAAAGTTACAGTTAGAAAGTTTGATACTGAGCCAGCAGAGATTACTGTTTCTAAGACAGGAAATGTTCATAAATATTTACAGATTGAAACACAAAATTTAGGAACTAAATTAGAGAGAGCAGTTCTTACTATCAAAGTTCAAAAGAACTGGTTGTTGAATAATGAAATAGACAAAGCTAATATGGCTTTATTTAGATTCAATGAAGCTGCAGGAACCTGGGATGAATTATCAACAGTATATCAAAATGAAGACGATACATACTACTATTATGATGTAGAGTTAACTTCTTTTAGTTACTTTGCAATAGCAGAAAAAGTTATAGGAGAACCAGGAGAAGAACCTGAACCAACAGAAGAAAATTTATTGTGGTTATGGATTGTAATTGGTATTGTGGTTGTAGCAGTCATCATTGGTGGTGGAATTGCTGTTAAGAAGAAAAAGTAAGGTTTTTAATCTTCTTGTTTTTTATTTTTATATGAATATTGATTGGATGATTTCAGATTTACATATACATTCTCGTTTTTCAAGAGCATGTAGTGGCAAAATTGATTTTGAGAATCTTGTTAAATGGGCAAAGATAAAAGGGATTAATCTTCTTGGAACAGGAGATTTTACTCATCCTGTCTGGTTCAATGAAATCAAGGAGAAACTTGTAGAGAAAAACGGATTTTATTATTATCAAGATTTTCCTTTTGTAATTTCTGGAGAGATTTCTTTGATATATACTCAGGATAGAGGAAGAAGAATTCACTTAGTTGTTTTAGTTCCAAATATTGAAATTGCAGAAAAGATTAATTCTTATTTTGATACAAAGGGTAGGAGAGATTATGATGGTAGGCCTATTTTTAAGATACCTGGAGACGAGTTTGTTAGAGATATGATGAATATTTCCAATAAGATAGAAATAATCCCTGCGCATATCTGGACGCCTTGGTTTGGTTTATTTGGGAGCATGTCTGGGTTTGATAGTTTGAAAGAATGTTTTAAGGAGCAATTTGAGAACATTCATGCAATTGAAACAGGTATGTCTTCTGATCCTGAAATGAATTGGAGAATTCAAGAATTGGAAAATAAAGCTATTGTTAGCTTTTCTGATGCGCATAGTTTTTGGCCTTTTAGACTTGGTCGGGAAGCAACTGTGTTTAAGAAAACAGATTCATACGAGGGGATTATAGAACAAATAAGAAGTAAAACTTTTATCGCTACGATTGAAACAGAGCCTGCTTATGGGAAATACCATTGGGATGGGCATAGGACTTGTAATTTTTCTTGTTCTCCTAAAAAAACTCAGGAATTGAATGGTATATGTCCTGTTTGTCAAAAGAAATTAATTGTTGGTGTTGATAGCAGAGTAAAGAAACTGGCGAATAATCCGCAAGGATTTAAACCAGAAAATGCTAAACCTTTCTTTAAACTTTTGCCATTGCATGAATTAATTTCTTTGAGGTTGGGGAATAATATGCAAAGTAAAAAAGTTTGGGAAACCTATAATTCTCTTATTAGACTTTTTGGAAATGAATTTAATATTTTACTTAATGTATCAAAAGAAGAATTGATTAAACAAAAAGTAGATGAGAAACTTATTGATTTGATTATGAAAAATAGAGCACAAAAGATAAAAGTTAAGCCAGGTTATGATGGGGTTTATGGAGAAGCTTTATTGGGTGAGAAGCAAGAAACTTTAATTTGATTGCTTTAGGTTCATAGAAAAAGAAATGTTTTTTTGTTTAGCTTCTTTTTCAATTTCATTTATTATTCCTTTAAGTTTATTATCGGCTTCTTTTGCATTTTCAGATTCTGTTTTTATGGAGTATTTTCCTGCAGCAATATATTTTACATCAACATCTTTTGCGTTTTTTAATGTAGTTTTAATTTTTTCTAATCCATTTGGTTCTGTGGTTGTCAAGGAGAATTCTTTTTTTATTACAACTTTTTTTGGCTTCTGAGTTTTTAGTATTTCTAGTATTTTCCCAGAATTATCTTTTCCGACGAGTTTTTCAAGTTGATTTGGATTTTCCTTTGCTTCTTCTAAAAAGGAAAATAAATTATCTTGGGTTAGTATTTCTTTAATTATTTTATCTGTGTTTTCTTTTAACACACTTTTAAGAATGCTCACATAACTTTTTTCTTGTTTGGCTTTTTCTAAAACTTCTGTTTTTTCTTTCAAAGTAACTCTTCTTAAGGATAAATCAATATGTTTTCCAGAAATTCTCAAAATTTTACAGACTATTTTCTTTTTTGGAACTACATAATTTCTCAAGTTTCTTATTCTTCCAGGGGCAATCTCACTTACAATGATGCTCCCTTCTCCATTATCTTCTATATGCACAAATACTATTGTTCCAACTATTCTATCAACAGTACACAAAACTACATCTCCTTCTTCTAATTCCATATTTTATGAAGAAAAAACGGGGTTTTAAACTTTTACTAATTCAATTTCTAGACTTTTTTTTAATGTTTCAATGAACTCTCCTTCTTTTTCTTGTTTTATCATGCAACCTGCTGCAGATTCATGTCCTCCAACTTCTCCCCCAATTTTTTCTATAACTTCAGATAAAATCTTGCGCACATTTCTTATATTTTTCCCAACACTTCTGGTAGAAACCTTGATTTTGTAGTCGTAATATGCCATTGTTGTAATGATTGTACCTTCTTCGTATAGTGCAGAATTTGATAGAATACTTGCAATTGTTCCAATAATAGTATCTTTGATGTTATCTTTTGTATTTATTATCACAAAACCTTTTCCTTCTACTTTTTCTGCTTCTGCGGCAAATTTTAATCCAGAAATTATGTGTTGTTTATATTTGATGTGCATTGATTCTGCTTCTTTTTTGGCTTTTGTGACTTCCATGCAAAATTGAAGAGCAATATCACTTCTTTCTAATCTTGAACAAGCATTCACTATGGCACTTAATTCTCTTGCATCCTCTAGTTTATTGAAGAATTTTATTAAGAAGATGTTGCCTACCACGGCTCTTCTTCTTGCTTTTGGGTGCCTGAGCATTATTGAAGTGACGAGTTTGGACATCTCGTCTTCATCTAATTCTATTAAACTTTTGTATTTACCTTGTTTTGAATTAAGACCAGATTCTCTTAATAATTCTAAAACTCCCTCTGAATTCCCTGTAACTCCTGGGATATAGGGGTTGGAACAATATTCTAACGTCCTATTTAATGGTCGTGTTGACGGATAGATTAACAGTCCTCTCCTCTTTTGAACTTCCCCTTCATTTAGTATCTTGTTATTGATTTTACTTATGTTCTCTTCCATGCAGTCTCCAACCATCCCTAAAACAGCTAATTTTGCTAATTCTTTACTTTCCGGAATTATTTGTTTGCAAAAAAGATATGTAAGACAAGAAGTGTTCATTTTGAGCTCCCCATTTAGTTCTGGATTTATTATATGGATATTTTTGGGAATTTTAGAATCTATTTCATGATGGTCTATCACAAAGACATCTTGCAATCCAGAATTTTCAATATGATGCAAGCTCCCAGAAGCTAAATCTAAAAATAGGATTAATTTGTCTTTTGGCAATTCACAAATAAATTTTTCTTCAAGTCTTTTAACTATTTTCACAGAGAATTTTTTGTCGAGTTTTTTTAATGTCTGAATCATTATTGTAGCAGAAGTAATACCATCGGTATCAAAATGGCTTATTACATAAATCTCTTTTTCATTACTTTTTTCAATAAATTTCTCAGCAACTTTTTGGATTTGAAATTCTAAGTCGTTAAATTTTACCTCTTTTGTCATATTATAAAAGTAGAATCTTATAATTTTTTGAAATACTTTTTAGCTCTTCGTAATTGAGCGGCAATTCTTACTTTCTCTCTCATAGCTCTTTTATCTTTTTTATTTTTTTCAGAGTGCTTTTTTACCTTTTCTAATTTTGTTTCAATATTTTTTATGTCTGGAATAATATATTTGTCCCCGAGAATTTCAGATATTTTCTTCTTGTGTTCTTTTGGATGGATGTTTTGCTTTCTTAACTCTTCCCCAATTTTCTCACTTGTAAGGCCTTTTTCCGCCAATTCTAAAACCTTTTTTTCAAATTCTTGCTGGGTTAATTTCTTTGATTTTTCTTTATTTTTGATTAGCATTTTAGTAAATCGCAATTTCATCTTTTAAACTTTGCTGTATAGCTCCCAATGAAAATTATTTAAACAATCTTTCTTTTTGTATAACATGGGGATAACAATTGGTGTTTTAAGCTTAAAGGGTGGTGTTGGAAAAACTTCTGTTGTTTCTTCTTTAGGAGATGTATTATCTGGTTTTGAGAAGAAAGTTTTACTTATCGACGGAAATGTTTCAGCTCCCAACTTGGGTTTACATTTAAATATTATTGACCCAGAAGTAACTATCCATCATGTTCTTATGAGAAAATTAAATGCTTCCAAAGCAATTTATAAACTTGAAAATTTTGATGTTCTTCCTGCTTCCATTACTGAAAGACCCACAAATCTTCTTAAACTTAGAAATAGAATTCGAGGATTAAAGAAAAATTACGATATTATTCTTATTGATTCTCCTCCTGCTTTGAATGAAGAAGCTTTGGGAGTAATCCTGGCATCGGATAAGCTTCTTTTTGTCACAACACCAGACTATCCTGCTTTGAGGACGACTCTTAAAACAATTAGGATTGCTAAACAAAGGGGTTTGCCAGTTATTGGATTAATTCTTAACAAAGTTCATAGTAAAGATTTTGAAATAAATATTGAGGATATAGAGAATATAACAAAAGTTCCTGTTATGGCAGTTATTCCTCATGACATTAATATTCTAAAGGCATTGTCGAAGTTTATTCCGTCTACTGAATATAAACCTAAATCAAATGCAAGCAATGAATACAAAAAATTGGCGGCAACATTGATTGGCGAGAAATATAAAGCACCTAAATTTAAGGATTTTTTTATGCGCACACCTAAAAGACATGAAATTAATAGGGAAGTTTATTATGAAAGAATTTTTAAATGAGTATTAATTAAATTTTTTATAGCCCCATAGTACAGTGGTCAAGTATTCATCCCTTTGGAAGTAAGATGCTTTGGCATCTTTCATTACTCCAATCTTTTTGGAGACTGAAGTAAGGATGGGACCCAGGTTCGAATCCTGGTGGGGCTATATTTTTAAGATGACAAGAGAAATTAAGAAATGGTGGCAAGATAATGCTAAAGATTTTCAAGAAGAGCACAAAATACCTTTGGGCATAAGTTATGGTCCTTGGATGCCAAAGGAAGATAAATTAAAGTTAATGGGGGATTTAATGAATAAAAATGTTCTTGAAATAGGATGTGGGGGTGCTCAATGTGGAATCGTTTTTGCAAAGAAAGGGGCAAAAGTTATTGGAATAGATATTTCTGAGGAGCAATTAAAATACGCAAAAGAACTTGCAAGAAAAAATAAAGTAAAGGTTAACTTGTTACAAGGAGATATGGAGAATTTAAAGCAGATTAAATCAAGAAGTCAGGATATTGTTTTTTCTTCTTGGGCTTTGTTTTATGTTGAAAATTTAACTAAATGCTTCAAAGAGGTCCATAGAGTTTTGAAGAAAAAGGGAATTTTTGTTTTTAGTACTGCTCATCCTTTTTGGCGGTGTCTTGGGAAAGAAAGTTTGAAAGTGAAAAGAAATTATTGGGATGATTCTGGAAAGTTTAGCGAACGTCATAAGAAAGGAATTTTTGTGTCTTACAGACAGAATTTAAGTGAGATAACTGAAGCGCTTTTTAATTCTGGTTTAATGATTGAAAGAATTCTAGAACCTGACTCTAGGAAATATAAAAGATACTCTACTGAATTTGTCCCAAGAGAAAAACATAGATTAATGAAACGTATTCCTAGAACAATAATCTTTAAGGTGAAGAAAGTTTAATGTTTATATCTGCCCCTTTTTTCAACTGCTTTTAATCTTTCAAGAACAATTTTTGAACTTTGGGATTTTTTATATTCATCAAGAACTTCTTTAATAAGAGTTTCCCAATGTTTGAAATGTTTTGCTTCAAGTGCTTGTTTTAGAAGATGTAAATCAACTGCTTTGTCTTCGTACTTATGACTTATGAATCCCAAGCCAAAATCTATGAAGAATACGCTCGCTCCAAAGTCGTTCGCAGATTGATATTGATTAATTAATAGAATATCTTTTTTATCTTTCTCTCTTCCAAATTCTTTTTTCCAAGCAAGAACATATTTTAATTTAACAAATCTTATTCCTTTGAAAATATCTGCATCCTCGATTAACTTATTTACATCAGCAATCCAAGGAAACCAATTTTTGTAAACTTCCACATTACCAATTCTGATTAATTCTTCCTTTTCTTTAGGATATTTTTTTGATAAATTATTCCATAATTTAGGTTTAACAATAATATCAATATCTTCGCTATTTCGGATTCCTTGGATTGCAAGAGGGCCGCTTCCAAAAACAGCATATTCACTAGTTGGAAGATTTAACTCTTTTAATTCAGTTAATTGTTCTTCGAACTTATTTTCTTTTGAGTTTTCCACTAAAATCATATTGCTGGTTGTTAAGTCCCCATGGATTATATCTTCGTTATGTAGTTTTGCAACTGATTCTCCGATTTGTCTGCAGATTTGTTTTTGTTTTGCAAGGGGAAAAGAATCAAGATGTTCTGAGAGTTTTTTGCCGTCGATGAAGGGCATTTGAATTTTGAATTTATCTTCTGGGGATGTGGTAGTGCCCCGCCCACCCGTCCCAATAGGTGCTGGACTTTTAATTAGATTTCTGGCTTTTTCAAGAAGATTGGGTTCT
>SDBV01005660.1_pt1 | contig 17572 bp, 27 predicted proteins | sample 2277081 | NCBI WGS metagenome assembly SDBV01 (sample SAMN10402039, study PRJNA504765) | marine sediment metagenome | isolation source: marine sediment core GS10_PC15, 223 cmbsf | place: Arctic Ocean: Southern Knipovich Ridge | collected 2010 | reverse complement strand
GCCTTACCAAGCCGTGCCGGACCAGGCCACACCTTGCCACGCCGGCCGTGCCGAGCCAGACCCTGCCTCGCCTCGCCCCGCCTGCCTGGCCTCGCCAAGCCGCGCCGTGCCCGGCCCCGCCTCGCCTTGCCTGCCGTGCCCAGCCCGACCACCCCGGACCAAACCGAGCCACGCCATGCCGGCCGTGCCCGACCCTACCTAACCCCGCATTACCTCACCTCGCCGGCCGGGCCGTGCCTAACCATGCCGGGCCTCGCCTCGCCTGCCGTGCCGTGCCAGGCCACGCCCGGCCGTGCCGCACCATGCCTCGCCACGCCAAGCCACGCCTGCCGTGCCAGGCCTCGCCGGGCCGTGCCTTGCCATGCCCGGCCCCGCCGAGCTTTGCCCGGCCACGCCTGCCGTGCCGTGCCCAACCAGGCCCTGCCTCGCCCCGCCTTGCCTGGCCTTGCCGGGCCTGCCGTGCCCTGCCACACCATGCCTCGCCACGCCCAGCCAGGCCGGCCGGGCCCAGCCAGGCCGGCCGGGCCACACCTCGCCCCGCTACGCCGTGCCAGGCCCAGCCGGGCCGAACCGGCCGTGGCTACCCGCTACTCTTCCACGGACACACAGAAACGCCCCCACCCGAGGGCGCTGGACTTCTCGGGCCGCCCTTCACAGATGCCGACACCCCAGCCCGCTTGCACCGCCAACTCGAGCACTTGCGCCCGCGACACCAATCGCGGATTGAATTCGACGGTGACTCGCAGGCACCAATCCGCATACGCCGGACGATACGCAAGGCCGCGCGTGTTGATGCCGATCGTGACCGCGTCCTCACGCATCACACCGACGAGCCACGACCCCGCCGAACCAGACGCAGACTCAATCGGCACGAGCATCGAGCTAAGAGCGACCGTAGGCTTGACGAACAGCGCCTGCCGCATCGCTACCTTCGTCAGGTTGTCCATCGCCGTGCACGCCGTGACGATCGCCTTCTTCACTGCCGTAATCGGAGCGCACTCACGCCCCTTGCCGTCGATATACTTGGCCGCCTCGCACTCCTCGGCCGGGTTCCGCTTCGGCTTGGCTTCCTTGGGGAGTTTCTGCTGCTTGCTCCTGATCTCTCCCCTCACCTTCTCGCCGAACTGGTGCACCACGAGCGGCACTCCCTCCATTCCGGTGAGCACGAGAGCCACCGTCTGGACGCCTGTCTTCTCCGCCTTGACCTTCTTCGCCTTTGCCATGCTCCTCATCCTCCCTATGTCGCTGAATGTTCCAGAGACAACCCTGGCCGGTCAGCGTTGCCGTTCATCGCCAGGGTGCCTATTTACGACTTTAACGGAACCAACCCATACGCCGAGCTCCACCGCCGCTCTAACTTGTCGAACGCGTTGCAATTCGTGCGCAGGTTCCTACGCAGAAGACGATTCTCCTGACGCTGCAGACGATTCTCCTCTTCGAACCGAGCAATCGTGCGCCTGAGCGCCACAACCTCGTCCTGCAAGGCTCGCCTGTGCCCGGTCAAAATCACACTTCGCCGCCTAGACGCACCCAACGACGATTGCAACGAGTGCACCACGGCCTCCATTGCTAACATGGTCTCCTCCCATCAACGCAATGCCCTACTGCTCGTGACGATGCTGACCGCCTTTGTTCTCCTCTTCCACACCCTCAACCGCCCCCTGCCCGCATCGCTCCAACGCCACGAGCGCTAAATGCGAGCGCTCTAGCGCGGCGTGCGCTTCGGCCCCAGCACGCAGGTTGCTGCGTAGCCGGCTATTGTCCAGCCTGAGCCCAGTGACCACACGCTCGAGCATCCCGCTATAGCCACACGCGCTCGAGAGCCTCCGGTCAAGATCGGCACACCGCTGCGCCAGCACGCTGAGCAACGCCTCTCCCGGCCTACTCCTCAATCTCATAGTCCCCTCTCATCAACGCGAAGCCACGTGTTAGCCGACTATGCAACCCCGCCGCCGCCGGCCGCTGCACCTGGCCCGCGCACTCCAGCTCACCCTCTGGAGCTACCGGCGCGAATGTCCGGCGCTGCCACTCCTTCCGACACGCGCTACAGAACGGCGGGTCAGCCGAAGCCTCCCTAGTGACCACCACCACGCAGCCGTTCGTTCGACAGACCTCTCGATGTGGCCACAATCGAGCGCTAGCGTCTCTCAAAGCGGAACCTCCGGGTTCCTTGTCACGCTTGCCCTACACTTGCCGCAGCACCCGGTCTCGTCTATCGCGACCCTGCCGCACTCCGGGCAGTCCCCCATCCTCAACGCGCGGAAGTCATCAATAGGCATGCGTAGCGCCAGCTCCATCTTCCTAACCCGCGCCTCGTCGATGCCCATGGCCGCGGCCGCGCGACGCCGGCGACGGTTCCCCAGCTCGAGACCGCCGTGCTTTCTCCACGTCTCATTCCACGCGGGGTCATAGCCGTCGAGCGCCCAGGTTCGCAGCCAGAGCCACGCACGTGCTAGCCGGCCAGGACGCCACGGCGGCGCCCCGGTCGACCAACTCGACGACACGCGTCGCACCGTGCCGTGATTGAACATCACTTACTCAGCGGAAGGTCGAGCTCGTCGCCCCACTTCGCAAGCTGCTCATGCAGCGTCTCGATCTTCGACTGCAAACGCTCAACCACGATCGTGGTCGACGCTTTCTCCGCAGCGATCTGCTTCTCGACATCCGCGATCTCTTCGCGCATCCCGTCCAGCACCAACTTGACCGTGCGTCGCGCCGCTCCCGCCGCGGCCGCCGGCTCACTCGACGCCGCGCTAGCGCCTCCCTGTGCTGCTACCATGTCCCTGTCCTCCTCCTGGTTGACGTGTTTCACGCTGCCACTTGTCGACAGCAGTCCAGCAAGTGCTTCTCGCCTCCGCCTTGACCAATGACGCGCGAGCGACGAGAACCCCGTGAGAGCACCGCTCGCCCTTGTGGACCCGCCCGTAACAGCAGCTCTCCCACTGGGTCGGGTGATTGCAGTCGACGTAAATTCCATTCTGAACCCACGCCTGATTTGCGTAGTCAAAGAAGAGCGGCGGCACGATCGGTGTTACATCGGTCATTGGTGTCTTCCTCCCTCTAGCCGCTCTTGCCGCTTCCATGCCAGTCCCACCCGCTGAGTGTTTCCGGGCGTATCGCTTGGCACGTGTCGATAGCCACCTGACAGTTCTGACGTCTCACTCACACTCTTGTCGTCCACTTAATCTCTCTTCGTAATTGTGAACTTACACGCTCCGACGAGCTCGACAATGGCCCGTTTGAGTAGATTAGAGAACTCCCTGAGCTCGCTCCACGCACCGGTATGCAGAACCACGCTATCTGGTCCCAGCTCGACATAGGACGACCCGTCACGTAGGCAATGGGCCAGCTTGCTGTTAACAATGCGAAGATCCATCTCCATCACGTGCAGCACTTCAGCCGGCCGCACGACAGTGGGGTCTTGATCGGTGCCCAGATAGACCAATTCATCATTCAGCCGTTCCTCCCGAAGCCACGTCGCCGGGTAGGCCCATGAGGGATACCACCGTTGGTGCTTCGCCGCGATCGCGCGGTCCTCGATTTGTCGACGGACCGCAGTAACCAACTTGCCGGTCATGGCGTAATCCGGGTTCAGGGTCAGCCAGACACGCTCGGCGTCTTTCTTTCCCACCTTGTGCACCCAGACATCCCAGAAGTGGGCGAATCGCGTGAGCGCCAGTGTGGCACTTGCCCCTTTTTTCCGACGTTTCGCGGAAGTTCCGGGAATTTCCGGGACTTTCCCGGAAGTTCCGGGAGATTTGGGAAAATAGCTCTTTGTGCGCTTGTGGAGCCCTTGCTGATGCTCGTCGAAGTTGAGTATTTGCAACAACTTACGCTCCCCGACCTCATACCAGTTCACAAGGCCAGCCCTGTCCAGCGCCTCCAACGCAGATGACACCATGGGCTCATCGACGGGCAACGTGGGAACCACGCCGTGTTTCACCGTGAAGGGATCGCCTGGCTGGCGCCCGAAGTTGTCGCTATGGACGATGAGCAGCATGTAGAGCTCGCCGGCGAAGAACGCAAGCTCCGGGTCTAGACCGATCGCGTGGAGTTTCGCGAAAGACTGAGACGTGCTCAGGCTCTTTGAAATCATGCGGCGCGTTGCCATTATGTCTTTACCGTGACCCCTCCTGAGCACACGAGAGAGGGTGTTCTACTTCTAATCGCGGTTCGCCCGGAGCGCCGCCACGGCTATCAGGAACGCCCGCGCCTCCGCGTCCGCCGCGACCACGCGCAGAGACGTGGCCACGATGGTCGGCGGCGCGGCCGCCAGTTCAGCGATGAGCTTTTTCCCGGCATCATCGGCATACCATCGCAGGCATCTGATGTCTGACAACCATTGTTTCCGTGCTGCATCTTTCATTTGCCGGTCGCCGCAATCTCGCTCGCTCGCCACTGGCGGAACGCTTTGACAAAGGACATGACCTTGCGCGGAGCGACGCGCAATTTCTTCGTGAAGTGATTGAATAGAAAGGCATCGCTGTCCGCACAATCCGCTGCCCGCAAGATGCTAAGCGCCAACGTCCTGGCTTCCTCTGAACTGCACTGCGCGACGCGGTCGCCGCCATGGTGCAAGCTAACGCTGCCTTTTCCGGTTCGAGACGACACGCCCGCCGTCGCAAGTAGCACACCCACTGACAACCTCCACGATACGGGGCAGACGCCGCCCTACTCAAAAGAGCGACGCCCACCCCTAGTTGCCGGACTCACAGATAGCTACCCACCCAGTAGCCTCGTGCCCGTCCCAGCGAGCCCGTTCGAGCGAGCCCGGCCCAACTCTGCAGAGTCGATCATCACCACCCCTGGCGGCGAGCACCAACCGCACCCTCTCCGGCCAGGCGCGCAACACGGTTGCCTTGCCGTAACTCCTCCTCGACCGGCGAGAGCTCCGGGTGCGGCGTCAACCCGCGACGCTCAGGCATCCCGTTCCGGTTCACCGAGACACGCCGGCGGCCGCCGGACCGCCGCTGAACATCCCGCAGCACGTTAAAGATCGTCCCCAGGTCATCCTGGTTCACCCCCAAGGCCATCATGAGCACCTTTGCCGCCGCCATCAACTCCACGTCGGTCATACGCCACCCACTCCTTTCACCATCACAACCGCCACCGGATGTCATCAACACCCCGCCCCTTGCACACCGGACACCCAGCCCGCGCCTTGTCGATGATCCGCTTCTGTGCGTCAGTCATAGCTCTTTCTCGTAAGAGGCTTCTAGGTCCTCTGGGTTCTCAACAAAGGGGCGGAGCGACCGAGAACCCCCAGGGTGCCGAAGCTTCCGGAGGGCCTTGTACTGAATCTGACGAACTCGCTCACGGGTGACGCCGAGCTCGACCCCGATCGCCTCGTATGTCCGCTCCTCACCGTCAAGACCGTACCGTTCACGGATCACGTGTTCCTCGCGCGCCGTCAGTGTATGGAGCGCCCGCCCAATCGCGGCCTTCTGCTCGCCCTTGAACGCGGAGGCGAGGAGTTTTGTCTCTCCGTTCCCTGCGGCCGCCTGCAGCTGCGCCATAGTCGACGGCGTGAACTCGACTTCGACCTTTTGTGGCTCGATGCCGTAGAGATCCGAATCGAACAGATACTCCGGCGGAAGGCCGAGCATGGCGGCGATCCGTGTCGCGCGTTCATACCAGCGGTGCCGCGTACGCGACCAGGGCCAAAAGCGCATGTTGAGAATCCGGCCGAACTCGCTTCCGGACATCTCGAGCTTCGCCGCCGCCGCGCTCTGTGTCTTGACCTCCGGCCACTGCTCGACGATCGCCGACCAGAGTCGATTGTTCTTGAGGCGGCCGACTAGGCGGTAGGATTCCGGGCGGCAAAGTAGCGGCGTGTCTCGCTCATCAGGCATCATCACAACCCCCACCGGATGCTATCAACGGACAGGACCGCCGGGATCGGCATGTCGTCGCCGCACTGCTGACACCAGATACCGGACGACCACGCGTCGAGCACCTCGACGCGCCTGAGGCCGTTCGCGCACACGCGGTGGGTGCGCCAGCACGCAGGACATGTGCTAAATCTCCAAAGGATCTGCCCCTTCGGGCCAAGGTCGGTGACCCGATGCCACCCGGAGTCGGGCGTGGGAAGGGCAACCGTCACGTCACCGTCCACGGAGGGCTGTCGTCGATTTCACGTTCGAGCTGCAGCGCCTGCCACTCGTCGAGCGGCCGGCCCTGCACTGGCGCACCGGGTTGGGATTGTGGTATGCTTTTTGACGTCATCGTGCTCCTCATCAAGGGCTCCGGTTGGCTCCCCGCCCGCCGGAGCCCGCTCTCGTTTTAGGCGGTCCCCCCTCAAGAAAGCGCCGGATGATGAACTCCGTGCGCGGATGCACGCGCAGATCCTCTGCCGGCGCCTCCAAGATCCGACGCACACCCACGTGGCCCATGCCGATCGCCGTGGCCAGCGCCCGGAGCGTCGGATAGACCTCGGGATAGAGCGCGTTGAGCTGGGCGTGTTCGGCGGGAGTCAACATCTACGAAGAAATCGTAGACCAGGCGGAGGGGTAAATCAAGAACAAAAGAAACAAACCAAACAAGTGTACCTCAGAGCCCGGACAAGGCGCCTCAGAGGCCGATGGTGTGGCCACGGCGAACCTGCAGGTGGAAGTGCTCGTCCACGCCGAATTCGTCCTCAAGAATGCCGTAGTAGTGCTCAGTGAAGACCTCGTAGCCCTTCGACCCTTGCCGCGCGTTAACCAGCGGGCCGAGCTCCACCAGGACCGCCAGGAGAAACAGTCGCTTCGCCTGAGCACCCCTGAACACCCCGCCCTTGACCCGGACGTCCACGGCCTCGCAGCGCGGGAGCGGGTGGGCGCCGGTCGAATGGTCATTTGTGCCGGCCGTGAGGGTGACCGTCGCCGGTTGGCCGATCAACCGCCTCCGGCAGACCGTGTCGATCGCCAGCCGGATGAAGAGCCCGCCGCGGCTGTAGCCGGCGGCACGGTATCCCGCCTTGGTCTTGATGACGGTCTTGCGTATCGTTTTCATCAGTCAACAACCCTAGTCAGCCGTGCTGGTCGCCGCAAGCGCCCGATTGATCTGCGGCATGTGCTCCAGATCCCGCAAAATACCCGAATGGCCGCCGGTAATCTTGAAGCTGAAATCAGCCCACTCCATCTGCCGCTTGAACCGGCCGCGCTGCCCAAGCCAACGCATCAGCGAGCCGCAGCCCGTGCCGTAGAGGTGCACATGAACGCCCACCGACGACGCGGCCTTGCGCCAGACCTCATCGAGCGCCCGTGGTATCGGACTGTCGACGGTAATAAGGGAACTAACGAAGACCTGCGGGCGCATCGCCAGGGCATAAGCGACCACCGCACCCCCATGGGAATGGGCAATCACGTTGCGATCTTCCAGAGGCAACGTCATGAGAAACTCTCGGAGCTGACGGCCGCCGAACTGCCACGCCAGGTGCCCGCTTCCTGTGAAAAACGTCCCAGCCAACGCGGTCGACCAGAACCCAAACTCCTCAGCCTTTCGCGTGAACCCGCTGCTAGCCATATGCCGATCGAAGAGCGAGCCCGACGTCGCCCACGACTGCTCGCGCTTCTTGGCGTTGGTGCCTGCAACCGGGGTATAGATCATCACTCCACCTCAATCCTCGTCTGAGCCTGGCCAGGCGACACCCTCGAGCGTGCTTCACACGGACTGCGCCAGCACCATCACGTCGTCGATCTGATCGTACGGGTCGCCGCGGTCATCCTCGATCGGCGGCTTCTCGATGATCCGTTGCATGCCACGTGGCCAGCTATCCCACTCCTGCGTCGTGCGCATCAGGCGCTGACTGACCACGCGGACACGACCGTAGTCTTTCTCGGCGACCATCTCAAAGTCCGACTTCATTCCAACGGCCGTGCCGACCACCAAGCCCGTCGACAGTGACGTCGTATAGAACCGAGCGAGCCCCACTCCCGGCCGCGCCGTCGTCAACTGCCGGCTGTGCACCGTGAAGACGCGCCCCTGGTAATGCTCGTGCGAGTTCTTCAGGTGACCGTTCGCGACGTCCAAGGGCATCAGGTAGCGCATCCGCCGCGCCGTCCGGTACCCGGGGTCATCAAACACCGGTCCGCCGTAGACCCCATCGTGACTGTGATAGAGCGTGTAACACGCCCCACAGACGACGGCCGTCGTCCGATTCTGTCGCAGATGGTGCCCGTGCGGCTCGCTGACAACCGACGACTCAAAGCCGATCGCCTCTTCGTCCGACCACCGCGCCCCGGACATCCCTGGCCCATACGGCTGGCGCCCTGGCCGACTATGCCCGTCACTCCGGCGCGTGTCGCGATCGAGATGGGCAATGCGCACCTGGCCCTGTGTGCGCTCCCAGTTGTCCTCGAAGGGGTCGGGCACCGACGTGGTGCCGGTCATAATCAGACCGCCAGTGAGGCTCTGGAACAACGCCTCCATCTCGAGCATGTCAGCCGCGGTCGCGCGGCTCGTGCCGAAGCCCTCGTTAATCATGGCCACATAGACGACGGCATGCTCGCGGCCGCGTAGGAGCGCCGCGTGCCGACGCACGAAGGCCAGCCGATCCTCTTGCCGCGCCATCATGTGCGCGCCGCCGTCGACCGGACGATCAAACCCACCACCCAGCAAGGTGAGCTGATAGCGGAACCCGATCTCGATCGCCAAATCGTAGAGCGCCACCAGGGCAGCGTCATACTCCCGCCGGCGGATATCAATCTCCAGGCCGTCCCACACGTCCCCTGGCTCCAACGAGTAGACCTGCGCGAGCGGCCGGCAGCTCGAGAAACCGTTGCTCCAATGACCACGGACGCGTGCTTCGGCCGCCGACCAGTCGTTCATGGCAAGACGGAGCAAACTGAAGTCGCTCGCGCCCAGCACCAGCCGCGGTCCCGTGTCGTCTTGCACCCCGCGCGAACCATACGGCCGCAGGCGCCCGACGATCGGAGTGGTATCCTCCGGCTCCGGCGGAGGTGGCGGCGGCGGCGGAGGAGGAGTCGGCTCCAGTCGAGTGTGGCTTGCCCAGAACGCATGCCCCGTGTCGTCATACGCCACGAGATTGCGATCGCCCTGGAGCACGAGCTTGTATCTTCCGTCCTGTGATACGAGCTGCAACGCCGTCTTCGCCTCAGCCATTAGCCTCCCTGACTTCGTTCGTCTAGTCGCCCAACCAACACCTTGACCTCACCGAGTTCGGCTACGAGCGTGTCAATCCGCCGATGGATCGCGTGGCGACCATTCATCCCTTCCCTCTCAATACGATCCATCCGGTCCGTCATGGCCTTCGATCCGTTTGGCCCAAGCGCTCCGCGTTCCTGTTCAGGCACCACCTTAGGCACCACGCCGTTGCGCCGGCGCTCCCTCATCGCCAGCCAGCGGTTGATCGCCTGCTGCACGAAGAGAGCGACGACGCCGGCGAGTGCGAGCCAGCTTTGCGGTTCAGTATCGGGCATTAGCGGACACACACAGCACACAGGGGACGAGCATCGATCCCAACATTAGACGTCATAGCACCTGAAGGCCCCTATGATGAGATGAGACTGTCAATCAGTGCCTCAACCTGTGCCTTCTCCGCATCATCGAGGCTGAAGTACTTTTCCTCGATGCCCGCAGACGCAGCCAAGAATTCGTTTCGTCTGCGTTCGTAGCCCCCCCACGCGACTTGGCAGACCTCCTGTCCATACTCCTGGAGCTGTTTCTGAGCGTCCGGATTGTTGGCGTTATACGCAGCGAGACCGAACTCCAACCCAGAGCGGTGTCCCGCCGTATAGGGCACGAGCATTGATCCGGCCTGGGCCAGGAGTAATCCCGCGCCTAGCACAAAAGCAACAAGCGTAAGAACAAACGTTCGCATAGCCTGTCTCCTCTCCTTAGGGTTAGGCGTCGTTGCACCCAAAGACACCTTCGCTCGCAACGACATGCCACTGCGCGCCCGATCCAGCCGTGGCTGCTTCCAACGTAACGGACATGCCATCAGTAATCGAGATCGACAGGACGCAGGTATCCCCAGCGACTTCGAGCGTCTCCCCCGTATTCGCAGTAATCGTCATCGTCTGCGCGGCGGTGGCTATAAAGCGATACGTGCAGCCGATGACCGGGTCGTTGAGCAGCGTAAACGCGGTGCCGTCGCCATCGCCCGTATTGGTGTAGGTTTCACCGCACTCGTCAAGCGATGGAGTCTTGGTGGTGGTAACAGCCTCAACACTCGGCCGAGAGTGGACGGCACCCGTGAGATACGTGTCCGTAATAGTCGCCAGCGCCCCGAGCCTGACCGTGTTGCTGCCCATGCCGATGGCTCCGTGCCCAATGACAACTTGGTTCTCCTGACTACCAGCAAGAGCACGGGTGGAGTCTCCGATAAACACGGACATACTTCCGGCAGTGTTTGCCGTGCTACCATTCGCGATATATCTCCCAGACTGATAACCAATGCCAATATTGTCAAATCCTGTAGCGTTGGCATACAACGACAAAGGGCCTACACCTGTGTTGCTATGACCAAGGGAGTTGTCATGCAGCGACTGGAAGCCTATCGCTGTGTTTCGGTATCCCTTAGTGTTATTTATGAACGATCGGTAGCCAATGGCTGTATTATTTGAACTCTCATACGCGCCAAGAGCAGCCGTTGCACCCATCGTGAAGTTTCCCGCCAACTCTCCCACGAATACATTATGCCCCTCTGGAACAAACCCATTTCCAGTCGGATTGTGATAATTGTGCAGGAAGCGAATGGTCCCCTTCATCACGACGCCAGATGTCGCAGTGGTGGTGTCTTCCAGTATCAGATTTCCCACCACGATTGGATTGGTCGGGCCGAACGGGCCGATGAACTGCGAGGTCTGCGCATGGACGGGCACCGACCAGGCGAGCATGAGGGCAAAGAGAGAGAAGATGTATCGTGTCATTGGGGCACCCCTCGCGCACGCACGGTTACCGTGCCATTCAAGACCGTTGTGGAAATACGAGCACGCAAGGCCCCGTAGGCGGCGGTGGTCAGATGCACCGCTTCGGTGCTGTCAGCCACGGCAAAGGTCGCCGTCGTCAGGGAACTCCACGTGCCGGTGTAGGACGTCTCGGCCGCCTCTTCGATCGTGATGACGCCCGCAGTGACGCCGGCGGACCATTCGACAAAGAAGACAAACTCCGTGTCACCTCGTCGATCGATGGCGGTCCCGTTCCCAGTCGTCTGCGCATCCTGGATGGTCACAAACAGCGGCTGCGCGGCGGCCGGTGCGCTGAGTAGCAGCGCGAGTGCGAATGCGAGTGCGAGTGCAACCCTGTGCTTCATCGCTCAACCCTCCCCGTGTCTATGCTAGAACGCCGCGCCCTTAAAAGACGTGGCTCGTTTCTCCACCACCACCGCCGGATGGCACGGCCATATTGAACCCTATGAGAATCAGATCAAAGAGCCGATCGGTGGCATCGGTGATTTCACATTGAGCGCGTACGGCTATGCGAGTAGCAGCAAGAATCTCATCCACCCCGATCGACCAGTTTGAGGCGAATGGAAGATCTACCCCAGCGCTGATGGAGAAGAAGACGTCTGGAATAAGAACGACCTCGGACGCCGCCGCACCTGTCGAAATATCCAGCAAGAAATTCGAGGCGGTTCGAGCCGTGTTCCCCTGGTTGCCAATGTTTATGACGAGCCAGTTATACGCATTCGCCGTCGACGCGTCCATCTCTGTGTAGGCGCCCTTTGCATTGGCACTCGCCCCAGGGTCAATACTCGTTCCACCGCTGTCTCCTGTCACGGCACCCATGGTGTCGGCGACAGAGGACCCCGTCAGAGAGGCATGCTCGGCAAGAAGCAAGAACATCTGAAGGGCGTTAGCTACCGACGTGGTGCTGATCTGACATCGTGCCGCCACTCTCGTTCCAGAGGCAATGGCGACCGGAAAGAGAAGAGGAGCTTGATTCACCGGGAAATGCGACAGAGTGTAGCTGTAACAGAAGTCAGCAATGAGCACGACCTCAGAGGCTGCTGCCCCTGTCGATATATCGAAGAGCGTTTCGGCCGAGAGGAACCCGGCGTGATGACCGTAGTGAGCCATAAACCAGGCCACGGTGAATGCGGTAGACGCATCCAGCTCGACATAGCTCCCCTTCGTATTCGCAGTGCCAGAGCCAACGATGTAAGCGCCGCCGCTACGAGCGGTTACTTCTCCGACGGCTTCCAATGTAGTAGACCACATTGTTATTCTACGGGACGAGAAACAAACCGCTTTGCAGAGCCATCCCACGCCTGGCTATCCTCAGGAGGTCCCTCGAACTCGACGAGCTCGTAGCCATTTGCGAGCACCACGCTATCGGGAGCGACGCCGTGGCGCGTGCCACAGTTGGGACAATGACCAGCGTCCCTGCACGTCTCCGCGTGAGCTGGATCGCCACAGTTGCGACAGTTCGGCAGACCGTCAGGACACTCCACCGCTGCCACGGAATGCAGGGAGCCCACCGGCTTGACAGGTCCCACCATGGCAGAGACGCGCTCCCGGATGGCGCGTTCCCGGCGATCGGACAGCAAACCTCTCGGGACACGAGCAATGTTGGCGCCGACATTGCGATTGATTTCCTGAGCCTGCGCCCTGTCAGGACTCTGAACAACAACAGCTAGGTATCTCATCATGGCACCGATATTGTGAGCTCGAGGGTGACGCGTTCGATGGTGGCGGCCGAGTCGATGTTGAAGCCGAGAACACTACCCGCCGGGACCGCAGTTGTCCACCCGGTCAGCGTGGAATCCTCACCGCTATCGGCACCGGAGAGCGTGGGCTTGGCCGCCGCCGTAATCGTATCGCCAACAGTGGGAGGGTAGTTCCCGAAGGTATCCAGCCAGACATCGAAGACCACGCTCCCGGACTGGTCGGCTACGAGCCTGGCCTTGACGATTGTTCCTGTCAGAGGAATCGATCGATACCCCTTGACACCAGTAGAAACGGCCGAGCCGCCACCATCGACAGTGATGCCGAGAGTGTAGAGAGAGCCACCCGCACCGACAAAGATCTCCCAGGCCGTGCCGTTGGACCGCTCGACGAGACCCTCGTCGGTGACACCATACAGCGTGCCCGCATCCACCGCTGTCGCCGCCGGCTGATTCGCGCGGGTGTCGTACTGGATCGCATCTTGAAGTCTAGGCATCGCTAGTCATCCACCACCAGGAGCTCAAATTCAACCGACACTTCCGAGACCGCACCGTCACCAAACGCTTCCCACCAAATGTCAGTCTTTCCAGGCAAGCCCTTTCCTGGGCTACGTGTCACAAACGGCAAACCCCCTGCCACGCCATCAAAGAAGAGCTTGAGACGCCGAGCAGTCATGGGCGCTGACGTATCGTCAATGTTTCCTCTCGTTAACATCCTGACATTCGTGCTCTTGTTGGTGTCCGCGTGAAGGTGAGCACTAAGAAGGTAAGCCGTTTTCCCTACGGGCACAGTCCATCCCCCAAACTGGGTCTGCCCTTCCTCGGTCGCAATCTGAATGAGGTCAGTTCCTCCGCCGCCATTCTCGATAACGACAGCAGCCGTGTTAGCAGCGCCATACACTCCTACTGCTGACACCCATGCTCTATGAACGCGCCAGAACAAGGTGGTAGTCACGAGGCTGGCCAATGCTCCGGCCGTGGCAATAGCCTCGGTGACCTCGTTGAAACTGTCGTCGAGTCCCTTAACTGTAATCTCTCTCGCGCCATTTCCGCCAGCATCGTCGGCCGCATCCCCGCCAGCCTTGACTCTCACGGCCGTGGCTGCCGAGAGCGGCCAGCCCGTGATCCCAAGGAGGCTGATAAACGCCCACGAATTGCTCGGAACAGCGCCGTTCCGACCAAACTTATGCACGAGGGCATGGCCAGGGATGTTCCCCTTGATAACCTCGACAAGAAAGTCCGTGCTCCCAAAGTAACTCATTAGATGACGTGCCAGTTAGAGAGGTCCGAAACAATCATGATCGAGTTTCGCGGGATAGAGAGGATCTGCGTTAGGACTCCATCAATTGTTTCTGCGCCGTCCCCGTCCACCGTGACGGCGTTCGCCGTGACATCAATCTTCTTGACATGCAACACGATCTTACCATCCGCTGCCGGCGGGAGCGTGATGGTGAATGCCCCACCGGACGCATCAGCCAGGATGATGTGGTCAAGGAGCGTGGCGACATACGTCGTCGTCTTCGTGGCGACCGCCGCGAACTGCCCACCGAACGGGACCCGGACACCGCCGACCACGATGTAGTTCTCGGGGACCGAAGGGTCATGAAAGACTCCAGGCATCAGGCTGTTGGAACCCAGATCATATATGGAGCCCCCGTGTCAGAGAGCACCATCTCGCTGTCACCAGGAGCCAAGCTCAGAACCAAGGGACTCCAGTAACCAGCCTCTGGCACAAGCGCCGTAATAGATACAAACGACCCGTCTTCGCGAAGAACGCGCCCGCTCCCTGCCGCCGCCGCCGTAAACGCGAGCACTGCCTGTCTCCCGTCCTCGCCATTCACCATGAGCCCGCGGCGCCGGCCGCCGGCGACGTGAGGGAGCTGAAGCCGTCCCGTCTTTCGGCGCCCTCCCTTAACCTCCGGCTGTCCCAACTTGCGACTGCGCGCCATGGTACTAGTCCGGCCTCCCGCCAAAGAGCGCCGAGAACGCATCTCTGGGATCTTTGCCAGCAGCGATGACCGCGCGCGACAACCGTTCGACTTCCGTCGCGGGATAGTGGAAGAGGATTCCCCCTACCTGGTTCACGGCCCGCAGCAAGTCGAGGTCGAGCTCGCCTTGAGTGAGCTGCACAATCAACCGGGTGCTCTCATCGAAGAATCCACTGCCGGCTGGACCGCCATAGCGGAAGCCCTCGACGGCGCCGGTGAGCTCGCGCGCGAACACGACGGTCGCCATGATGTAGGACAGTTGCTCGCGGGCCAGCCTGACCAGCAGTGACCCATCATCCTCATCCCTGTCGCGCAAGGCGTCTCGTGCCGCGCTCTCCAGCACCATCGGCACCGTGTAGAGCATCAGGAGGTCGGCCGCTAACCGCATGCGACTGATCGGGTCGTTGAGTTGCTGGCGACGCTTCATCGCTTCAGCGCCCTGGTTGAAGACGACTGAAAAGTAGCCCATGAACTGCGTCCAGATCTTCAGCGCCGGCGAACCACGCTGCACCTTCGCGAGATCCTTGATAAGCCCGGAGCCCTGGCTGTCGATGACGGCCTGGTCGGCCAACGCGATCGCGCGCTTCTCGGTCACCCCGCTCGCGAGCGCCTTTTGCTTCGATCCGAGCCAGGTCGGGATGTCCGCAATCATCTGCGCGCGGCTGATGAAGTAGAAGTAGGTGTCCTCAATCAGGGCATACTTAGACGCTAGTTGGAATCCCGCTCGCGCACCGGCGGCGCCGGCGACGTGTCCGCCGACCGACGCCAACGCGTAGCTCCCCCGCGGCCGGATACGCCCTTGAATCTCGGCGATCTCTCGAATGAGCGTGCGGTGGCGAGACGCCATGAACGAGCTTTCCCCGTGAACCCGCTTCACTGCAGACTCCATCTTCACAGCATCGCCGAGCCACTCCGCCATGCCGCGGGTAACCCACTTCGGACCCACGCGCACCATCGAGACAGTGAGCCCGAGCGGCTGGACCGCCGCGGTCATCACATTCCACCCCATGCGCGCGATCGACGTGCCGGAGAGCAACCACCCCATGGCCCGCTCGCCGTGGTGCTCGACGGGAATCGTGCCGGCGGCAATATCCGTCACCGCATCCTGCATCGCCCGATACACAGGGACGCCCTGCGTCTCTTTGATGGCGCCCGCCACCATCTTGTGCCGGAGGATACGCGTCACGTCAGAGAGCGCCTCGTGGTGCGTGAGATCGTGAATGACTTCCGCCGCGTGCTGCCACACGACGTTGAGGTCGATCCAGATCGGCCGGTTCACGACGTCGAGACGAGCCTTTGTGTGTCCGCGCCGTGTGGTGGCAATCGTCGCGGCGCCGCGACCCATGGCCTCAGCGATATCCTTCACCGAGTCGGCATACGACTTGTCATCGTTCGGGTCAAACTTGATCGGGAAATAGCCACCTGGCATCGTCCCGAACGCGGTCTCAAACGGGAGCGCCTGCACCTTCTCGGGCGCCACACCAAAGACCCGCTCCTGCTTGGCTTTGATGGCCGGCCAATAGCTGTTGACCTGCGCCCACACCGCCTGCACGAAGCGCCAATCCTTCGCGTCGAGCGACTTCAAGATGGCCTGAGCCTGCTCGGCCGTCCAGCCGCGGCCGCCGAGAAGCCGTTGCCGATTTTCCGCGTTGCCCCAGTTGAGCGCCACGACAATGCGGCCGGCGCGACTGATGGATTCACCGATCGCTGGGAAGGAACGCTTGACCGACAGGTCGACCAGGTCATCAGTGTCGAACACCTTGAGCATCTCGACGAACGCCTCAGTCGCCTCCTCACGTAATACTTGCTCTCGGTCAGAGGCTTCGTTGAGCGGCCGCATGATGGCCTGCCACACCTCCCCGTTGTCCTGCCCGCCATCGAGCTGTCGCACGAGCGACGAGAGCTTGCGCTGCCAGGCGAAGAACTTCTCGGTTCCCTCGCGCGGCTTATCGGCCGGACTGCGTTCGAGCGGCGTCGGCCGGCGCCCAGTGCCGAAACGCACGATCGACGACACGAGATCGCTAGCTAGCGCATCGAGAGTGCGACGCTCAGACTGGTCAAGGAGCTTGTTCTTGAGTATCGACAGATGATTGATCTGGCGCAACGCGTCAGTCACGCCGGTGAACTCTTCCGCAGTCAACTCCTTGTAGTTGCGCCGCTGGGTCGAATCGAGCACCTCCTCGGGAAGGTCGACCGGGAGCCCGGCCGCTTCCTGTTGCCGCGTCCACTCGCGCAACGACTCGCGTCGATCGAGCGCCCGGAGCGTCTGCACCGCAAACTCATACTGCGCTAGCAGCGCATCCCACTGCTCGAGGTTGCCGCTCGTCGCGATGCGCGCACGTGCTCGTCCCGTGTTGTGATCGCGCACCCACCGCACGCGCGTGGTGACCATGTCCCGCACGCGTTCGGCTTCACGATAGAGCGCCAAGTTGAGGAGTTCCTGGAGCTTCGCTTGCACGGCCGCGTCACGATCGCCGAGGGTGGCCACCAGGTCAAAGGCACGCTGTGACGCACGACGCGCCGCCTGGAGATAGTGACCGGGCCGGATGTCCCGGATCCGCTGGCGGGCAATCCGCGCGCGTGCCGCCTCATTGATGACAGACGCCTCCGGGATGACACGCCGGCGCATCTCACGCGTCAGCGCGTCCAGCTCCGCTCGCACGACCTCTTGCCGATGCTCACCACTCACCACCGACTGCGCGACGTCGGGCAACGTGCCGTCGACCAGGGTCCCCCCGAACCGCTCCGTCATCAGCCGGTCGGTCTCGACCTTGATGACACGCCCCATCGGCGGCAGTCCGCGCAGCGACTGGATTAACGCGTCTCCCGAGCTGAAACCGAACTGCTCGGCGACCTGACCGGGATCCTGGCCACCCTCCCGCTGATAGATGGGCGGCACGGACGCCGGGAGCTCCGCGAGAACTTCTTCCCCGGCGATCGCCACGATCGCCTCACGCGACAACCGGAGCGGGAT
>SDBV01005659.1_pt1 | contig 17572 bp, 11 predicted proteins | sample 2277081 | NCBI WGS metagenome assembly SDBV01 (sample SAMN10402039, study PRJNA504765) | marine sediment metagenome | isolation source: marine sediment core GS10_PC15, 223 cmbsf | place: Arctic Ocean: Southern Knipovich Ridge | collected 2010 | reverse complement strand
TGATATAGAAATTGACCACGATACTGTTCATGTGACCTTGAAAAAGAAAAGGAACTTGCCACTCGTATTGGAAAAAACTAACTTGTATCCCAATCAAAAATACTCGTGGCTCGGGAATAAGAAAATTGCTTTTGAAGGAGCTTCCTATTCTTGAAAACTACGTGTTTAGAATTACCGTGAAATTCGGTGTTTAAGGTAAAACTATTGACGGTATTCTGCAGGGAATGCAATCCACCGCTATTAAAGAAATCCCGGTTCCAATCCTCAAAATAGGGTGAGCAATCCCATCTTTTCCCGGATTGCACAATTCCTGGTTTCTCATTTTCCCCGTTGCCGAATCTGATTAATTTCATTTTATAAGGTTTGTTAACTGGTTAGTATCTATAATGAGATGCCGCGTTTCCAGGGTATAAAATCGTCTTGGCCGAGTTGTACGGCAGCCGGCACGATGCGTCCGCTGGCTACCTCAATCATATAATCAAGTAATTTCTCCCCCAGGCTATGGATCGAATCAGTACCACTGATGATTGAACCAGTGTCAAAATCAATAATGTCTTTCATGTTTTCGTAAAGGGATGTATTGCTCGAAACTTTGATAACCGGGCAGACTGGATTTCCTGTTGGGGTACCAAGTCCGGTGGTGAACACAATTAAATTGGCACCTGAAGCAGCAAGACCTGTTGTGCTTTCGACATCATTCCCGGGTGTACATAGCAGGTTAAGTCCTGGATTGGTGGATTGCTCCGTGTAATCGAGAACATCGCTTACCGGGGAGCTTCCTCCCTTCCTTGCTGCCCCGGCAGATTTCATCGCATTGGTGATGAGTCCTTCTTTTATATTTCCGGGTGAGGGATTTTTTGTGAATCCCGATCCCAGGAAAATGGCGCAATCAGAGTAACGTTTCATGATCGATGCGAATTTCTCAGCCAGTTTCCTGTCCCGGCATCGATTCAGGAGATCCTGTTCTACCCCGTTCAACTCGGGAAATTCAGAAAGGATTGTTATGCCGCCCAATGCAACGATCATGTCAGAGACATACCCCAGGGCGGGATTGGCGGAAATACCCGAAAACCCATCCGAACCTCCGCACTCCAAGCCTAATGTCAGTTTACTCAATGGTGCAGCTTCTCGCTGAATTTTATCGGCTTCTGCTAATCCAATAAAGGTCTTTTTCAGGGCTTCTGCAATATATTCCTCCTCGCTGATACTGCCTTGCTGTTCAAGCACAACCAGGGGTTTTGAAAAGGACGGATCCATTTCCCGGATCTTATTCTTGATGTACGGAACTTGTAGATGCTGGCATCCTAAACTCAGAATTGTTGCTCCCGCCACATTGGGGTGGTTGATATACCCCGCTAGCAAAGCACCCAAGGTTTCGGAGTCCTCCCGGGTTCCTCCACAACCCCCGTCATGTGTTAGAAATTTTATTCCATCCACATTCTTAAAAACTCTCTTCCGTGATGCATCCCGGGGAGAACGAATGATGTGGGTGTCAAGTAATATTTCCTTGCTTGCACCTTCCTTAAATGAATTCACCAGGGGGGCAATATCAAATGAATAATCTTTATCTGAAGGATAGCCTAAGGATTCTGTAAGCGTGGATTTCAATACCTCGATGTTGCGATTTTCGCAGAAGGTCAATGGCAATACCAGCCAGTAATTCGCAGTTCCGACCCGACCGTCGCTCCGGTAATAACCATCGAATGTGCGTGCTTTCCATCCTTCAACCTCAGGTGCCGTCCAGGTATATTTTTTTGTCCCTGTTGAGTAAGCCTCTGTTGCATTTGTCACGTTATGAATGCTGATCAACTCAGCCTGAGGAATGTTCTGGAGGGCTTTCCCAATTAGAACACCATACATAAGCACCGCGTCTCCGGTTTTCAGCTCAGTAATAGTAAACTTATGTTTGGCCGGGACTTGCTGTTGTAATTTGAGTTCCATCCCATCAAAAGAAATTTTTTGTCCGACCTCCAGGTTTTCCAGGGCTACCAGCACATTATCATTTGGATGCAGTTGAATATAGGGAACACTCATTTAAAATATTGTTTGGTATTAATCATAAAATAAACCTGGCAGCCACAGAGATATTTGTGGAATGTACGTGACCAGTATCAGGACCAGAATGCTGACTAAGAGAAAGGGAAGAATTCTTTTACTGATCCGGTCAATCGAAATCTTTCCAATACTTGAAGCCACAAATAAACAGACACCTACAGGTGGAGTTGTCAGTCCGATGATAAGGTTCAATACGGCAATGACGGCAAATTGAATTGGATCGACTCCCACACCTACTGCCACATTCAATAAAACAGGGAACATGATCAACAATGCTGCAATGGTTTCCATAAAGGTTCCTACCATCAGCAGTATCAAGTTTATAAGAATTAAAATAACTATTTTATTCGAGGTAAATCCCAACAGACTATCCGATATAAGGTCTGGAAGTCCTTCCGTTACCAGGATCCAACCCAGTAAATTCGAAAATCCCACTAGGATCATGAGCGAAGCAGAAGTTTTGACAGAATCCAGAATAATGCGGGGAATTTCCTTCAGTTTCAATTTTCTATATACAAATAACCCGATCAATGCTGCATACACTGCGGCAACTATCGAGGCTTCTGTCGGTGTAAACACTCCACCAATGATTCCAAACAAAATGATAAAGGTCATCAGCAAGGCCCAAAAGGTGTCGGAGAAACCTTTTAATACTTCCAGGAAGGAACTTCGTTTCTTTATATTGTGCGCTTGCTTTTTCGAAAGTACATAGGCAACTACAATAAACCCCGTGCCAAGCAATAAACCGGGAACTGCTCCTGCCAAAAACAGTTTACCAACCGATAGTCCGGTCAGAGTAGCGGCAATGATCATTGGAACACTCGGTGGGATAATGGGGCCGACGGTCGAGGAAGCAGCTGTAACGGCACAGGAATAATCAGCGTCGTATCCTTCTTTTTTCATGGCGGGTATCATTACTGAACCAATACTTGCTGTATCCGAAACCGCGGTACCTGAAATACCTGCAAAAAGCATTGATGCTCCAATATTTGCCAGGGACAAGCCCCCGCGCACATGACCAAATAAGTGATTGCAAAATTCGATTATCTTTTCGGTGAGTCCTCCGTGATTCATCAGGTTCCCTGCCAGAATAAATCCCGGAATGCTTAATAGAACAAAAACGTCTATTCCGGAATACATTTTCAAGGGGAGAATGATGAGTGGAATTCCCTTGATCAGCACGTAAACCAGGCATGAAATAGCTATTGCATACGCAATTGGAAAACGAATAAAAAGACATATAACGAAAATTAAAATGAGTAATAATATCATTTACTTCCGGATTTGATATGGTGAATTAATTCTCTCAACAAATAGTAGAATACAGATCCGCTCATGATCAGCATACTCACGAAAGCCACGGACATTGGCAGGTTTAAGCTCGGTGAAGTTTCTGTCAGTCCCAGAACAATAAGGGAAATGGAATACACGGACATCACCAGAAATAGAATCGCGGATATGGATGAAATCAGCAGATCAATGATCCATTTTATTTTTTCGTTGAATTTCCGGTAGAAATAATCCATGCTCACGAAATAACCTTCCCTCTGGGCCAGTCCGGCTCCAAAACTAATGGTATAGATGAAAAAGAATCTCGAAGCTTCTTCAGTCCATGAAGGTGCAATAGCAACGAAGAAGCGCCGGGTTACTATTTGAAGAATGACGGTGAATATCAGGGCAAAGGCACTGATTATGGTACCCCATTCTAAAATGTTCGTGATAATTTGTCTGTCCTTCATTTTATGGCTGAGATTCTATCATACATATCCTTCATTTCGAGGGACAAGCTTTCATAAACTGCCTGTGATCCTGTTTGCTGAAAACTCAACTTATCCGCTTCTATAAATTTCATTCCCTTATCTTCCAGGTAAGCCCTGAGCTTGGTCTCGTTCTCCAGAAATAGCTGATGTTCAAAATATTGCATGTCTTTTGCGGCTTCCAAAAAAATTTCCTTCAGATCCGAAGGCAGAGACTGAAATTGTTTTTCGCCTATCACTATATATCCCCAGCTAAGTACATGGGCGGTAAGGTTCACATAATCCTGGACTTCGTATAGATTCGTGCTGCTAATCATCGCCAGGGGATTCTCCTGGGCCTCAATCGTACCTTGCTGCAGGGAGGTAAATACTTCAGACAAGGCCATCGGAGTGGGATTTGCGCCCAGCGACTTCCAGGCTGCCGAATAGGATGGTACATTGGGGATTCTAATCACGAGTCCATTCAGGTCCGCAGGACTTACAACAGGCCTGTTTGATGTAAGATGCCGCGGCCCTCTCTGGAAATAGCTTACGATCCGAATTCCGGTCTCTTCCAAAATCCGTTGTTCCATTTCCTTTCCAATCGGTCCATCCGCCAGCTTTTTCATATGCACCGAATCACGGAAGATAAATGGCATATCTGAAAAAGCAACAATATCGGTCCAGTTCTGAAGTGTTCCTGCTGTAATGGTCATATCAGCGATCCCTGTTTTGATACTGCGGATTAGTTCTGTTTCCTTGCCCAACTGTTCGTTTGGAAAAACTTTAAGGATGATTCTACCTTTGGATCGTTCAAAGAGAATGTCACTGAAATATTCAAAGGCCTTGTGCCATGTATGATCCGTGTTTGCCACATGACCGGCTTTTAAAATGAATAACTGCTTATCCGTTTTTCGGGTACATGAGCATATTACAGACAAGGCTGCCAGGTATAAAATAAAAATGGACTTACCTGATTTTTTCATTATAGATGATTATTTAATAAGCTGAATCCGTCGACTAAACCGCCTCAGCTCAGTGTCAAAATTAATCAAGTATAAGCCTGGAGCCAGATTTGTCAAGTTCATCTCGAATTTAGTACCCATCACGTTCGTTATCCGGTAAACTTCACGTCCATTTAAATCTGTAACTGTGACCGGATTTGGATGAGGCGCTGCTAACTCGATGATCACCAGCCCACTTGAAGGGTTCGGGTAGATATTGATCTTTCCATTTATTGTAGCCGTGGGGGGTGGACCGGTAATAAACTCAACACAGTCATCGAAAGGAAATAGCAGATCGCTCAGAACCAGGTTTGATAAAACCAGGTTATCGACCCGGTAGACTCCAAGTGATGTAACCGGTGAGAACATGGTCATATTATCCATAAGGGTACCTGTAGCATCGTAAAAGCCCAGCTCCTTTATGGTATCCGCATTTACAATAAAATCATACTTTTTGGTCAGGTTATTTGCAATTATCTGAAAACTGTATTTGGTGTAGGAATCATAGCTAAGCCAGTCGACGTAAGATTTGTTTTGACCGTACCAGATCTGATTATTGCTGTTCAAACCAACTTTTACTACACTGATTTCCCCATCTCTCAGGTCGAAATGTATAGAACCGGTATCCTGACTGGCATCCACGGTGAACTGAACATGAATAATATCGGAGACAGCTTCAAATGGCACCTCGACCTGGCTTGATGTAAGAGATGAACTATCCGTGATCAGCAGGGAGTTGTTGCCACAGGTGGAGCTATGCTCTATGGATACATCTGCTGTATTTTCTGCAGTCACAATATGGTCTGAGGGAACATCCTGTGATCCTTCATAGTCGTAAACCAGATCCCAGCAATCATCAAATGTATAGAAGTCCGAAGATTCGATTGGCTCATCCTGAATAATCAGGTTGTCAAATCTAAAATTACCTGTAGAACCAGCCAATGAATGGATCCTGAAACTGTTGATCACAGAGCCAGTGGAATCTTGAAAATCCAGATCCTGAAGCGTCTCACCATTCACATCCAATGAATACTTTTTACTCTGGTTATCAGCGACGATCTGAATCCTGTATTTTGTATCTTCCTCATACGGTTTCCATGCCGTACTGCTCCCGTTTTGATAATACCTGATGCTGTCATTTTCAAAGGAAATTTTAACAAGAGATTCGGCCTCAGACATCAGGTCAAACAGGATGTCGCTGCCGGTCTGTTCCGGAGTGATATCAAAAGAAGAGTAGACTGTCTGATCGATCCATAAAAACGATACGGTAGCCTGTGCTGATTCTGTTGGAGAAATCTGATTGATCACCAGGTTGTTATTTCCGCAATCGCCGGTCTGGACACTTATTTCATTGTCTGTGCCCGCTACCAGATTATGTGAAGTTGGAAGCGTTAAAGAAGTCTCGTAGTTCTCTGATATAAAGGAGCTGAGGCTGTCTGGGTTCATTTTTTCAGGAGTCAGAAACAGCGTGGCAAATCCCTTGGCAATATTCTTTCTTAGAGCTCCCAATTTTGTCATATAGTCCACATGACGATATTCTGTCAAATTACCTGACCCTAGTCCATCTTCCTTATTATCAAGGTCTTCAAATTCAAGATTGATACCTACTTTGCTTTCTTTTGACAGATCCACAAAGGTATTTTCATCAATCTGCATACAGGGATTCGGACTTATTCGCCATTCTACCACGTAACCACTGCCTTCGTCTTCTGTTTTTATCCTGACACTTGCTTTCATATACTCTTTGGTATACCATTCTTTGTAATTTGTCCAGGCATATTCGGTAAAAGGAACACCTTCAATCAGCCCACCAGACGTTAATCCTCCGGCAGTAGATTTATGTGTGCTGCAAATGGTCTGCCAGATGGTACCATCTCCAATACTCTTTTTTGTATCATTCCATGTGTAAGAAGGGTTCATCATAATTTCTAATCCATCACCAAAAAAGGGCCAGCCTTCGCCCCTTACCAGGCTGTTTGCATCAGGATTTGCTGCAGGTAACCAACGTTCTGTATCGATCCCGTATATGATGTTATCGCAGACGTCAAAGGCAAAATAGAGGTGTATGCCGTCGTGCTTATACCAAACTTTAACAGAGAGGTCCAGGGAATCGCTGGACGCTGTTCCATTGTCTGTGTCGCTATACCAACCGGCTACACCGGTAACAAATTCCGCATCTGAGTATTCTCCTTCTGAGATAAAGCCATCCAGAATGGGTGTTGACCCTAGATATGCCGTTAAGGTTTTGGGATATTCACCAGCATTAATATGAATAAAAGATGAAAGAATTGCTATGGCTAATAGGAGGGTGGGTCTGTATACTATTCGGGTGCTCATAATATAGAATTACAAGGGTTTAGATTACTCTTTAGTTCGCTTTAACGAATCTTATTATTTCGAAAAATCCCTGACCTGATAGGAAGCAGATGTATGAGCCAGGTGCCAGATCTGAAAGATCGATATTGAAATTTTGATTATTTGAGTTTTTTTCGAATCTGTATTTGCCTTCCATCCTTCCTGATATAGCAACGATTTCCACAACAATTCCACCCATTACATTAGCATCTATTGCCAGGGTTGCAATCTCTGCGACCGGATTCGGAAAAAATTTGATATCCGCCAGGGTTAATAATGAAATATTTACTGTTGAATCAATAAGTGTAGTATCCGTTGGAATGGTATCGATGAGCGTGGTATCGATGACCCAGGAAGTTGCATCCACATATTTAAGTTCGATTCCTTTATTCTCCCCTAAGTTTCTCGAATACTGCTTGTTTACAGCGTCGTTCCAATGCTCATGAACACCTAAACTCATAAGACCGGTTCCGTCTCCCTCCGGGTCATATATTGTACCTGACGGAGGATCATTGGCCTTTGCAGCTTCATGTAAATAATTGTCCACATTACCAACCACATACTCACCGGCCGGACCAGGCTCATTATGAAGAAAATCAAGTCCAACTGACTCAATGGCCACACCATCAAATGACATAAAAAGGCTTGACATCCAGTCTCCATTAAAGGGAGGCATATTCAATTTATAGTCTGCAGTTATTTGTGTATTCTGGTATGCTGTATTATACAATGCATCTATTACAAACAGCAATGTTTTTTCACCCAGCTCCTTGTGTCCCATCACATCAACCAGTGCATTATAGGTACCCATATCCCGTTTCGTACCAAAAGTAGGGGCATTGTTGCCAGTGGCGATAAATGGGTGAACGCCAGCATCCATTGGACCATTACTTTTCAGTGCACTGAGATAAGTCCCAAAGTGATTTTTCGCACCCATTGTTACACCTGCCAGGGTATGTCCTTTTAAGTTTGCCAGGTTAATGATATAATCAGCTTCTGTCACAAATGACGGGATATAAGATTTCTGTCCAATTACCAAGGTATCAGACCATCTTATTTCTGTATTTATATCCAGTGAAAAAGGTTCACGCCCGTCTGCACCTGAAGATCCATCGACAAAATGAACATCGGGAAATTCTTCCTTACATCTGGTATAAATATAGTCCGGGACATTGCGGGAAATGTCGTAAAAGGTGATCGCAGAGGCGGGAACTTTTGCATGATACACCAACTGTTTTAACAAAGCCTGGATAACCTGGGGAGAAACAGATACGCTATTTTTTTCCTGATCATGGCTTTTAATCATGTTCATGTTAATCTTGATGGCGATCTTTTCATTATGGATATAACCGACATCCCCTTTATCATGGTTTCTGTTAAAATACATGAAGACTGAATCCCAGGCATCCGAATCAGATTCTGCACCTGTCAGTTTCAGGATCCCCCTTGAAAGCATGTATTTTACTGTAAGGCTATCAGTTGAAGTATCACTCCACCAGTAATCACTTACTCCCGACCAGCTGGTAGCCGCAGTATCATAACTCCAGACCACCCTTCCGGGAAATATTCCTCTACCAATTCCCATGGGATCATTGGGATCATCAATTGGGATAAATTCATCCTGAACCGATAGCACATCAGCAGATAAGGATTTGAAGTTACCAGGGGCAATGATAAAGAGGGAGCTTATGGCGCAAATAACTATTAATGAAGCAGATACCAGGTATTTAGCTTCAGCGAATTTAGCCCTTGCTTTCTTAAACAGGAAAGTAGTTGTCAATATCCCTCCAATCCATAAAACAAAAGCAGATGCAAGGGGAAAGGCTGCTCTTTGACAAGGGTATGCTGCCCTCGATGGCTTGGGGATAACCCTTATTAAAAACCAGACCAATGAAATAAGGCCGATGAGATACAATCCCCATTTTTTGCAAACTTGCTTCATCTTATGAAATAAATCGTTATTTATCATGGCATTTCTATTTTTACATTTTTGTATTAAATGGGCATCACCTGGAAATAACCACTCTCCTGATTGCAGCTGATCCTCCCGACCACTTTATGTTCAGAAAATAAACACCTTGATTGAGTGAAGATACATCTATATGACATAGTTGGGTTTGAATAAGATTCCTGCTCAATTGCCTGCCGTAAACAGAATAGATTGTAATCTCCTGTATCTCCCGGTCCGACTCAACGGATACTGAAGAACCAGCCGGATTTGGGTAGAGTCTGAGACCGTTATGCTCCCAATCCTTTACTGATGTATTATCCTTATTTAAATTGATTGTTATCACCGAATCACTCACCAGCAAAAGCTGGCTACTGGTTTCATAATATCCTTCCTTGCTGACAGTATAACTGTATTGCTGAAAGCGTGGCAGGTCCTGGAACAAACAAACCCCCACATAGCCCGTCAGTTCTTGTTCTTCCCCTATACTTACAATGGCCTTGTTTACAGGAACTTCATCCGACAGGATCCTGAATTTCAGGTTAGCCTGAGATTTGGTAATCGTGATATCCACCAGGGTATCGCTTATTAGATTAAGGCTGGAATCTACTGGAAAATACCCGGGATTTGTAATGGTGTAAGTGTGGGATCCGGAATCGGTTTCAAACAGGACCGCCCCGGTTGGTCCTGAAAACAATTTCAGGCTGTCCAGGCGAACAGAAACCCCGGATAGTTTTTGACCTGTTTCTTCATCACTTATACCAAACCGGAGATTAATTAAGTCAGGCTCAGGTTCTGGGGAAGAACAATTTGTGGGTGGCGTCTCAAAAGGGGGACACTCTGACAGGGTATCCTCTTCAGGCCATACTTCAGAATTTGGCCCCGGCGAAGAAGGAGTTTCCAGATAATAAGTAAAGGTGCCTATGCTGTCGTTCTCAGTGTCGTGATTTACATTATAAATCAAGTCGTACAGGCCCGTTTCATTATCATATTCGGCCTGCCAGAAATCATTTCCGTAATTGGATTGATCTATTAAAGTTCTGCTACCATCCTTTTCCAACCAGAGTTTAGGATTTGAGATATTGGTGAGGTTTGTAAAGACAAGAGGCACGTAACCTTTTCCACCTGTGATGGTAACCGAAGCATTATTATCAATGGCTTCAACCGTTGGTGGGTAGTTCAGGTTCACCTTATTGCTGGCAGAGCTTGCCATAAGATCATTTCCAATAACCTCCCGAAATAACACTTCCCATGAATCCCCGTAGTTTGTGAGGGCATTTTTAAAATTGGTATTTGGTCCGTAATAAGCAGCATCTGACCCTGGCAGTAGGCATGTTTCCACAATGATCTCCATTGAATCACCCTCAGCAAAACCTGCTATACCTTTTGGTGGAACAATACAATATGAAGTCGGATTCTGCGCTCCGTAACCTGTTGAACTGACACGCTCCCGAAAATAGGGCGTATTATCCGGCACTCCTCCGAAAGAAGCGTTGTAAGAACGAATGATTAATGAATTATTACCGTCAATGTCGATTCCTGTATACCCATTTGCGGCAACTCCCTCACCAGCCCAAATCCAGGGTGTTGATCCTGTCAAAGGGATCTGTTCAGTAGTGTAATCAGTTATATCGGAATTGTTTGGTATAAACGCACCTCTTACACCTGAGCTATCACCGTAAGCAATGGATTGAGCTTTGAGCAGATGGTATTGGTCGCTTCCCAGTTGAAAAAGATGAAACCTATCAAAAGGGGTGTCTTTGAGTGCTTTAACTTTTATTTTATAATATATCCGTAGAAAATCATCAGATCGATTGAGTTGAAAAGTATAATCCAGTTTCAAGGCCTTATCAGATGAATAGGCCGATATTGAAGTTTCGGTAAGATTGGGCCCGTATTTTTTAAACCTGGTCTTCACCTGTTCATGCTCTACTCTTTTTCCCTCTTCGTCTATATAGACCAATAAATCCATTCCGCCGAGGTTCCCGGTCCAGCCATACTCCTTTGAAGTCAGACCAAGGTATTGGTTGGTAACCAAAAAGGGTCGGTAATCGCATACAATGGCTCCTCCGTATTCATAGTCTGGTGAATGGGTAATACTTTCACCAAAGCTACCTAAACCGGCTTCCAGCCAGCCTCCTCTTGGCACACCTGCTCCAACTACACATAACTGGTGTGAAAATGCACCATAAACGTTACCCCAGCGTGCCCCAACCCTGGTATAATCAAAGTTTAAAATGGTGTTTGCCGGTACAACTACTTCAGTATATTCCTTTACCCATGCGGTAGAATACAACATGGGTGTACTTTTGTGCCAGTTCTTTGAAATTTGCAGGGGAAGACCGGAAGGATCTCCATTTGTGTTACGCAGCATGGATGAGAATCCAACAACATTTTTAGGTGATTTTTCCCGGAAACACAGGCGGACGCTTTTATCTTTATCCTGATTATTCGTCAGATGTAGCTTAATGTTTTGTAATAAATCGATGCTGCCACCATCATTATAACCCATTCTATAGCTGGGTATATCCACATAAAAAACACCTTCGTCGTCTACATAAGTAACTTTTGCATTGTTTGTTTTATCAGGTAAAGTTTGCTCTGTGGTTATGGAAATATCTTCAGCATCATCAACTACCCTGGTGTAGGTAGCACAGAAATTGTCTTTTACCGGATGAAAAATCAGACTTACCTCGTAGGAACCGTTGGCAGAAAGAGTTGCAGCAGCAGTTGTCACGGTAATGGTGTTTCCACAAATCGTCACTGATTCGGCAGTAACTCCACCCAGGATAGCAAAACCTTCACCAGTATCACTTGTTGAAAAGCCAAATACTCCCCCCGAGTATAATACATTGCTGTAGGCTTCCGGCATCTCTACCGAAAGCTGCAGCTGACCGTTGCTTATGCTGGTTCTGGGCTTCAAATGGAAGCATATTCGAAATCGGTTGTGCCAGCTGGTAAACTCGATACCCGAGTAGGAACCATAAACAGATGGATTCCCAGTGTATCTCAGGCTGTCAATTACCCTTCTGGTGCACCAGGTACCATATTCCACCATTTGAGATATTTTAGTACCGGATCGGGTGGGACTGGAAGAAGGCTTTTCGTGCAAAACTAATCCGTTTTTCAAAATCTTATAATCAATGTTCCCAGGTTGTATGCTTGGAAACGTACTTTCATTAGATTCGGTGAAAGCAGCTGAAGGGGAGGTATTATTTGAATTTACGTTTAAACTCGCAATACTTAACTCGTTGTAGTTAATGCTTAAATTGTAAGAACTTGTCTGATTGGTGAATTTGCGTGGGGCCACTCCACTGGTTCGAAAATTGTAATCCCAATAGGTATAATTATAGGTGTTCTTTGCATTGTTGTAGGATGAATAAGTTATCCCGTCTACGGCATCCTGCCCGTAAGCATTCATGCCAAAAACGAATACTGGTATAAGTAAAAAGTGAAACGTATTCATTAACAGACTATTTGAGGGTAATCTTGAAAGCAATTACCGGCTGTTCAGGGAGCGCTTTCAGCGTTTTAATTGTAAGCCCATCGGACTTCCTCTTCCACTTTACCTTCTCTACGCTTCCCAGGAGGGAAATGTTTCCGATACTGCTCTCAAGCAAACCTCCCTTAGCCAGGGTTTTGATATGAATGTCACCACCTGGCGGAGCCAGTACGAAAGCATATATATTTCCATCTTTGGTTGTGAAACGGATATCCTCTTCTACGAAGGGCTTTAAGTTTTCTCCGGTTCTTCTGCTGATTATCTCCGTGGGCCCCTCCCCAAAAACTTTCCATGGACGGGTTCCATAGATTCCCTCACCATTAAGAGCTATCCATTCGCCAAATGCTTCCAGGTAGGCGGCTTGATTCTCCGGCAGGGTGCCATCACCGCGCATGGCCACGTTCATCATCACCGCTCCATTTTTACTGATGGCATCAACAGCATTGGCGATTAATACGGGAATGCTCATGCGGGTTATCGAGCCTTTTCGATAAAACCATCCTCCTGAAATATCGGTTGCCCAGATCCAGGGGTAGTCCTGGATTTCCCCAAACATGCCCCGTTCCAGGTTGTAAGTAAATGCAGCCTTATTCATATTCCCGTTCTTGAAGGACAATACTATGGTCTGTGTTCCATCGTTTTCCTTCAGATCGCGATTCAGAAAGTCAGAAAATAGTTTAACACCCAGACTTTTGCCCCTGGTTTCGCTAGGGTAGGGGGAATCGTTGTTAAACATGTCGGGGTCATACTTCTCGATAATCTCCCAGCACCGCTTATACCAGTGTTCGTTCCAGCTATCCTGGCTGGCATAGTTTTTCTCGTCGTAGTCCATGTTGAACAGCTTCCAGGCCAGTGTGCCTGGTTCCTGGTATTGACGGGCATCTTTAAAAAAGCGGGGCGACCAGTAGAGGTGGGTTGAAACACCAAACTTCAAACCGTGTTTATAGGCTGCTTCTTTCCACTCCTTAAGGAGATCACGATGCGGGCCCATATCAACCGAGTTCCACGGGTGGAAGGATTCATACATGTCAAAGTTATCATGGTGAACCGCCAGGGGCATGATGAAGTTAGCCCCGCATTTTTTAAAAAAGATCACCAGGCTGTCCGGGTCCCAATTTTCAGCTTTGAAACCCGGTACAAAATCCTCATAGCCAAATTCTTCAAACGGTCCGTAGCGCTGCACATGCCACTCGCTCAGGACCCTGGTCATTTCACTTTGCATTGTGGCTGGGCCAGTGAAGTCTTTGTCACCATACATCCTGCGGCCGTAATGCGATCCGTCATTGGGCCGGTTCTCATCGATTGAGGAAGGGACCCCCCAGTGCATCCAGACCCCGATCTTGCCATCCTGGAACCATTCAGGAACATTGTAGTTCTCCGCCATGGATTCCCAGTTTGCTTCGATTTCCTGTGCTGAAACCATTAAACCGGACAGGCCCAGCAGTGCGATTAGTATAACGTATTTTTTCATTTTTTTATGTTTTACCTCCATTCAATTTTTGCCTTTTGCTGTTCAATGTCGAGCCATACTGAAGCATGTTCGTATTCGCGGGTATAAATGTATCCCTCCTTTGTTGCAGCTCCTTTTGGCGGACCTAAAGGTTTTTGGTACTCAGGAAAGAGTTTGAGCCAGACTGCACTGTCATTGCCATTTACACTGTAACCGTCATGCGCGAGGAAGTAGCTGTACTTTTCTGCACAGACCAGGAACAGGGCCAGGGAGTAGGTAAGACGATCATGATAGAGGGAAACATCATTAGCTTTCATCCTGGTATCGTCGATCCCGATTCCCGTATTCCTTGCCAAGCCCAGGCCCATGGAAAAGCAGATGATCTTGCCGTTTTGAGCCGCCTGTTGAATTGCATCGATCCCCTTCACCACGTATTCCAGCCGGGTAAGGCCATTGGCTTCAGTTTCGAACCCTTCAATATATGATCCATGGAGATAATTCAGATATTCCAGACCTGAATTGGGTAGTCTCGCACGAATTAAGTTGGCGATCAGGATCTTATCCTTATCTGTCCGCTGATACAATTCTTTCATCACCTGCTCATAGGCTTCAGCAACCTGGGACTTCTTTTCCTTGCCAATTACTTGTCCCAGGAACACAGGCTCAAGGGCTTTGATATTTCCATCAATAAATATCCCATCGATCTGATCATGACCGGCCATATCCACACAGTGGTCTATCCACCAATTGCGCAATTCCGGATTCGTGAGATCATAGGCGCCCCGCTTTCCGTTATGCACGATGTTGGTGTTTCCGGAGCCATCCATCAATAAGGGTTGGTCTATATCATCAAAGCTGGAATTGATATCATATCCCTGGTAGTGAACCATAATATTCCTGTAATAGAGAACCTTTGCCTCCGGATTGATGGTCTTGATTCCTGAGGCAGCCTCCATTGAACCCTGTTCAGTTGAACCATAGGTTTTGGACCCGGTTGTTTTTTCCAGGGTAATGATTGGAAATCCGGCCAGGTACTTCAATTCTTCCGGGGTGAATGCCTCTGATTTTCTCATGTGCATGTACAGAGGAACATGATCCCAGTTGAATTCAGGGAACTTTTTTTGTTTCTGACCCATCACATCCGGGCTGATAAAACATACCGTGATAATGCTTGCTATCCATAAAAGTTTTTTCATGACTTTTCTATTTTTTTCTGATTAGTTCAACATTCTCATGTCATATAGAATTTTCCATGTACCGTCTTCTTGCCTGGTCCATATATGCAGAGCCTTAGTTTATGGGACGAACCCTGACTGCCTCGAGGCTCGATGTTTCTCTGTTGCCATCGACCAAGGATACCAATATGCTGTGTTTTCCGCCCGATTTAAACTCAATAATCCCCATGGGGTAGTACTGGAATTTTTCTGTTGCAGCCTGTTGGTTCTGTACTTTAATGCCTTCGTCGGTAAGGGTTTTCCAAACCAGCTTGCCTTCTCCCTTATAGCGAAGATCCAAATAGTAGTAGCCCGGTTCAAAAACTTCTACAGTCCATTGTGCGTGACTGTTTTCACCCCATTGACTGACCTGATTTACATGTTTCCATTCCCCGAACTTCTCCATCCATTTGATTTCCTTTTTTTGTGCATCCTTTACTTCAGCAAATTCGACCAGTAATTCAGATTCAATATTAGGGTAAATCCCATGGGTTGTGTTTACTGCAGCTTCCTCTGCTTCACCTTCAAGTTTTAATTCGATCACGGAAACAGGAGAATCTGCAGGTTTACAGGGCAGATTAAAAATGGTGAAGCCATTTTCCTTCAGAAATGAAATTTCTGTGCCTGTGGTACCATCAAGAATCTCAGCAGATACAATTCCGGAGCTTAAGCCTGGCAGGTAGAGTTTTCCGTCTTGCGGCCACTCGAAAACCGAAAGAAACATTGAATTTCCTCTGGTAGTTACATCGCCCCAGGGCAATTCATGTCCCCAGGGAGAACTTCCGGCACCATAAATAACCTGTGGATATTTCTCAATCCATTTCCCTGCATCAACCAGGAATTTGGCACCAATTTCCGGAATGTTTCCTTTTCCGTCGGGTCCCACGTTGAAAAGATAAGTGCCCCCACGGCCAATGGTTGAAATCAACCTGTGTAATATTTCTTTCGGGCTTTTAAAATTGTTATCGTACCAGGCAAAGGACCACGAGTCGTTGTTGGTATCACAGGTTTCCCACAAGCCCTTAATGTTCCTTGGAGGAACTTCCATATCTCCTTTGCTGGCATAATCGCCCATGCCATGTCCAACACGGCTGCAAAGCATGGCATTGGGCTGCAACTCACGCACCATATCAACCAATTCAACCACGTATTCCTTCGGCATATTTCCAGGAGTGTCGAACCAGACAAAATCCAGGTCGCCATAATTCGTGCAGATCTCTTTTACCTGCGGCTTGCACTTGGTATAGAAGTAGTTTTTAAAGGTGGCTGGAGTGCCATCGGCATTTACTTCAGGGCCTCCATGTGCACCGGGGGAGGTCCAGTCCTGATTGTGAGAATAGTAAAAACCGAAACCGAGTCCTAATTCGCTGCAGGCGGCCGATAATTCTTTCATGGGATCGCGTGCAAAGGGTGTGGCATCCACGATGTTGAAGGGATGAGCAGATTTGAACATGGCAAAACCTTCGTGGTGTTTGCTGGTAATAATGATGTACTTCATTCCGGCGTCTTTGGCCAGTTGTGCAATCGCTTTAGCATCGAAGTCACTGGGATTAAATTCTTTGGCAAGTTTCATATACGCTTCATCAGGTATCCCTGCCATTCTGGGGTGCTTGATCCACTCGCCAATGCCGTAATAGGTGGTATCCTGCCACACACCGCCCAAATAAGCAATCAGCCCCCAATGAGTAAACATGGAAAAAATGCCCTCATCGAACAGCGTTCCCCGGCCGGCATTCAGGGCATCAGCACTTATATCGGTTTTCCACCACATCTTGTCCATGCCTTCATCAGCCTTTTTATTTTCCTGGGCATTCAATGTTAATGCGAAAATGAGCATGATGAGTACTGCTACTAAGTTTTTCATGTTTTATGTTTCTTTATATTAATATTCCTGTTCTGTTTTATTATTTGTAAAGGCATAGGATCATTTCAAAATCATCCAGCTCTGGAACGACACATTCGATCCAGCCCTCATTTTGATTGAATTTCAGTTTTTCACCTGACCTAACGAGATAGACCGATTTAACCGGTTTTATGGGCCGGAAGCTGACGTTACTATTGAAAATTGGAACCGGTTCCCTGAATACATCACCCATCTGACCCGAATGGTTGATCATTCCTATCCATTCATATGCCCCGTTCCGGTTTCCCAAATGGGTTATTTCAATCAAAGGGGAACTATCAGTCGCTGCGTACCTTTGTTTCTGTAAAATTGGATTTATGAGTTAAAAAAGAGAAAGCCACAGTTGATTTAATAGTTTTAAAGTGTAAACCAAAAAAACTAACAACCATGGCTTTCAAAGAACAG
>SDBV01005658.1_pt1 | contig 17574 bp, 16 predicted proteins | sample 2277081 | NCBI WGS metagenome assembly SDBV01 (sample SAMN10402039, study PRJNA504765) | marine sediment metagenome | isolation source: marine sediment core GS10_PC15, 223 cmbsf | place: Arctic Ocean: Southern Knipovich Ridge | collected 2010 | reverse complement strand
CGATAGCTCTCTGGCCTGCTTCTTGGCTTGATCTAGTACGATCTGCCACGGGATCTTCTTCAAGCCCAGACCGAGGTGCAGATGGGAAGGCAAAGTGGCAACAAAGTAGTCCTTCTCATTTCTAATGAAGAACCGGCCATGAAACTCAGTCTTGGGCTGTTCCTGCGAATTTATCATATCGCGAAGCTCCTGCTGACAATTCTCGCAGAGATCAAATGGACCACCAGTGAGTGGATCCATGCCTATCGCAGATCGTATCCGTCCAACAATAATACTGGCCCCAAGTCTTGACTGCATGAGGCACTTCTGATCGTCGCAGTGATTGCCATCGCCGTGGCTCTTGTTGTGGCAGAGGCCGAGAAGATGTCCGCATTCGTGCTTAAGAACCTCTCGTAGAAGTGCCTGTCGGGAGGCTCCCAGAAAGGACATACTAATTATTACATGGGGATAAAGGTCGTGCGCATAGCCTCCAATATTCCATTTTGGCAATTTGTTTGTTAAGAGAATATATATGTAGGCCACAGGAGGTCGCTCTGTATCTTCAGCTGGCCCGTCCATGTTCAGTGTCGCTATGGCACCCGGTGCAAGCCCTTTGGCCTCGCTGGCGGGGATAGCCTGGGCGGACTTTGCTAAAACTACTGGTTTGGCGGTATATCTCTCGAGAAACAGTACAAGCTCTTGTAGTTCATCTTCTGTTGGCTGGGCCCCCTCTACCGCATCGACTTCCAGATAAATGGACTTAAAGGACTCTGGCTTTAAATACATCAGAGATGAAACTTTCATCCTTTCCATTGCCGCAAGGTTTAATGGCGATGCGCATCCGCAGAGAAGGCTCATAAATACAGATGCACTTAGAACAACGCGACTTACCAATATCATCAGGCATCTCCTCGTTTAATTACACCTCTGGACTTCCAGCAGCCCTGCCTATATCTTAGGGGCTTGTTCGCTATAGCCGTGACTTTCGGGGATAGAGCTACATGACCACCCACGTAAACGTCCAATATACCCCCAAACCCGCATTTCTGCTGGATCAAGATTCCGGGAGCAGATTACTTTGATACGTGTGCCAATATCGGTCAGTTGGAGTTACTTGCTTGACGTGACTCGCTCTTTTAATGCTTGGTAGCCATAATGGGCTATGAGGTTATCGAGCAGCACCAGGGCTGTGTAATTTTCAGCTACTGGCCAAATACGTCCCACAATGGTGGGGTCTCGGCGAGTAATGGCTTCCAAATCCGTATTTTCCAAGGTGTACTTGTCGATGGTCGTCTGCGGCTTATCGATGGTCGGGGTGGGCTTTACGGCCAGCCTTACGACAATGGGCTGTCCGCTACTGAGTCCCCCGGTAATGCCGCCAGCGTTGTTGGACTCGAAGACAACTTTACCGTTTTCGCTGTGTATAGCATCGTTGGATTGCACGCCGGTCATATCTTTGACGGCGAAGCCCGCGCCAACTTCCACGCCCTTGACTGCGCCAATGCCCAACATCCGCCCCAACTCAGCGTCGAGTTTGGCGAATACTGGTTCTCCCAAACCCACGGGAAGGCCGGTGGCTACAACTTCCACAATTCCGCCCGAAGAATCGCCAGTAGCGGTGATCTTATTGCAAGCGTCCACCATGGCATCGGCAGCCGCGAGGTCCGGACAGTTGATTACGTGATGCACGCCGTATTTTTCCTTTATTACGGCTGCGTCGATTTTCGGAGCCTTGGCTCGGATCGCGTCGATTTCCTGTTCCACCTCAGCCAGTATCTTCATTTTTTCCAAGAAACGCATGTCAGGCGTAATCCGCCCTTTTACATAGATCTCCTGGTAGAAGGGATCATAGTCGTGGCGCATTTGCTTGTAGGCTTGGGTGTATTTCAAGGTCTCGTCATAATCAAGATGATCGCAGCAGACGCCAGCCATCTCTTTGATGTAGGAAAATACCTCGATACCACAGAGCTGGAGAATCTTTTTGGCTACGTAGCCGGCACCGACGATTGTGGACGTGTAACGTCCGCTAAAAATCCCAGCCCCGATAGCATCATCATCCGGGCCGTACTTCTGAAACGACGCGTAAGAAGCGTGCCCCGGACGAGGCGTACGATTGGTGTCTTGGTATTGTTTGATATGAATGAAATGGCGATCCAGGTTCGGAATCAAAATCGAAATCGGCGTGCCGTTGGTATGGTTCTTATTTCCAGCGCCTTCGATAGTGTCAGCCGCGTTTAGGCCGGTGTAGATGATAGGCAGATCCGGCTCTTTTCTGGGCGACGAAAGCTCATCAGCTCCGGGTTTTCTCAGCAGCATATCGCCGTAAATCTCCTGCTCTCCCAGGAGCATACCCGGGGGGACGCCCTGCAGAATGGCGGTTAGGCCGTCCTGGTAAGATCCGCCAGCTACGGTAACTTGAAAACACCTTCCTAAATGGCAACCCATCATCTTTGGGCACTCCTTAGTACTTGTGAATCTTTGAGCAATTCCGTCGAGTGTATTCTAAGCTGTTTTTCCCTGCCAAGTCAAGTCTGGGGAATTCTGGGGGTAGACCGTGAGGATGATAAAAAACCCGCCATTATCACGGAGGCTTATCTTTTTAGGACTATGTAATCTGTGGTTTAATTTAGCTTACCGCGGAGAGCAACGGCACGGGAATCGGCGATTTGAAAGCCAATCCCATTTCGACCTGCCCACTCTGAGATTCCGTAAAAGGACGTATCCAGGCCACCTTGGCTGGGCTGTCCAGTGAGCAGAAGCTATCTGTCTGTTCGAAGGTGTCCGGCAGTACCATGCGCACCCGGACATCATCCCCCACGCTCATTAGCGAAGCGTCTTCCAAAAGTATATGGGCTCCACCATAAGAAAGGTTATCGGTCTGTGCCCGCACCACCAGTTGCCGTTCGTCTCGTATTACCCAGATCGGTGCGCTAAGCGGCTCTCGCGTAAAACGCCGTTTTTCAGGTGCAAATCCCATGCTCAAACTCCTGCTGTAGTAGTATGTCCGCGACGGACGCACAGATCGCTAACGTGCTCCGACTTGAGCATCGGCTACATTTGAGAGCCTTCTGAGTTATCTGCTTTCTATTTGCAAAGAATTGATGAGCCCCTCTTCTGCTCCAGCCCCCTAATATCTCCGCTCGAACTGCTGCTGAGCCAGATCCAGCACCAGATCTTTCGCCGACAGAGAATACGTTGTCGCCACCTGCCGTCCCAACTCTTTCACCCGCTGGGCTCGAAGCCGCTTGTATTGCTCGTTCCCCAGAGTCTGCTCGATATCCTTCTGTACCTCTTCCAGCGGCGTTTGACTGGCTGGGATAATCTTAGCTATACTGATGATGCAATATCCCGGGGCGTTTTGTAAAACGCCCGAGTACTCTCCTTTTTTGAGCTTTTCGATAGCTTGGCGTTCCTTGGCTTCTATCAGGTTGGCTGGATTCACCAAGCCCAAGTTGCCCCCCTGCTCTGCATAAACATCGGAATACTTCCGGGCGACTTGCTCAAAGCTTCCACCACCAGAGAGTTCATCCCAGGCCTCTTGAGCGATTTGCCGAGCCTGCTCTTGGGCTTCCCCAAGCCCTTCGCCACTCTGGGAGTGCTTGGCGGTTATGATCTGAATCTTCAGCAGTTCAACTTTCATCGGGCTCTTGTACCGCTCGTGATGCCGCTTGTAGTAATCCACTATATCTTGTCGGCTAATGTTGATTCGGCTGTTGAAATGAACTCCCCGATATATCTGTACCACCAGCCCACGCCTGTAGTTTTCCAGTTCCTTTTCCAGAGTCGTCCCTTCTGCTCGCAGTTTATTCCGCAGCAGTGTCTGAGAATTGTTGCACTCTCGCAGCAACTTTTGCCGATATCCCTCCGTCTGCATTTGGACCCAGTTTTTTCGGCCCTCGTCCAGCCCTTTTTCCGCCTCGTCGAGCAGCAGTATCTCTTCCCTGCGAAGCAGCAGATAACGTCTAATCATTTGCCAAGCCCGGTTCCTGAACTGCTGCCCCTGAGCCTGCTGACCCAATTCTGTCAGCGGCTCAGCCAAGTCGCTCAAAACATCCGAGGTGGTTATCACCTCCTGTTTCACCTGCGTTAGTACCCCGATCACCGGCTGGCCTTGCGTAAGCACAGGCTCCAGCTCATTATTAATCACCGGCCTCTCGATCCTCTCGGCTGGAACCGCTGCTTGCTCTTTGGACTTGCCCCAACATCCACCAACCAAGCCCATTAGAAGCCCCATACACAAGCTCATAGCTAAGCATCTTCGGCGGTTGCGGTTTATTATTCTTTTTCTCACTATTTGGATATTCCTATTTGATTTGGTCATTTTGTGTATAGTTTTTCTTTGGTCGTGAGCGAACGACGCTGGTAGGCTCGCCCGCTGTCGGCTAATCCGTATTTATCAATTGTTCGGGCAATGCTGTCGTATTGACTCTTCCAGGCTTGCGGTCCGTATCCGCCACCCATAGTTATAACTACAGGAATTCCTCGCGTCAATATCCTTGCTTAGCTACGCCGATGATACTGCCCCCATTCTACCACTTACTACCTTCGCCTGCCACAGGCTAAAGACGCTGGGGATGCATCGCAGGCGATAACCGCGTGTCCTGCTCTTGAAAAAGAGTCGCGCTTGTCCATTGTCTATATTTAACGAATCTTCCTGCGACCTATGAAGACAAATACAATACCTATTATGATAGGAATAACGCCCAACACTCCACCAAGAATGGGAAAGAGCCATAGATCAGCAAATGAATCGGTTCTCGCTTGTTTGGGGTCTTCTGGATTGTACAGAATTATAACGGAGTCGCCCCTTTTGTATGCTGCGGGGTACCTGCCAGAGCTTGATTTAAAACTATGTTCCTTACCATCGTTGTCCGTGAAAGAGAACACCGGGTAATATACACCGTTGCGATCCTCCAAATCAGACACGATCGCTGTTGTCTTGATTGACTTTGCGAGAAAACTTCTGGACTGCGAATAGAGCCATACTCCCATACCTATGGGGAAAATGGACGAAAGGATTATGAATACACCCAGGAATTTCAAAATGGTCTTTTTGGTTTGTGGCATAGTTCACCTTAAGAAGAGCTGTGATGATCTCAACATAGCATATCCATCATACTGACACAGGGGTAGCCGGTTCCCCTGCCATCTTGTGTTTGAAAACTCGCATAGCCAATCGAACACCAAGCAGGATAGATACGGAATAGGCCAGCATTATGAATCCGAATATTGCCGCAAATGGGCCTTGCCAGAAACAAGAGATCACGGTGCCCAAACCCGCCGCGGCACAAAGGTATATGCAAAAGTGAACAAACAAGAGCGGATTAGAAAGGCGGAAAGGGTTGGACTGATGGGTCGGACATGTCCAGACCTTATCACTGAAGGGGTTTATGGTCTGAATCGCTAATACCGCCAATAGCATGAAGGGGATAAGTACTGCAACAACAGCTAGCGCCACAAAGAAAAATATCCGATCCATACCGGACGTTCTGCTTAGTTCCTCAATTTGAGGATTAGGAACTAATAATGCGGATAGGAAGCTCAATACGAATAGGATGAGCCGAATGCTGAACCATGTCTTTCCGCTCATCTTAGCTCTCCAGTACAATTCTGCCCCACAGATCTCACCACCCGCCGACTTCTCCTGGCATGGGCTCGTAACCTTATGTTTATGCGATATCCCTTATTTGTTCAACAGCTTTCTCAATATCGCCAAGAGCGTATCCGCCGCGAAATAGTTCTTCTCCAGCCGCATATACACCGTCTGGGCGTCCACTATCCGCACCGTACCCGGCGCACCCTTGAATAACGGTTCAGCCAGATCGATCTGGCGCACTGTAAAAATCAAATCAAAGTTATCTCTAATTATCGAATTTATCTTCCATCGGCCAGCCAATATTCGAAGCTCGGATAAATCCACCGCCCGTTGCGTTCCCCTACTCAAAGCGCCAAACATATCTTTCATATCCTCTTCGAGCTGCTCCAGATCCTGGATCGTTTGAGCCCCCACCAATCGCCGATACAATTCCACTCGCTGCCGGTCGCTGGCTACGTAGCTCTTATCGATCAGCCCCGCTACACCTAATTCCAGATGAACGTAAGGCTCTTGTGGTTCGGGCTCACCTTTGAGCTTCGCGACCGCGGCCTTGAGCAGTTGACAATACATTTCATAGCCCACGTTTTGGATGTGCCCGCTCTGCTGAGCGCCGAGAATATTTCCCGCACCACGAATCTCCAAATCTCGAAGGGCAATCCGAAAGCCAGCCCCCAACTCGCTATATTCTTCGATAGCTTTGAGCCGTTTGGCCGCCGTCGGCATCAAAGACCTCGATTTGGGCAACATCATGTAGGCATAGGCTCGGTGCTTATATCTACCCACTCGGCCGCGAAGCTGGTGCAGCTCAGCTAACCCGAACCGGTCCGCGTCCATAATAATAATCGTATTCACCGTCGGTATATCCAGCCCGCTTTCGATAATCGTCGTGCACACCAGCACATCCATTCGCCCAGCTACGAAATCCAGCATCACTTTTTCCAATTGTCTTTTGGGCATCTGTCCGTGCCCAATCCCGATCCGAGCCTCGGGAACAATACCTGCCAATTTATCAGCCATCGCCTTAATCGAGTGTACCCGGTTGTGCAGAAAGTAAATCTGCCCATCGCGATTCAGTTCCCGCAAGATTGCCGAACGTATCCTCTGCTCGTCATAAGGACAGACTTCCGTAACGATGCTCCGCCGATCTTGCGGCGGGCTTCTCAGTGATGAAATATCCCGCAAGCCCAGCAATCCCATATGTAGTGTCCGCGGAATCGGCGTAGCTGTCATGGTCAGCACTTCCACGGTTTCGCGAAGTCGTTTGAGCCGTTCTTTGTGTTCCACCCCGAAACGCTGCTCCTCGTCGATAATCGCCAAGCCCAGATTTGAAAAGCTCACATCTTCACTGAGCAGCCGATGCGTCCCGATTACTATATCCACTCGCCCAGTCCTGGCCCGTTCGATAATCTTCTTTTGCTCAGCTCCCGTACGAAATCTACTCAACACCTCCACCAGAAACGGATAGTCCGCCAGCCGTTCACTAAAAGTCTTGTAATGCTGTTGAGCCAGCACTGTCGTCGGCACCAGGATCGCCACTTGTCGGCCAGCCTCGACCACCTTGAACGCTGCCCGGATGGCCAGCTCCGTCTTGCCGTAACCCACGTCTCCGCACAGCAGCCGTTCCATCGGACGTGCCCGACACATATCCTCCTTGATCTCTTCCATGGCCGTCAATTGATCCGCTGTCTCCTGGTAGATGAACGAGGCTTCGAATTCCTTTTGCAAAGGCGTGTCCTGCGGATAGGCATCGCCCTTTTCCGCCTCACGCATGGCTTGCAACTCCAGCAACTCAGAGGCTAGGTCTGTTACTGCTTCCTTAGCTTTGTCGCGTTGTTTTCGCCAGGCCCCGCTATCCAAATTCGATAACGGAGGATGACCCCCGAAGCCCCCGATGTAACGCTGAATCAAATCCACTCGGCTAGTAGGCACATGCAGCAGGACGCCCCCGCCAAAACGTATCGAAAGAAATTCCTCCCGTCGGCCATGCCGTTCCAGAACCTTGAGCCCCTCGAATCTGCCAATCCCGTTGGTTGCGTGCACCACATAATCGCTGGAGTTCAACTCGGCAAAACTGTCCACCGGACGGGTGCTGGGCAAACGACGAATCCGACGCCGACGTTCATAGCGGTGGAATATCTCATGATGGCCCAGCACCACTATCTTTAGCCCCGGCATCTGAAAGCCTTGATGAATGAACCCCAGCGGGCAGTTCAGCCGGGCCGGGAAGTCCAGCTTCTGAGCTTCGAACATTTCTTCCAGCCGCTGCCGTTGCGACGGATTGTCACAGTAAACATAAACGTCATTATCCTGGGCCAACTCGGCAAGCTCCCCCACTGCTTGAGTCGCTGAGGTCTCGAATTGCTGTAGCGATCCGAATTGCAGTGAAAATTCTTCTTCGGCTCGCCCCGATCCGAATCGGCTCAGTTCCATCTGGTAAAAGGCAGTGGCTGAGCTAAAAATATCTTCCCATTGGTGATAGCTCTGGGGATTGTCTACCCGATCGAGAAAAACCCCAGCGGTTTCACTGATCTCCAAGGGCTCATTCCAGATGATGATCGTTTCTGGGGGCAAATAGTCCAGCAGGCTCCCTCGCTTTTGCCCAGCCTGCTCCTGAGCGTAGCCGGCCCCTGCTAATTCCACTTCGTCCAACTGCTCGCTGGATCGCTGGGTGTCCAGATCGATCTTGCGGATTGACTCGACGGTATCGCCTAAAAACTCTATGCGGACTGGTTCGAGCCAGCCGGGCACGAACACGTCCACAATGCCCCCTCGCACGGCGAATTCACCATGCACATCTACCATATCCACTCGTTCGTAGCCGCCCTGGACCAGCCAGGCCAACAGCTCGTCGCGATCCTGTTGGCTCGAACGCCGTAGCCGTAGACTATCGGATTTTAGGGCAGCTTTACTGGGCAGCGGTTCCAGCAGAGCTAACACTGATGTGCTTATTATCAGATTCGGAGCCTTTTCGTTCAGCAGCCTTCTGCACAGCCGGAGCCTTTCGCCCAAGATCTCGTCCGTAGCTGTTACTTCTTCGGGGATTAGTTCCCAAGCCGCGAATAGCTCGACGTTCTGCCCAGAAAAAACATCCAAATCGTCTTGGGCGTTGTCAGCGTTGTCAATATGAGCCCCCACCAGCAGAATTGGCCGGTTCAGAAGTTGTCCCAGGCAGGCCACCACCAGCGGCGCAGACGATCCCCACACACCCTTGGCCCAAGCCCACCCCCCTTGCTCTTTTGATGAGCTGATGTGCTTAGCCAGGGCTTGAATTGCCGAGTGCCGACAAATCTGCTCAACTAGCTTCATTCAAACATTCCGCCTACCCACATCATATCCGATACCATTAGCCTGTCAACACCGCCCCCAAGCTTGACATTAGCGCCTTCGACTGCTACTAGAGTATTTATGAAACTCAATCCACCCGCACCATCTACTTACTCAAACTGACCGATTTCGAAAGGAATCTCGCTGGAGTTTATCCCGGCGCGCCGGGGTCATTGCGAGGAGTGAGTTTAGCGAACGACGAAGCAATCTCGTTTTTGAGAATGAGATTACTGCTGCGATGTCCTGGTCCGCCTCTTTGTTAGCGTCCAAAACATACAGTTTTTCCCGCCGGTGCGGATCCGGTCAGCGCCTATAAATCGGCAACCTTCTTGTCCTGGTAACGGTCCTTGAAAAATTCCTTTATGGCTGTACGTATTTTCTCCGGCACTGTCGGCTTGTAATTGGCCACCAACTCCTCGGCTTTTTGATGGGCCAACTCGTACATTCCCGCTGCTCCCTTTACATATCCGCCGGTCAGATCAAAATAGGGAGACTCGAAAAACTCCGTTCCCCGCATCAAATCCAGGGTCAACTGATCAGTCAGATAATTGCCCCCCGGCCCAGCGTTCTTGATCGAATCAAAAGCCAGCTTATAATCGCTCATATCGACTCCACCAGCCAGATACTCAGCCATGTCCACCAGGCCGCATTGCATTATGATCTGTTCGGCGCTCATCCCGTTGGCATTGCCCATGCTCCCCAGCCCGAGCATATTGTTCTGCCCGCAGAATACCGAAGCCATAATGTAGGCCAAGCTCTCCGCTCCGCCCTGCAGATCCGTTCGATGGGTCAAAGACCCGCCCGTCTCGTGCTTTATCGGCAGTTTGTAGAACTTGCCCATCTGGCAGTGAATCGTCTTCCAGGTCATCTTCTCAGCCTTGTAGTACAAATCATGTCCGCTCTTCAAATTTGTTGTTGACGGCGCGGTGCAATAGTATGCCGGATGCCCCGGCTTATACAACTGTACCAGCAAAACAGTAGCCAGCGCCTCGACATTGGCCAGCAATGCTGTCCCAGCCACGGAATAAGGTGAAGTCGTCCCCGCCATCGGACATACCGTGGGGAAAACAGGATACTCTCGTGTCAAGGCCATCTTCATAATCTCCACGTTGTTGGCGTGGATCTGTAGCGGGCTGGTCACGGCCATGGCTATACTCAGCAGCGGTTCCTTGGCCACATCCAGGCCCGCGGCATCGGCTATCACCTCGTAAACATCGAACCACTGTCGGCAATTCTCCACCGACGAGGGCATAGCCTCCACATGTTTGGTAACATGACAAAGGAATACTTCCATGGTCTTGAGATAACAGTCCGGCTCGGGTACGTCGCTAACCGGAGCTTGCATCCTCATCATACCGCTAACTCTCTCCAGCGACTCGCCGATTATCGTGTGCCTGCGAACGTCTTCCAGCTTGGGAGGCCGGGGCCCATCGTGGTAGTCATTCACGAATGGATCCAGAATCAGCGAAATATAGTAACGGTTATCTCTCCCTATCTGTAATTGCCTGCCGTTCAGCCCGGTTACCTCGGCCACCGGCGGGGCCTGGCTCAATAGCTCCTTAAACATTTTTGCCGGAATCCTAGCAATCTGGGTCGACTCGTCCACCCGAGCCCCAGCCTGCTTTAGCTTTCTCAAGGCTTCTTCATGGGTAACCTTTATCCCCACCTTCTCAAATACCTCCAAGGTCTGCTTGTGCAGCTTTTCAATCTCTGCTTCGCATAATACACTCAATTGCATATTGCCCATCCAACTACTCCTTAGAAGCCATCCCAAACTCATCCAATTCTAACCACCAGCCTGACCGCAGGCTAGTCCTGTATGCTAACCTTCTCCCGCTGGGATGTCTTGTCCAAAATCCAGGCCATCCCACAAATATTTCCTCCGCATATCTTCTCTTGCCGGTATCTACCCCGGTCTTTTCGCCGGCCTCTGGGGCTAACCCGGATGTTATATAACTTTCCCATGCCGGCAGAGTTTTCAAGCCTCCGGCAATCTTCCTATACTCCTATACGCACGCCCTCACTTGACACAACCTGGTCCTTCTGCTACTAGAGTATTTATGAAACTCAATCCACCTGCGCCATCTACTTACATCGACCTTTTGAAGTTTGCTTTGGCTGAGGATATCGGCTCGGGGGATATAACCTCCCAAAACCTGGTCGATGAAGATCTCTGCGCGAGGGCTGTGATTCTGGCTAAGCAAGAGGGAATCCTGGCTGGAATGTTCATCCTCCAAAGCTTGGCGGAGCTTTTGGACGAACCGTTGCAAATCGAACCTGGAGCATCCGACGGCCAAGCTCTTGGCGCCGGGCAAGAAGTTGTTCAAATCGCAGGCCCTGCCCGCCAAATCCTGGCCCTGGAACGCGTGGCTCTAAACTTCCTGGCTCACCTGAGCGGAATAGCTACCCTCACTAATAAATTCGTCACAGAGGTTCAGGCAAGCTCGGCTGTCGTTTGCGATACCCGCAAGACCACCCCGGGTATGCGGACACTCGAGAAATATGCCGTCCTCGCTGGCGGCGGAACCAATCACCGCCTGGGACTCTTCGACTCTGCCATGATCAAGGACAATCATCTACTCTGTCTGCAACACGGCTCTGATGCTTTGGAGACTCTGGCTCAACGCCTGGAAAAACTGCGAACACAATTACCCCCCGGCGGCTTCATTCAGTTGGAGGTTGACGATCTGAGACAATTCCAACAAGTCTTGGATTTGCAATTGGATCTGGACATGGTCTTGCTGGATAATTTCTCACAGGCCGACCTTACCCAAGCCGTGAAACTTTGTAATCAGGCAGGTTTGACCGGAAAATTGCTTCTGGAAGCATCCGGCAACATTGGCTTGGCAAATGTCAAACAGGTGGCCGGTTGCGGAGTCGACCGCATTTCCGTCGGAGCCTTGACTCACTCAGCGCCAGCCTTTGATTTTTCCATGGAGTTTATGCTTAAGTGAAACTGAGACTGCTCAAGCTGCTGCAAGGCCGCCCGGGACAGTGGGTGGTCATGGAAGCTCTGTGCCGGGAACTCTCTGCGGGCCCCGAACAGATTGCCAAGAATGTCAGCGACCTTCGCAGCCACGGTTTTCACATCGATCTTTCTCCGGTGGACGGCTTTCGCTATATAGTTTCTCCTGAGCCGCTTTGGCTTGAGCTATTGAAACCCGCCAATTGCCATCGGTTGGCCCAACGAGTCCAACTGGTCCAAACTACCAGCAGCACCAACGATTTAGCCCGCGAGGCTGCCTCCGATCCAGCCAATGACGGGCTGGTTATCTTTAGCGAGTTCCAAACCGCCGGGCGTGGCCGACAGGGCGCCTCCTGGAATTCACCCCCGGGCCTGAATTTGCTCTTGAGTGTCTTGCTCTTCGACCGCCACCGCCAGCTCAAACCCCATCTGCTCACTTTGGCCTCGGGATTGGCGCTGGCCGAAGCTGTGCAGGAAGTTACTGCCTGCGAACCCACGCTAAAATGGCCCAACGACCTGCTCATAGATACCAAAAAGGCAGCTGGCATCCTTGTCGAGGCCTGCTCAGACTCTCAAGACACGCCCGTTCTGATAATCGGCCTCGGGCTCAACTGCAATTGTCTTGAGCAAGAGTTGCCCCCCAACGCCATTTCTTTACGCCAAGCCGTCGGCCAAATCATCGACCGTCACGCCTTGGCCCGCTCAATCCTTGCCCACCTAGAAACCTGGATCGATTGTTGCCTGAACGACCGCCGCGAGCATATCCGCCAGGCATTCCTCCAACGGTCCGGCCTCTTGGGCCGATCCGTTCAGCTAAGCTGCCAAGGCCGACGCTATTCCGGGCGAGTAGTTGACCTGGACCCTTTCCAGGGCATTCTGGTCCAATTAGATCATGGCGGCGTACGTCTTTTCTCCTCTGCCACAACCTCTCTGCTCAGTTAGAGTATCTCCCTCGGCTGCCCAGCGATACAATCTTCCACCGATTATCGGACCTTGTTGCTGGATCATCCTATTGGGTTTCTTTTCAAGAGTCGCCTTGGTAACACCGATAATCTTGTTGTTAGCTGGAGTTTGGCCGAATATGGCCAGGCCGAGCGACCTTGCAGCGGATTTTCCAAGGACTTGCCCATCGGAGAGACCTGATGAATCATGTAGCTACCAGAAAAAAAAGTTTTACCTTTGTGGAAATCGTCATTGCTGTGGTCATCTTAGCCGCCTTGGCTGCTTTGGTGGTTCCCCAATTGGGAAGAGCTTCTGCCGACCCTGACCTTGCTCCCTTGGCTGCAACTCTGCAAACGGTCCGAGCCCAGTTGCAACGTTATAAGCTCCAGCACAACGATACCTTCCCCAGCTTGGCTCAGTGGGAACAGCAGATGCTCAGCAAAACCAAATCCAGCGGCAGTTTCTCCGACCGCGGCGCCTGCGGGCCTTACCTCTTGCAGGTTCCCGTCAATCCCCTTGATGGTTTTAGAAAGATAAGTCCCCTCCAGGACGGTTCCGGCGGCTGGATGTACAACGAGCAAACCGGCCAATTCAGGTCCAACGACGCCAGCGTACTTGATCCCAATTCGCCGACCAGGGATTTGTAAAATCCTTATTTACCCGACTGTTCAGCCATCTCTTCCAGAATAGCCACAAGCTTACCTTGCTTACGAGTCAGATTTTGTTGGCGATCAACCAGCCAGATTATCCCCAGCAGGCTAATAATGCTGACAATCAGTATTCGCCACAGACCGCCCGCGGGCAGGTCCTGGGTTGCCCTGTATATCTGCTGGATCATCTCCTCTTGAGAAACTTTTTCAGTTGCCGCCTCAGACACTTGCGCCAAAAGTACTGCGATACCCATTGCTATTCCTCCATGAGAATGCCGCCTTGATTTGCTCATTCTTTTTCCGCTGGGTGCACCACCTTCAGATAACCCAGCACGTAGTCCACTCCGCTCCAGACTGTTATCGCTGTCAATATCCCCATAGCCCAGAGTGAAAGGTTCACTAGACATTCATTTTCTATGCCGAACAAGTTCATACTTGCCATTATCACCAGGATCACCACTGCTTGAGATACTGCTTTTATTTTTCCGCTGGTCCTAGCCTGAATGACCGTCCCTTTCATCGCCGCCGCGATCCGGATATTAGCCACCATGATGTCCCGATAAAAGATCAAAGCCACCATGAAGATATGAGCATAACCGGCGGACATAAAGCACAGAAAAACGCTGAACCGGCTAATACAGTCCGCAAATGGATCCAGAATTTTTCCCAGATCCGTAACTTGCCCCCAACGCCTTGCCAGCAGCCCGTCCATCAAATCTGTTATCTCGAAGGCGATTACTAGAGCCAAGGCTACCCACAAGAATTCTTTACGCGTCTGCCCCAGGTAAAAGAAAATGATGAACAGCGGGCTACCTACTATCCGCGTGAAAGTGATTTTAGTAGGTAGATTCATTCGTCCCGTCCTTGTCCCCATCTTAGAGTGCTTATTATAAAGCACTCTGTGCTCACCGCAAGGTCAGAGCTTCCCCACAGCTTCCACGGCCAAACGGTCGCACTCCTCATTTTCTCGATGCCCTGCGTGCCCGGCCACCCATTCCCAACTCACTTCATGGGGCTCGTCGGCATCCAATAGTCTTTGCCAGAGATCAGCGTTCTTCACCGGCTTCCTACCAGCGGTCCGCCAGTTTTTCTCGATCCACTTCGTGATCCACTCGGTCATGCCTTTGCTCACGTACTGAGAATCGGTCACCACTTTGACTTTGCTCGGCTTGGTCAGAGTCTCCAGAGCCGAGATCACCGCCAGCAATTCCATGCGGTTGTTGGTGGTCATCTTTTCTCCCCCTGACATTTTCCTCTCTTTGCCGGTAGCTGGGTGTTTGAGAATCGCTCCCCAGCCGCCCGGGCCCGGATTGCCCGAACAAGCTCCGTCGGTGTATATAATCACATCGAAAGCTGCATTAGCCTTGCTCGTATTCATGCCTGTCTTTTCTCCTGCTTTTGACTGCCCGAGCCACGGTATAGTGCCTGCTCTGCTTGAGCTTCTCGTAGTTGCCGAATATCTCTGTACAGACCCGCTCGATAAACACGCGTAATCCGCTCACGGTCACCAGATACAATGTTCCATTCAATACCAATCGCCGTTTGGCATCGTTGAGCAAAATGTACAACAGCTCTTTGCCCACCTTGGCTGGTAAATTGGCGCATACCACATTGAACTTACCCGTTGCCAGGCCATCAAAGCCATTGCCCAATTGCACGTGACAATTTCTCAACCCATTGGCTTTTACATTCTTAGTCGCGTATTCGATGGCCACAAAGTCACGATCCACCATATACACTTCGCCATTCCTGGCCAGCCGTCCCATAACCACCCCGATCGGACCATAGCCGCAACCCAGGTCCAAACACCTGTCATCCAAGGATACTTCCATCTGCTCAATCAACAGACGAGTCCCTTCATCTACCGCCCGGGGACTGAACAGTCCCCAAGTGGAATGGAAAGTAAAGTCCATGTCCCTCAACTGCTGGGGGAACACGATATCTCTTTTGAGTTTTCTTACATCCATAAGTTCAACACCTGTGTTTTTTGTTCCACACTTCTTGGGCTTCGGGCACTCTCAGATAGATAGGCCCTAAACTCACCGGGTCGGCAAATTCGCCCTTTCGTCCCATCGCCCAGCCAATCTCACAGACCGCCCTCGCCTTGGGCTGCCACAGCGATTCCGCTCCGAACTGGACATCCCCAGCCTGCAGGGCCTCCTGATGATATTTTATTCCTTCGCCCAGCAGCAGCATTGGCTTGGCACTTTCTGCCACGAATCTGCTCGGATCCGTCAAACAGGCCTCCAGCGTTGTAACCAGATGCCCGTTCTGCCGTTGGAATTTTCCTGCGAAGACTTGTCCACGCTTGGCGTCCAAGACTACGCCTACGTTGACGGCTTCGGCTGGCGCATTGGCTGCTATGGCTGCTATCGAGCCCACCGCGACTATCCGCACCCCGCAGGCCATCGCCAGGGTCTTGGCTACGGTTATACCGATCCGCAGCCCAGTGAACGAGCCGGGCCCAACTGATACGTACACTTCATCCAGATCCTCGCTTCCCCAGCCCAGTTGCTTAGTCGCTCGATCTATAGCGGGCAGCAGCTCTGCTACGTGACGCATGTTCTGCCCGAACTCTTGAACCGCTACCAGTTCGCCTCCCACCGCCAGGGCCAATGAACCCGCTCGGCTGGACGTCTCTATGGCTAGGGCCTTGAGTTCTTGGCCACTATTATCTTGCGAAACTTTTGCCATTTGGCTTTGGTATCCTTTCTAATCTGTCCCGGATCTTCAATTATCTCCCCAGCTTACCCGAACCACCTCTACAATAAAAGCGTCCGGCTCGCAAAACCTCCCAGTTGTAGTGATCCTCCAGCTTTGGTAAGATGGCTGTCGTTGGATAAATCATGCCGGCGTAGCTCAACGGTAGAGCACAGCTTTCGTAAAGCTGGGGTTGAGGGTTCGATTCCCCCCGCCGGCTTGTCTTACTATCTATAAACTAGAGGCCATGGTGTCTGACCTATCAGACTTGAAGATCACCGAGACCCCCAGTGGTTGCCGTTTAGCCGTCAAAGTCGTGCCAGGCTCCTCTCGCGACCGCGTCGTCGGCAGCCTCGGGCAATCCCTCAAGGTCGCTGTCTCAGCTCCAGCTGAAAAAGGCGCCGCCAACAAGGCTCTGTGCAAACTCCTCGCCAAACGTCTGGATCTTCGTTCCGCTCAGATACAAATACTTAGCGGACAAACCCAAGCGCGCAAACAAATACTCATCCTGGGCCTAAACGCCGCCCAATTGCGCAGCCGTTTAGCTTAGAGCTTCTAACGACCCTGGCCATTCACATATTGGTGGAATGCTTCTATCAGTTTTTTGGTTATTGGCCCTGGCTTACCTGTGCCGATAACCCGTCCGTCGATTTTGATCACCGGCATAATCTCCGCTCCCGTTCCCGTTAGGAAGCACTCATCCGCGTCGTACAAATCATTGGGTAGCAAATTCGTCTCTTTTGCTTCGATTCCATTTTCACCAGCCAACTCCAGCACGCAATCCCGAGTAATCCCTACCAAAAATCCTGCGCTCACCGGGGGTGTCAGCACTTGGCCTTCTCGAACGATAAAAATATTATCCGCCGTGCACTCAGTCACATAGCCATCGTAATTGAGCATCACCGCTTCGCCGACTCCCGCGTCGGAGGCCTCTATTTTCGCCAGAATATTATTCAGATAGTTCAGCGACTTCACCTTCGGATCCAGCGACTGCGCCGGCGTACGGATAGTCTTGGCTGTTATTATGCTCACTCCCTTATCGTACGTCTCCTTGGAAAACAGAGCTATTTTGTCCGTAATGATAAAGACCATCGGCTCCTGCGTCGTGCCCGGGTCCACCCCCAAATCCCCCGCCCCCCGCGTTACCACCAGGCGAATATAGGCATCGGATTGGCTGTTAGCCTTCATCGTCTCGCAGATGGCTTCGCTCAACTGCTGGGGAGTATACGGTATGACCAGGCGGATGGCGTCGGCTGATTTATATAAACGTTCAAGGTGCTCTTCCAGTCGGAATACCTTGCCCCCATAAGTTCGAATCCCTTCAAAGACCCCGTCTCCATACAAGAGGCCGTGGTCGTAAACGCCTATCTTCGCGTCTTCCCCCGCCACCAACTCGCCGTTCATCCACACCTTCAAAC
>SDBV01005657.1_pt1 | contig 17574 bp, 14 predicted proteins | sample 2277081 | NCBI WGS metagenome assembly SDBV01 (sample SAMN10402039, study PRJNA504765) | marine sediment metagenome | isolation source: marine sediment core GS10_PC15, 223 cmbsf | place: Arctic Ocean: Southern Knipovich Ridge | collected 2010 | reverse complement strand
CTGGTCGACCGCCCCGATGTCGCTGGTCGCGAGGCCATTCTGAAGGTTCATCTGCAAAACATCTGTGTGGGCGATGACGTCGACGTAAAAAGCGTGGCGGCGATTAGCAGTGGTTTTGTCGGGGCCGATCTTGCGAATATCGTCAACGAAGCCGCCCTGCTTGCTGCCCGCAACGGCAAGAAGGCCGTCGGCATGGCCGAGTTCAACGAAGCAGTCGAGCGATCTGCCATTGGCCTGGAAAAGAAAAGCCGGATCATGCTGGACGAGGAGAAGATCCGCGTCGCCTACCATGAAGGTGGGCACGCGCTGATGGCTTACTCGCTTCCGATCACCGATCAGGTACACAAAGTCTCGATCATTCCGCGCGGCATGGGCACCCTTGGATACGTCCTGCGGCGTCCCGAAGGGAAGCACCTCCTGATTCTCCACCGCGCCATGAAAAACGACCCGGTCGCCGTACAGGCGTTTAAGCCGTTCGCGCTGCATGCCGCTGCAGCGGTGTTGGATTGGATTAAGTACGTCGATGCCCATCTCGACCAGGCAGTCGACAATTTCCGGCGCCGAGCCGTCGGTGTGATAGAAGGCGATCTTGCCGCCGGCGTGGATCATATCAATGATTCGCTGAAGATGATCGCGGAAGAAAAATTGCCAGACTTCGGTCGAAATCAGTTGGCGGTCCTGCATGCCCATATCGTCCGATATATAAATTATCTCGAAATCATCGCCCGCCGCTTTCAGCGCATTCTCGATGTACTGCACCTGTACCTCCGCAATCCGGCCGATAATGTATTGGGCCAGGTCCTGCTCGGCGTACAGATCCATGAGCGCTTCATCCATGGGCTTGATGGCGCAGTAGATTTCGAAGAGCGATATGAAAAACAGCATCCTGACCCACTGGGCGTTTTCTTTGCAGAGCGTACGCAACGCATCGTAGTCGAATCTAGAAGCACCCGGCCAGGCGAACTCTTCAGCGGCACTTATCGTGCCGACGCCCTTCAGGGGTTGAGCGGCGAACTCCATGTAGGAGCCGGGGCCGAAGCTCATCTCCCGCCTTTCCACCCCCCACGCATAGGTCAGGTCTTCCTGCAGCTTTCTGACCGTTTCCGCACTCTCACCTTCCAGGCTTTCGTCGCCCTCTTTGACATACGGCGCCTGAACCCAGACGATCTTGTCGACGCCCAGCTTCCCGTAGAGATCGTTGAGATCCTGGCAAGCAAGGTCGTTCATCAGGCTGTCAATGACTTCCTCTGTGGCCCAGAGATCGGCCGGGATACGGTCTATGCTCTCGCGCTTCAATGTCTTCACGATCCTCTCGTACGATGTCATGCCTGGTCCCCCCATCGCCCTGTTTCCAGCGTCTCCCGGATTGTACCCCCTATCGACACGGCCCGCAATCCAGCCGGTGAAACGCGAATCCGCGCACTCCTGCACACCACCGGCGCAGCCAATCATTCGGGCACCTACTCTTAACGGAGCATTGCAGCGGGCATAGGATGGGCGAACCAAGAAAATAACTTCACGGAGGTAGAAAGATGATTAGAAAGACGCTTTTGTTTCTTGTGGTGTTGTGCCTCGTCGCCGGGCTGGTGTGGGCCGAAGGAAAAAAAGAGGACAAAGACACTGCCACGGGAACCACGACAACCGTAGTGGCCGGCAAGTACAGGGAAGCCCCGATGCTGACCGAGTGCGTACAGGCAGGCAAGCTGCCGCCGGTGGATGACAGGCTGCCGAAAGAACCTGCTGTAGTGGGCCCCGGTGTTCTGATTCCGGAGAAGGATCTGGACTGGGAGGACGGCCGTTTTACGTGGGAGGACTTTCTCAACAACGACAAACTGACCCCGACCTTTCCCGACTGGATGAAGGCCGGCGCGCGCGGAGACGGGGCGCCCATGGACCTGGAGATCGTGGATGATTACACCTTCCGCATAAGCTTTGCAACGCCCCACGGCGGGTTCCCGGTTCAGCTGGCCATCGCCGGTTGGAAGGGCTACACCGACCTGCTCAAACCGGCCCACTTCCTCAAGGACTATCACGCCAAGTATACCGCCCTGGAAAAGCTGGAACCGCTGATCAAGAAGAAAGAGCTCAGCGCGGGTGAGTGGTGGACGCTCTTCAACGAAACGGACGTTCTGACATGGTCTGTTTCGCAGCCCAAGGCAGTGGGGTTTCCCATGCTCACGCCGTGGAACATGGTGGACAACTCGTCGGACACCTATGTCTACGAGCGCAACCCCTACTACTTCAAGGTCGATACGGCCGACAACCAGCTGCCCTACATAGACCGCATCGAGTCCTATCTGGTGGAAAACGAGGAATCCGCCATCCTGAAAAGCATGTCCGGCGAGGTGGACCACTCCTGCGAGTATGCCACCCTGGAAAGTCTACCGCTCTTCAAAGAGAACGAGAAGAGCGGAAATTACAACACCATACTCTATGATCTGCACCGCACGGCGTGCGACATCTGGCTGAACATGAACTACGCCAACCCGGTCTGGAAAAAAGTCTTGCAGGATGTCCGGTTCAGGAGGGCACTCAATTTTGCTATCAACCGCGATGAGATCATCGAGGCCGTGTACTTCGGACTTGCGGACAAGCCCAAAGAGGTGTCAACCGAGTACAGCCCTCGCAAGGCCAATCAGCTGCTGGACGAGATGGGCCTCGACAAGAAGGACAACGATGGCTTCCGCCTCGGCCCGGACGGCAAACGTTTTACGGTCCCGATCGAGTACACGGAGATTTTCGGAGATTACACGCCGGTGGCCGAGCTGGTCTCCGAATACTGGAAAGAAGTCGGGATCCACACGACTATCAAGGTAATCGAAGGCGGATTGAGGGCAACCCGTAAAACCGCGAACGAGCTGAAGGCATCGATGCTCTGGTCTTCCTACACCGTGTGGTGGAATTTTACGCCCTTTTTTCGGGGAGACGAGAACGTTGCACCGCTGTGGACAACATGGTGGATGACAGGCGGACGGGACGGCGAAAAACCGGAGCTGCCGGAGATGGAGCAGTTCTACAATCTCATGTCCAAGTCCTGGGTGGTCGGTCCTGAAGAGCGGCTCGAGGTCATAGCAGAATACGAAAAGCTGCACTACACTAACGTTTTCTGGTTCGTTATAGTCAACACTGCAAAATACGCCGTGTTGATCAACAAGGATATGGGCAACGTGGCCCCTAGGGGCTATGGCATAGCAGCCCAATTTGCCGGCGAGCAGTACTTTTTCAGAACCAGAACCAAGTAAAACCGTATCCGAAGCGCCGGGTCACCACGACCCGGCGCTTTTTATTTGCCCGTTTTTGCTCTAGGCTGTGTGCCGGAGGACTTTGCCGGGGCGCTCGCCGGTGTGCGCGTTCTTCTCGCAAACAACGGTGCCATTGACCAACACGTACTCAATGCCCTCCGGCGGCCGGGCCGGGTGCAAATAATCACCGCCCTCGGCGAGTCTTTCCAGGTCGAAGAGAATCATATCCGCATACGCACCTTCTGCGATCACACCTCTGTCCGCCAAGCCTAAAACCTCCTGCGCCGGCACGGAAGTAGCCTTCCTGACTGCTTCCTCCAGGCCCAGCGTGCCCTTCTCCTTCACAAAAACTCTGATGTAATGAGGGTACAGGCCGTAGGCGGTTGGTGAAACAGCGGCCTCAAACGCGTAATCAGCAGGCGCCGGCTCGGCGGGCAGAACGCCCGTGTCGGTACAGGGCGTCCCCGCGGGGTGCTCGAGAAAAACGGACAGAACCCCATGCTCGCGCTTGTCGACGATATCGGCGCAGGTCGTGTCCGCATCCTCGGCCAGGATGTCGAACACTACTTCAAAAGACTCCTCGTAAACCGCCCGGATAATGTCATGAGGCTGCCTTTCCCGAGCGAGGTCGCCGATGGTTTTTCCCACATACTCCGCACGCTTGCAGCGCAGTATCTCCCGATCGGCGTGTGAATGGGTGTCGACAAAGCCCGGACACACCACCAATCCCGACCCGTCTATCACCCGAGCCGCACCTGCCTCGACTGTGCCTACGGCGGCTATCTTTTGCCCCTTGATGCCGACGCTCCCCTTGAAGGCGGCTTTGCCGGTGCCGTCGACAATCTTTGCATCCTTAATCAGCACATCGTAGTATTCAGGCATAGGGCTTTCTCGCTTGAGTAAGAGTTGCATCAGCATACATCAGTACCGCGCAGAGATTCAACACGATCACAGATACGGGGAACCCGTGGCGTCGAAAAGGTTCCATTCCTCGATTCCACGAGACCTTCATTGATGGGGGAGACGTAGATATGTTGGAGGCATTGCGCGCGTACAAGGAGGCCGGGTATACCGGGACGCTTATGCCGGATCACACCCCGCGGGTCGCGGGAGATGCTCCGGGGTGCTCCCGGGGACTTGACAACAGCCTGAGTCCACAAAGAAGGCACTGCGTCTGCGCAGCGAGCAGTTCTCAATTTGGCTCCGCCAAATTGAGAACTGCCGCTATTCATTGACAAAACAACTCATTTTCCAGGCGATTCGCCCAACATGGGCCAGCGAATCGCAAGAAAATGAGGCACTTGGTGACCTGCCAAGTTCAAATTTAGAACTGCGTCTGCGCAGCGCTTGCCCCTTTACATATAGCCCAACATTTGTTAGTTTAACATTTGTTTAGGGGTGGATGATGCCTGATGAAAAGAACAAGCTCTATTTATACGAGGCGTTGGAGCTTCGTGCCGAAATGGACGCCCGCATTAAGACTTTCAAAGACTGCCTGCCGGAAACACGGAACAACCGTAACCGTTTCAGCCTCCTGCAAGAGCACGAAGGCCGCGTCGTGCCTGCCGAAGATTTCGATCTCAAAACTGTAAACGAGCGGATACGTGCTCTCGAGGTCAAGCGCAGAAAACTGAACAATGCCATCCAGAAAGCCAATTTCGAGCAGCATGTCGATTACGGCAACGAGACGATCACCCTCGCCGAAGCGCTGGAAGTTCGCAAAGGTCTGAACGAACGACTGGGAGAGCTTCACACTCTCGTAACCTCGTCGGCGTACAAGAGGGTCATCTACAAGGAGGATCGAGACATCATCGAACCTAACCAAGTATCCTTCCAGGATAGCCTGAAAGATTTGGAGGAAGCCCGACTGGCATTCCGCCAGCTGAATCGCAAAATCCGAGCTGCCTCGTTCAGCACCAACGTTGACTATCTGGACGAAAAATCTTAAAGAAGAACAAAAACGCGACATTGGGAGACAGGGGAGTAAGCGCGAATGGTTCGGCGACGGACTATAGCCCAGGTTCGTGTTACCTGAAAAAAGCACAACTATAGGGGTTTGGCAGCCCAACTGCCCGGAAAAGCGCATAACAAAAGAGCGCAGAACGATACAGCAACCAGAGCTCCTCAGCCGTTTAGCATCGAGGACTCCGCGTCTCCCTTTTTATTGATTAACAGTTTCTCAGAGCGTGTTGAAGTAGGGGTATCGAGCATACGCCTTGCGCGTGATGACCATGATCACCGCCAGAACAGAAAACGAACATAGGGACCCGATCAAGAGCGCGCAATCTTCCGATTTCAGGACGACGTAGAGAAAAGCACGCAGCCATCTATCTCGAGGTAGTAGGCGGGACACCTCAGAAGTGGCTGGGAACGGAGGTGGAGGCTTCGAACCGACGGGCGCCTCCGGGTCTCCAGTTTCCGAAACTAGCCTTCGCGATGGAACTGGGCGAAAGAAGCAGAATTGTCATCTCAAAATGTTTCAAAAGGCCCGTGAGTTCTGCCTGAAAATCCGCTGTTTACCAGCGCACCATTGCGATTATGCACTTGAAGTTTTCGCCGAACACTTTGCGCTTCTGTTCCTCCGCCAATCGGGTGAAAACCAGCCAACCTACCTGCGGCCTCGGGTCGCGCATGGGAGTGTCCGTTCCAAAGAGCACGCGATCCGCACCGCAGTGGTGTACCAGATACTCTATGGTTCCGTTGGTTACGCTGGTATAGTTGAGCTGCGCATCGACGTTCTCGTGGCGGTTCACCATCTCGGCCGCCCATTTAGCGTAGGGCCAGGATTGTCCGCAGTGATCCAGCGAGATGCGCATGTTGGCATAACGCTTGGACAGGCTGTCTATCATATCGGTATCGAGAGCTCCGGCCGGGTCGATAATCGCGTATAAATTGTGTGCATCGGCAAAAGACAGCCACTTGTGGAACAGCGGATCGTCGTAGTTGATGTTTTGACGGCCGCAGAGGGTTTTCAGTCCGGGAAAGCGCCTTCCGATGTGGTATTTGCGAATAACCTCATCGATTTCCGCTTCGCTCTGGTGCTCCGGGTTGACGGTGGCCAGCCCGATGAACTCGTGCGGATAGCGCTCGATTGCGCGAGCCACGGTTTCGTTGCCAAGATCGGTGTCTATGCTCAACGGGCCCGACCAGGACATTATGGCCGTTTTGTCGATGCCCACGCGGCGAGTGATCTCGATCATCCCGTCGGCGTCGCCTTTATGAAAAACCAGCTCCGCGCCGGGCGCCGAAGAGCCCTCGTGCAGGATATGGCAGTGGTTGTCCCAGATCTCGCAGTGCAGAGCCTTGCCGCTCCGTGCTGCGGCAGTCAACGTATCATGCCACTGTGTTGGCGCCGGCGCTTTTTGGGGACCAACGTTCCCGAGCAGCCGTCTCAGATTGCCTCCCGCCACTTTGTCCGCATCCGCGTTTGGCAAAAGCGTCCAGTCCAGGAATCCGCGTCCCGCTCCTCCGGCTTTGTCCATCAAGCCGGTTCCGAACAGGCAGCGCTCAGCCCCAAACCGCGCCGCGAAATACTCGACGGCCCGGTTAGCCTGAAAGGAGGAAAAATCGATGTGCAGATTCGGGCAAGTTTGCATTAGATAGTGAACGGTCCGCCACTGACGCCAGAAATGATCGAGCAGTAGTACTTTATTCTGCTTGAAGATATCGAGAAGCTGCTCGATGTGGCGCAGATCAGGGGCCGGCCGATCGACGCACATTACGACCAGGATATTCTCCGCCAGCAAGGCGTCGCGCAGCTCACCCCAAAGGATCTCCCGTTCCGGGATCGCGAAGTGCCGGGCCTCTATTCGGACCGCCTTGACGTCGTTGTCCTTCAGCTCACGCATAAAGGTTTTCACGTCCGGAAATTCGCCGCTGGCCCCTGGAAAGGCGACCCAGCATGGGAACAGTCGGTCACGATAACGGTCAATCCTGCGGACCATAGCGCGGTTGGCGCGCATGGGATCTCCGTGCAGGCACTGGGCATGCTGCACAAGAGCCCCGGCTATACCGCACAAGTCCAGATCTTGCCGCAAGTGCTCCAGCGTCCATCGCGCTTCAAGAGGCTTGTGCGGTTTAGGTCCAAAGGTTGCATTGCAGTCGAAGTATATTCTCTCCACGGCTTGCTCCGAGCAGCTTTTAACTCACTACATGGCAAGAATCACCGATCCAATCAAAGTTTCTCACAAAATGAGAGAGCTCGGCAAGTTCAACGGGTTCCACATTTGAGAAGATCGAGAAATCTCGCCGATTCTCGGTGATTAACTTCGATGTAACCATCATCAGATACTCCCGGATGATCTGCCCGCTGATACCGAGATGCGAACTAAGGAGCAGAAGAAATTTCAAGAGGCTTCGCAAGTTAGAACGCGAATGGTTACGGCCGCAAGGAAAAGAAAAGGTGTACAGTGCTGAGGTATAGTGAAAAGGACCCTGCGAGTAGAGATCACGCTTAATGATCCGCAACCGTTCAGGGATCCTGGTTTAGGTATCAGCCTATAACTTTTTCAAGTATATCGTACCTACCGTTACAATAGAGCCTGAAGACCGTGCTGAAAGTGCGGTCTGGCGAGGGAAAATGGGATGCATTATATCAAAACTTAGGGCCCTGGACCAATCGCCCCCCGAGGCGCTGCGGCTATAAACCGGGCCGACCGGCTGGTGTTTCTGGGAACAGGCGGTTCGGGGAACGTGGCCATGGAAGCGGCTTTGCGGGGCTTTGCCAGAGGGACGGAAGATATGGATCTCATCTTAGATGCGATTCGCAACGCTAAGAAAAACACGACGGTATGAACCATGGAGGAAAGGTATGAAGTTAGCCATCATTGCACTGGACTTTTCGGAGCAGACCCTTCAGCGCGCCGAGCAGTTTGGCGTAACCCATCTGAGGGTGAGCGCGGGCAGTTTTATGGATGAGCACCAGAGAGGCGTGGTCCAGCGTTCGAAGCTGTTGAAAGCGAAGGAACGGGTGAAGGCCCACGGGCTTCAGATGGGAGTGGCTCTGCTTCCTCAGGGAGTGGGCACACTGCATTGGAACGTCCGCCTGGGAAAGCCGGAGCGGGAGCAGGAGATGAAAGACGTGTGCCAATCCCTCGAGGTTCTCGGTGGAGAAGGGGTTCCGGTGGCGGAGTACGTGTTTAATCTTTCGGCGGTTTTTGGATCGGACTCCAGGCCGCTGGCAAGGGGTGGGGCGGTGACCCGCTACTTCGATTACGACGAGGCGAAGAAGGCGCCTCCGGAGCCAGGATTCGCGGCGAGTGAGGAGGAGGTGTGGGAGCGCATTACGTATTTTTTAGAGCGTGCGGTGCCGGCTGCCGAAAAGTCCGGAGTGAAGTTGGCGTGTCATCCCGATGACCCTCCGGTGCCCGCGCTGAAGGGTGAGACCCGGGTGTTGGGCAGTTTCGAGGGGATAAAACGGTTGGTGGAGACTGTGCCGAGTGATTCGAATGGGTTGAATTTTTGTCAGGGGACCGTGGCGGAAATGGGAGTGGATGTGATCGAGACGATCCGGTATTTTGGTTCGAGGGGCAAAATCCATCAGGTGCATTTTCGGGACGTGAAGGGTTCCATTCCTCGATTCCACGAGACCTTCATTGATGGGGGAGACGTAGATATGTTGGAGGCATTGCGCGCGTACAAGGAGGTCGGGTATGCCGGGACGCTTATGCCGGATCATACCCCGCGGGTCGCAGGGGATGCTCCGGGGTGCTCCCAGGGACGATCGTTCGCGTTGGGGTATATGAAAGCGTTGATGAAATCGCTGGACGTTCTGGAAGTGTAAAGGAGGAACCGTATCCATAGCGCCGGTTCACCATGGCCCGGCGCTTTTTAATTGCCCGTTTTGTCGATGCCCATTTTATCTGCGGCACGCAATTTGAGTGCCCGCCTTTGTCCGCATCTGATCAGCGGGTTGGACGGTATAATAAAAATCGTGATGGACAATACGAAAGTGGCCGGAGGAATGCCGGGCGCGGTTACTGACGCAAACTGTACGACGTGCTTTTGCCGATTCCTTGCTTTTCGATTAGCCCTGTCTCCACAAGCGTCCGTAGTTCTCTTAAGGCCGTATCTGCACTGATCGCCATGAGTCTGGCAGCTTCTGCAGTTTTAATTGTGCCTCTCTCGAGTATGAGCTGGTACAAGCGAAATTGTCTTTTGGATAAATTCATTTCATCCAATTGTCCGATACGAGGGTACAGAGTAACAGAAAAGAAATTCGTGGCAGAGATTTCCATCGGTGGGTTCTTGTTCTCCTCGAGGGCTTTTCTCATTCGAGGTATGCCGCTCCCAACCCTCTCCACGTAACCGGCACGAAACAGTAGATCTGCGATCAATCGATTGCGGCGCACACTTCGCCTGCCTAGTTCGTCCAATGTGAGGCCGCTGTACAATCCTCCTGGATTCTCAACCTCCAGACGATCCGAATAGATGCTGATGTATATATTCGAGGCATCGTAGAAGTAGTCCCTGTGCATCACGGCGTTGACAATAGCCTCTCTAACGGCAGGCAGCGGATATTCGAAGGACTCCTGTCTCCTGGCACCTTCGTTGAAGCCGTAACCAACTCTGATATTCCGTTTGACAAAGGCATGAGCACTCTCAATCATCTCGATTGGATTTCCTGTCAGTTCCTGTCGATCGATTATGTCGTATCTGTCTCGCCCACGGTATCTGACACAACTTATATGGCTCTCCTTGATAAGACTCTGCGGTTGCCTGGCAAAAAAAAGCACACCGGCGTTGCATAGGACGATACGTTTCTTGACTCGCCTGGCTGTATCAAGACTAAAAAGTACATCCTCAGGATCAGCGGTAGTGGCAAAGCCGCACAAGCTCACGTACTCTGCGAGCTTTCTCCGATCGAAATCTTGGGGAAACTGGAACTGACCGTTCAGAGCTTCATCGAATCGGTAGGTACCCGAGCTCAAGATCAACCGGCGTATCTCATTTCGATTGAGCTTTTGTGTGTTTGGTCCCATCCGCAAAAAGAAGCCTCCCTTGCATCGATACGGTTTGTCGGTACCCTCTGAAACCCGTACTTCCAGAACCTTTTCGGAGTACACAAATGTCTCTACTTCCAGAGGCGGATCACAATTCCTTGCGATAGTGGTCACTTCACTTCGCATACGATTGCTAATACTGATCCCTGCAATTTCTCTCCTGTCCTCTACGCCTATGAAAATGGACCCGCCGGCGGCGTTGGCAAAAGCCACAAGCTCACGATCCAACTGGCCCAATCCTTCCTTGAATTCGATTCGCTCACCTTCCCCTTCCGAAAGGATGAGAGACAGCCTTTCACTCCCGCTTCTCATAATGTTCTCAAGGTACTACAGAATCAAGAAAAAGGCAAGATTTTGCGGTGCATTTACGGTGCATTTGCGGCGCATTATTGCTCTTACAATAGGTACCTGCTGATCGTCCGGGCCGCAGCGTAGGCAGCTAGGATGTTTTCAGGCTATGTGTATCAGCCTGCGCCTTTTTCAGGTATATTGTACCGGCTGTCATAGTTCAGCCTGAAGACCGCGCTGAAAGTGCGGCCCGGTGAGGGAAAAATGGAATGCATTATATCAAAACTCAGTGCTCTGGACCAATCGCTCCCCGAGGCGCAGCGGCGGGTAGCCCGGTTTGTCAATAAAAACGCGGACAGGGTGCCGGATCTCTCGGTAGCCGAGCTTGCCGAAGCCTCGAAAGTCAGCGTGGCCTCCGTAAGCAGGCTGGCCAGAAGAGTGGGCTGCAAAAACCTGCGTGAAATGAAAATTCGAATAGCCAGAGAGGCCACGCAGCGCGGCATAGAAGCGATTTACCAGGGGGTCACGCCGAAGGACTCGGACACGGAAATTGTGCAGAAGGTCTTCGGCGGAATTATCAAGAGCATCGAAGCCACGCTCAATATGCTGGACAAAGCAATCCTCAGGAAAGTCGCCGCGGCAATAAACCGGGCAAACCGACTGGTGTTTTTGGGAATAGGCGGTTCGGGAAACGTAGCCATGGAAGCGGCGTTGCGGTTCTCTCACCTGGGCCTGCATGCCGATGCTTACATCGATGACTACCAGATTATCACGCAGGTACTTCAGCTAGGGCCAGGGGATATAGCGGTTGCTATCTCGCACTCGGGCCGCTCCCGGGTCGTGGTAAAAGCACTGCGGCTGGCTCGCGACAACAAGGTCCCGACCGTGGGTATCTCCAATTACATGAGCTCGCCTCTACATAAAAATTCTAAGTATTTCTTCTGCACGTTGTTTCCGGAGAATCGGGTCAGCGTGGTGGGGCTGTCGTCGCACATCAGCCAGATGTGTCTTATTGATGCGCTCTACGTGCTTACCGCTCGCCAAAAAAGCAGACCTAATCATGCCGAGCATTCCGATGATCTCGTTGAGGAAATGCTCAGAATGCCCATTCGGCGCAACCGATAGCAGCCCTGCCGGCCTCTGATGGCCTCGGCCCGCGGCCCGATCGCGGCGTTGATGCTCTGTAAGTTTATTACAATAATTTTATTCTACATGAAAATTCTTGACGGGCCGAAGGCAATAAAACATACTCCGGCGCATGAGCCGGAAACGGTCGTGAGCAAGGAAACAGTTTTCCTGGGTATTGATTTAGGGGCATCGCGCGGCCGCGGTGTGCTGGGACGCCTGCGCGGAAAGACCCTTTCAATAGAAGAGATCCTTCGCTTTCCCAATCGTCCGGTAAGAATGAACGACACGCTGTATTGGGACATACCTGCGTTGTGGCTTCAGTTAATGGACGCGCTGCGGACCTGCGCTCAGCGTGTTTTTGTCCTGCTCGATGGGATCGGGGTAGATTCGTGGGGAGTCGATTTCGGGCTGTTCGGCCGGGATGGCCGGCTGCCGGCAAACTGCGTTCATTACCGTGATACCCGCACAGAGAATATCGAACCCGTGATTACAGGTAAGATCTCCCCGTACGAACTATTCCGGCTGACGGGTTTGCCCCTAGGGAGAGTTACCTCCCTGGCTCAGCTTGTGGCACTCGAGAGGCAGAAACACTCCGACCTTTTAAAAATTGCTTACCGTTGGCTGATGATACCGGACGTGCTGCGCTACCTGTTGAGCGGTGAACAGGCATGTGAGCTGACGTGCGCCGGAAGCTCTCAACTCATCAATGTCAGGACAGGCAAATGGTGCCGTCGGCTGTTCAAGCTTTTTGATCTTCCCATGCGAATCATGCCGCCCATTGTCAATCCCGGCACCATTGTCGGGCCGCTGCTGCCGGATGTTGCGCGCGCTGCGGGATTCAAGCAGGCAAGCGTTGTGGCGGTCGCCGGTCACGACACGGCAACGGCGGCAGCGATAGCCGACGAGCAGACCGCCTTGCTCAGCTGCGGGACCTGGTCGGTTCTAGGGATCGAGGTCGAGAAGCCGATGCTTTCTGAGAGCGCGGCAAGGTTCGGGTTCGTCAACGAGATTGGGCTGGGTGCCGTTCTGTTCGTTAAAAATTTAATGGGCATGTACCTGCTCGAGCGCCTGCGGGACCAATGGTGCAGCAAAGGTAAGACGCTTTCCTTTGACCTGGTGGTGTACCGGCCCCGGCAGGCCGCGGAATGGGACAGGGCATACGAGACTTTTTTAAAGGTGACCCAATAAACTTTGCCAGAGGAAATTATAACTCGAGAAGTGTGTATGAATCGTTATTATGACCCGCAGATTTTTCAGCAGACCTTGGATGGCGTGGACCTCGACAACCACGTGATAGCATCCTATTACCTCAAGGATCGTTTGGAAGGCGAGAAGTTTCTCGATCACTTTGCCCTGATTCAAGCTATGGCGCTCGAGGGGTCCACTGGGACCTGGGAGAAGAGGATACCGAAGAAGTTCGGGTTGCCATGTCGAGCAAGATGGTGGGCTACCACGAAATACCGTGTACTGACTCGTGCACGAAGTCAGCTGTGGTACAGCTGGCTTTTCCGATACGCGCCTGGGGCGACAACATCCCCATGATGCTGCTGGCGGTCGCGGGAAACTGTTTTGCATATTCCAAAGACATCATGCTGACCGACCTGTTCATCGGTAAAAACCTGTTGAAGAAATTTCAAGGGCCCACTTTCGCTGCAGGCTGCAATCCGAGCGCGTTGTCGAAAGCGACGAGGTGATTACGGCGCTTGCGATCGGTGAGGGGTACGAGCTGTATACCCCGGTCATTAGAAACGCCCATATGCTCTCCGTTGAAGAGATCGACTCTTCTATCAAGAGACTCCTGGATAAGGCCAAGAACAACGCGTTCGCCCCTGCGGACATGACGGGTGGAACCTTGACGGTCAGCAACCTTGGCATGTATCCAGTGCAAAGCTTCAGCGCGATCATTCCACCCGATCAGGTGGCCATCGTCTCGATGGGAGCGTCGGAGCATACCTCGGTCGTCAAGTCGGGAGAGATCGTTTTGAGACCTCTGGCGGCCATGACGCTTTCGGTCAACCACCGTTTAATCAATGGGCGTGAGGCGGCGGAGTTTCTCACGCGGGTGAAGCAATGTATCGAAACAGTGTAAGCACCGTTAACCACGGGTCTGAGAAAGCATGGGCGTGAGCATGAAAAATATCAACGGGAAAGACTATTCAACGGATTTTTTAGTCAGCCTGTACCGGGGCATGGTGCGGATTCGAAAGTTTGAGGAGCGTGTTAAATTCCTGTTCCTCGAGGGCATAATGCCCGGCACGATCCACCAGTGCCAGGGCCAGGAAGCATGCGCCGTCGGGGTGTGCAGCGCCTTGGCGGATGGGGATGTGATAACAAGCACGCATCGACCCCACGGTCATGCGCTGGCAAAGGGCGTCGATCTGCAGGAGATGATGAGCGAGCTTTTCGGCAAAGCGACGGGCTGCTGTAGAGGCAAAGGCGGCTCCATGCACATGGGTGACCTGTCCAAGGGCATGGTTCCCGCCGTGGCCATCGTAGCCGGGGGCATATCCATTGCTACCGGCTGCGCGCTCGCTTTCAAAATGAAAGGCGGGGCTAATGTGGCCGTGGCCTTCATGGGAGATGGGGCGGTCAGCGAGGGAGCTTTTCACGAAGGGGTGAACATGGGGGCGATCTGGAGTCTGCCCGTCGTCTATGTTGTAGAAAACAACCTGTACGGCGCTTCCACGCCCTTCAACTCTGTAATGAAAGTCGAAACCATCGCCGAACGGGCTTCTTCCTATGGAATTCCCGGCATAAGGCTCGATGGCAATGACGTGCCGGCAGTCTACGAGGCGGCTTTAACGGCAATTGATAAGGCACGGAACGGCGAGGGGCCAACCTTGCTGGAGCTCCTGACGTATCGCATTACAGGGCACTCCAGAAGAGATCCCGCTCTGTATCAACCTGAGGGTGAGAAGAAGCAAGCCCTGTTGAACGAGCCCATCGGCCGTTTCGCTCGCTTTCTGTTAGAAGACGGGGTGACTGACCAGGGTACGTTGCATGGTGTCGACAGAGAAATCGACCAGGAAATCGAAACGGCAGTAGCAGCTGCAATGGCGGCGCCGGACCCCCGGCCAGAAGATACGCTGAAAGGATTATTCGCCTGAGCAGCAAGGGTGCTTGCTGGAGGTCCCATGCCGGCCACTCGCCCCGCAGGACCGGCAGCCGACCGAGAGTTTATTAGGCCAGGGAGCCAGAATGAATAAAAAGAAAAAGGAGAAAAAGCTGACCATAGCTGAAGCCTTGAGAGAGGCGATCCGCGGTGAAATGCGGCGGGATGAACGGGTATTCTGCATAGGCGAAGATATTGCCATCCCCGGGGGATGGGGCGGCGCGTTTACGGTGACGCTGGGGCCTGGAAGAAGAGTTTCCCGACCGCATGATCAACACGCCCATAGCCAGAATGGTTTTACGGGTGTGGCCTTGGGCGCGGCGATTATGGGCATGCGCCCGATAGCGGATGTGCAGTATGGTGATTTTCTTTACTGTGCCATGGACCAAATGGCCAATCAGGTTCCGAAAATGGGGTACATGTCGGGTGGAAAGCTCACCGTGCCTATGGTGATGCGTGTTCCCGTCGGCGTGACCGGGCGGGGCGCACAGCACTCACAGAACATGGAGACGCTGTTCATGCCCGTGCCGGGACTGAAACTGTTAGTGCCTGCCACGGCCTATGATGCCATGGGGTTGCTGCGGACGGCGGTCCGCTCCGACGACCCGGTCATGATTTTCGAGCACAAGAAGCTGTACGGCTCGAAAGGGGCCCGCGCTGAAAGCGGCGCGATAGACGCCGGCAGCGATGTTCCGGATGAGGATTACACCATCCCCATGGGCAAAGCCGTTGTTCGCCGAGAGGGCGGTGATGTTACCATAATCGGTACGTTGATGATGATGCATCGCAGCCTTCAAGCGGCTGATATTCTCGAAACCGAGGGTATTGATGCCGAGGTCATCGACCCACGTTCGCTTGTTCCCTTTGATTGGGATACAGTCAAAGAATCGATAGGCAAGACCGGACGAGTCATGATTGTCGAGGAATGCTGCAAACGCAGCGGCGTGGGCGCAGAAATCGCGGCTACAGCGGCTGAGGAAATGCTGGACAGCCTGGTTGCAACAATCAGGCGCGTGGCGGCGCCGAACACACTGGCCCCGTTTGCGCCGGTCATGGAGAGCTACTACGTGCCGCAAGTCGAGCGGATCGTCGCAACAGCGCGGGAGATCTGCTCCTATTGAAAAGAATGAATAGTACACGTTCGAATATGGGTGGGCCGCAGAGCCAGTCACTGCTGCAGGACAAGGTTGCCGTTGTGACCGGGGCCGCCGGCGCCATTGGGTTCGCTGTTTGCCGCACATTGCTGCAAAACGGGTGCCTCGTGGCGGCGACCGACGTCCAGGAGAGCAAGCTCAAAGATCTATGTGATCAGCTGGAAAAAATAGCGCCCGGCCGGGTGATTGGCTTAACCATGGATGTGACGGACAGGCGGTCGATCGGCGACGCTCTGCGGAAGACCGTAGAAACATGGGGACGGGTAAACATAGTCGTTCACAATGCCGGCATTGCTCTCGTTTCAAAGCTGGTGGACATTGAACTGGCTGCCTTCCGCAAGCTCGAGAAGGTGAATGTGGAAGGTACGCTTCTGACTCTTGCTGAGGCCGGAAAGCTGTTGATCGAGCAGAAGCAAGGTGGAGATATCGTCATTATGTCCACCAAGAACGTCCCGTCGCCCAGTGCCGGGTTCGGCGCCTACAGTGCCACGAAGGCTGCATGCCATCAGCTTGGGCGGATTGCAAGCCTCGAGTTTGCCGAGTATGACATCCGGGTCAATATGGTCGCGCCAGACGCCGTTTTCGAAGAAGGCGGGTTCAAGTCGGGCCTTTGGGCCGAGGTGGGAGCGGACCGCATGAAAGCGCGTGGGTTGGATGAGCAAGGATTGCACGAATACTATCAAAACCGCAATCTGCTCAAAGCTGCTGTTACCGGGCAGCATGTGGCTAATGCAGTACTGTTTTTCTTGACAAGGCAGACTCCTACAACCGGGGCGACGATACCGGTGGACGGAGGCCTGCCCGACGCAACACCGAGGTAACCTGCGGTGACAGGCGCAGAGGTGAAAAGGGAAAATGCTCTCGCTGAATACGGTGATTGCCGTTACCTCGAGTTCCCCATCGTGCTATAGTCGTTCCATGTGCTTCTATGAAGAACCCACCGGTTATGCGAAAACCGTTCTCTCCGACCTGCATGGCGGTGCGTAGCTCATCGATGAGCCTCAGTTTGTAATTCTTGTATGGCTTGCTCCAGCGGGCAAATGTGCTCAATCATGGAACAAGGCTCAGCAGCAGCGGATGCATATACGGAGAAAGTGAAGGATACCCTCCCTGTTCGGGTGCACATGCGGCGATTTTACAGCGTTCGCGGGTGATATACTTCATATTTGCCGTATACTCACCTAGCTAAGTCGGTTGACATAACAAAATTTTCATACGTATACTACACGTATGAAAAAGAAATTGACTATCACGGTTGATGAAAAGGTATATGCTGGACTTCACCGCGTAATTGGCAAACGAAAAATCAGCCAGTTTATCGAATCTCTTGTCAGCCCGCATGTCTTGCAGAAGGACCTTGAATCCGGATACAGGGAGATGGCTGCAGATGAAGCCCGCGAAGCAGAAGCAATTGAATGGGCAGAAGCCACCGTAACGGACGTTGCGAATGAAACGCGGTGAGGTGTGGTGGGTAAACTTCAGACCTTCGATTGGTAGCGAAATTATAAAAACGCGCCCGGCCGTGATAATCAGTAATGATGCTTCCAATAAGTTCCTTAATCGTGTACAAGTCGTTCCGTTGACTTTGAATATCGAGCGTCTTTATCCAAGCGAGGCGTATGTCGCTATTGAAGGTGAACGACAAAAAG
>SDBV01005656.1_pt1 | contig 17575 bp, 18 predicted proteins | sample 2277081 | NCBI WGS metagenome assembly SDBV01 (sample SAMN10402039, study PRJNA504765) | marine sediment metagenome | isolation source: marine sediment core GS10_PC15, 223 cmbsf | place: Arctic Ocean: Southern Knipovich Ridge | collected 2010 | reverse complement strand
TGATAGAAATGAATAATAAAAATGAATGGTATGAATAATTAATGAACATAATTTTCAGTCCCGCAGGGACGATTGATTTGGACAAAAGAAAAATATGTTTCGTTTTTGAAAAAAAATATAATTGATTATGATGATCGGTGTATATTGGGATGATTTCAATCGTCCCTACGGGACTAAATCTGATTACCTTTTTTCCCGGCAATAAATTGCCGGTCTTGTTCCCATATGTCCCTACGGGACTGATCTTTACGGAAATCTACAAAAAGATTTCTCCAGTCTCCCTTAATCCCTTTTGAATCTGACCATTAATACTATAAATGCCGCACTAACGAAAATCAGGGGTAATATACTTAATAGAGTTCCAACATCCAGAACTTCTTTTATGATAAAAAGATCATCACCCAGTACCCCGAACATTTTGAAGGTTGAATACATAATTTCCCCGTATTGAATAATCACTGCAATAATAATGAGCATCCAGGCTGTATCACGGGTGTGAGACCAGAAAAGTATGGCCATAAAAGTAGCAATTGCTCCAAAAGAAATCTGAGACAAAATCATTACAATATCTTTAACTGCCATAATCACTCCTAATCATACGCATAAATTCTTTGATCTGGCCTGTTTCATATTCCATAGGGATAATTCCGGGGATCTCCGGCTCCGGCGGCAGTAGAACACCACTTTCCAAAGCCTTTCTAAATAACAATTCATAGTCCTTCCCTTCTATTTTAAACCTGAGATAGGGACCAATCCTATCCCATACAGGAGATTTAAAAATTTCCCACTTTTTCGAATCAGCTTCATCAAGGAAGCGTTTTAATGAAACAGTTGATTTAATTAACATATCACAGAGCATTGGTGATAGAGAATCTGAAGGAGGAAGGCCTCCTGCTGTACTATTGGCCGCTATTACTACATTAGCTGCTACTACTACAGGCCCGAAGTTTCCAGGAAAAGGAAGTAATGGAATAAAAAAATTAGACTCCTGCCATTCCAGGGAATGACTCAAAAAGGGCCGCCAGAATGCATATTCGCAGGTTGTTGTCGGAAAATCAACAAAATCACTTACTAAAATCTTTTTCCCTTCATTTATTGACAGTGCGGCCATCGCTCTATCAATATTGCTATAGATACGAAACTCTTTTGCCTCAGGAAAAAGAAGTTTCAACTGCTTATCCATTCGGGCTGTATATATAGATGGATAACTGGCCATGAGCCCCCTGGCTACAGTAGACTTGATAACCCTGGTTATCCCTTCCAGTCTATGTCCAAGAATTGCCCTTCCGGAGTCCTGATAAAAATCGAGATATCTTTTACCTGAGATATCATAGATCAAGTAGCCCCGGGTTCTCTTTATTATTGGTATTTTGTTTTTGCTATCCATCACCTTCTACCCCTACCAGTCATTATCCAGGGTTATTTTCTCCAGACCTGCATATTTAGGAATGAACTGTGCAGTTCTTCCCGATTCGAATCTTACAATAATAAGAACTTCTTTGCCATTATCCCATTCTTTAATCACCTGACCAGATCCATAATCATCATGATAAACAAAAGTCCCCGGAGGAAAATCACTTTTTCTATCCACATCTAAAACTGATCCTGAGGAGGTGGCCAGGAATTCCTCAGGAATATCATTTAAAAATCTGGATGGTGTCTGAAAATTAAGCTTGCCCCACAATCTTCTCTGCTTACAAGCCGTGAAATAGAGTTCTTTCCTTGCTCTGGTTATGCTGACATAAAAAATACGACGTTCCTCTTCAAGATCATCATCACTTTCATCCGGCCTGGAAGGGAATAAACCTTCTTCCATCCCTACAATAATAACCCTGTCAAACTCCAATCCCTTAGTGTTATGCATTGTAATTAAAGTAACTCCATTCTGTGACGCAGGATCCACCCCAGCAAGTCTCGATCGGTCCAACTCCATATCTTCGAGAAAAGAGAGAAGACCATCCTTTCCTTTAGGATATTTAGATGCAGCGTTTACCATTTCCTCAAGATTCTTTACTTTTTGGGTCAATAAGATCTCATCCTGGTGTAAGTGATACTCAAGAATTCCCGAATTGTGTATTGCCCTGTTTGTAAACTCTGCAAGATCAACTTTTTCTGAAAACCCTTCCAGGTTATCCATAAGTTTACTAAAGTCTTTTAAACCAGCAGCTACCTTAGCTGGCAATCGTGGTATAGATTTTTTACAGGCTTCTACAAGACTGCAGCTATCCACCATTGCAGTATCAATAATTTTATTCACTGATACCTTGCCTATACCCTTTGAAGGCTTATTGATTATTCGCCTAAAGGCAATTTCATCGAATGGATTAAGGAAAAATGAAAATAAAGCGGTTACATCTTTAACTTCTTCCCTGTCGTAAAATTTCAGGGAACCCACAATTTTATAGGGAATTTTATGATTTAAGAAATATGATTCAAAGCTTAAAGACTGGGCATTTGTCCGGTAGAGTATCGCAGTTCCATCAAGGTTTCCATCACTGAGCAGGGATGCACAGAATTCGGCCTCCCTATCCTGATTTGCAACAATTTTAACTACCCCTTTTGGACCATCCTCTTCCAGAGTCCAGAGATTCTTTCCAAGTCGTCCCCTGTTGGCACTTACAACCTTAGAAGCAATACTCAGAATATTTCCTGTAGAACGGTAATTTTGCTCCAGTTTAATTATTTCAGCCCCGGGGAAACTTTCCGGAAAAGTAACAATATTTTTAACCTCAGCTCCACGAAAACTATAAATTGACTGATCGTCATCACCAACAACACAGATATAATTGGATCCATTATAGAGCAGTTTTAATAGTTCGTATTGAGCAATATTGGAATCCTGATACTCATCTACAAGTATTACCTGAAACCTGCTCTGTATTCTCCTTCTTATGTCCTCATTTTCTTTAAGAAGTTCTACAGGCCTGAGTATAAGATCTCCAAAGTCCACACTACCGACTTCTCTCAATCTTTTTTCATATGCACTGTAAAATTCAGGTAATCTCCTGTCAAAAGAGATAGAGGTAAGATCATCATCAGGATAGAGACAGTAATCCTTTGCCCTGCTTATCCATCTGGCGTAGGGCTTAAGGTCTTTTCGTTTATAATCACTAAAAACAGAATGAAGAAGGCTTAAGGAATCATCATCATCATAAATTGAAAACCTCTGCTGAAGACCAAGTATACCTGCATTTCTCCGCAGGAGCCAGGAACCGAAAGAATGGAACGTCCTTATCATTACCTCATCAGATTCGGGAACCATCTTCAAGACTCTTTCACGCATCTCACCGGCAGCCTTATTTGTAAAGGTTACCGCTAGGATTGACCGGGAATCAATACCCAGACAACCTACAAGATGTGCAATTTTTGTTGTAATAACTCTGGTCTTTCCGGAACCGGCACCTGCAAGAATCAGAAGAGGTGCCCCTCTCTGCATCACAGCATCATACTGCTGCTTATTCAGACCTTTAAGATAACTTTTATTTTCACAGTTCATCTACAGGGACTGCCTCCAGGTCAATTCCATTACGTCTTGTAATTCTACATTTAATAAGTTTTCCGGGAGCTGCTCTGTCCGAAAGGACAACAACCGATCCATCCACTTCTGCTGCATGCAAATATGCACGCCCAAGAGCCATAGATTCAGTTTCTATTCTTTCTTCAATCAGGATGTTCATATCCAGACCTACAAACCTGTTCATTTGCCTTTCGGTGATCTCCGTCTGCCTTAACTCCAGTTTACGTTTAAACTTAGCAGCTGCCGGTTGGGCAAATCTGTGACCAAAGTTGCCGCGCATAGAATATGCCCTGGTATCTTCCTCTCTGGAGTAGATAAATGTACCAACCCAATCCAGAGATGCTTTGGACTGAAAGTCCAGAAGCTCTCTACGATGGACGGCTGTTTCACCTGGAAAACCAATCATAAAGGTGGAGCGGATAACAGATTCAGGAATTTTACTGCGTATAGCTGCAATCAGATCAAGATGCTCCGTACTGCTGCCCCTTCGTCCCATCCGGGATAGAATAGCCCCCGCAGCATGCTGAAAGGGTATATCAAAATAAGGGAGGATTCGCTTTTCGACCGCTATAATATCGAGAAGTTCCAAAGGGAAATTATCAGGGTGTATATAGAGAAGACGTACCCAGAAATCACCGTGCAGTCTGGAAATTTCATTAAGCAGCTTAAGGAAATCTTTTTCTTTTCTATCTGTACCCAATGCAGCAAGATCCTGAGCGATAAGGTTTATTTCAAGTATACCATTATCCAAAAGACCCTTTATCTCTGTGATGATATCATCTAATTTCCTGCTCCTGAGATTCCCTCTGATTATTGGAATAGCACAATAGGAACAGCGGTGATTACATCCTTCGGATATTTTCACGTACGCTGACCCCGGAAAAGATAAAAGGCTTTTCCGTTCAGGTCTGGATGCCCCCTCAAGGGGTAAAACCGCAGTCCGCTCACCCATAATCACAGATTCTGCAACCTGAGGAACTATCTGAAGATTAAGATTACCAAAAACACCATTAATCTCCGGCATTTCATCAAGAAGATTTGAACCATATCTCTGTGCAAAACATCCGGCCAGAAGAATTTTTTTCTCCGGATATATCTCTCTGAAAGATATTGCAGTATCTATCGACTCTGTCTTGGCTGCTTCAATGAATCCGCAGGTATTTACAATGATGAGTTCTGCATTATCCGGCTCCTGAACATATTCCCATCCCTCTTTTCCCAGAGAGGCAATCATTACTTCAGCATCAACCTGATTCTTCGAACAGCCTAAATTTTCAAGATAGAATGTCTTTTTATTGTCTACTTTCTCTAACATAATAACATTTGGAGGAAGGCTATGGGAAGAAGGCTGAAGGCTATTAGACTATTAGGGTAGTCTACCTATCTTCTTATCCTAACAGCCTTCAGCCTAATAGTCTTCTTCTCCATCATCTACCTTCCTTCTAATAAACAGGAATCATTTGCAGCTCATATTTTCCACTATCCGAATTTTTGTTCCACTTTATTAAGTTTGTCGAAACTTCTCCCGGCCTTCCCAAATTTACTTTAATACCGGATATTTTGGCTTTAAATGAACCGGCATTTGATATCCAAAGCATGACTTCTTTATTTATATCCAGTCGGAAAACTTCACCCTTATCAAAATACCGTTCAACTCTTTCTCCCCTGTCAACCAGATATCGAACCAGTGTATAACCACGAAATATCACATCCAGAACAAAAGGTTCCGGATTGGAAGCATCCAGGATAACTGATGTATCCTGATTTCTTGATGCCACTTTCGAAACACCCGGATCGGGAGCCTTGGAATTACCATCAGAAGAAGAATCTTCTACAGTTATTATTAAAGCGACTATTTTAATAACAGCCGTTTTTGCATTTATGTCAATATCATTCACTGCAATAGTTACATCAGGACTTCCATCTCCATTCAGATCTATTTCCTTCTCATCACCAAGATTAAACCTGATTTCACCACCAGGAAGGGATAAGATAACATTTGTTGTAACGGTTTTTAGGGAGATATCAAAAGTATTTTCATAAATTAAGATCTGTAATTCAGTTCCTTCCATAAATCGATCTTCAATATCAACCAATGTGAGATCATAAGAGTATTTAGTGACAGACTCTATAGTTTCTTCTATTGTTTCAATTTGTACCTGGACTTGTCTGGCAGTAATATATTTATAGAGGAAGACCCCTCCTACACCCGCTACTGCAGCTATTAAAATAACCAGAAATATAATTAGAATCTTTGATCGGCCTGTGTTTAATAGCTCCTCAATAGGAACAGGCTGTTCCTGCAGCCGCATATTCTTATGAAGTGTAACTATTTCCCTGGAATCCAATCCCAAATAATCAGAATAATTTCTCAAGAACCCAATAAGATAAGGCTCGCCGGGGAATATTGAAAAATCCTCTTCTTCCAGTGCATTCAAAAATTTTCTGGCGATATTAGTATCCCTCGCTACCTGTTCAAGAGAATAACCTTTCTTCTCCCGGGAAGAACGTAATCTCGCTCCAAATGTATCCATATCTATTCTTCCGGTTCAAATAGAAAATTGTTCATAACATATGCAGAAGGAGGTGCTTCATATTCAAACCTGACTTCTGGTATATTCTGATTTATTCTGATTTCAGTAAAATCGAATTGAAAAGTTTCATAATTAACTGTAAGTCCTTTCATCCTTCTTATCATCCCATTATTATCTATCGACATTTCAATCTGTCTGTATCCTTCATCAGTTTGACGCCACACAAGGTTCAACTTTCTAACTAATTCATTTGAACCCTCTTCGAGAGCTACCGGCTCAGGACCCTTTAGAAAAGCAACACTGTAACCCCTCTTCAGAAGTTCCAATCCCTGTTTACTAGCCATAACTGCCAAAGATGCATCGGAATGTCTTTGTAATTTCTGTTCCATAATAACATTCTGATCTGGAATATGAAGTGTTAAAATATCATCATAAACTGATATTACCTGCTCTTCAGGTTCGGAAAAGTTTATTCTTAAAAGGTTAGGATTTTTATAAAACAATATCCCTTCCATAACAGCTTCACCGGCAATTATACTGATCCTGGCTTCATAGTCCTCGACAGTACTATATTTAGCTGAAATAGAATCAAAAAACTGTAACGCCGTCAATATATCCTGCGCTGTAACCGAGGGAATAGCAAACATTATTATAATAACAGAAAGAATAAAAATTTTATTTATTGTCATTTATTTACATCCTAAGAGATAGCATAATCTTACTCATTGATATGGGTTTGTCAAGGCCGATAAGATACGTACAGACGCACGGCCGTGCGTCTCTACCGATCCGCATATTCCATTGCAAGATACTTTAAATAATTTTCCGATAATTTAAGATATTCATCACAATCTGGACAGACAAAGCGACTTTCCCTAATATGATCTATTGCACACTCAACACAGTAAACTTTACCACATACTTTACATTTCCCGGCGGGCGATTCACCATCAGGTTCTCCATGAAGTCGAACAACATCTATTACAGGTATATTTTTTGGAACCCACCACTCCCTGCCGCAACTTGAGCATTCGTGCTTATCATTAAGAGCAGTTTTTATTCTAGTAAGCAGCTTTCTGGCATCGTCACTTTCATTTTTCCCGGCCATGGCTCCTGTCCTGTCAGACTCAGCAAGAACTTTATCTGCAAGTTCTCCTGCACCTTTATAATCCAGACGGGTATAAAGAAAATCACCGTAGTTTAGAAGAATCCTGAAATTCATGGGCTCAAGTTTAATAGCTTCTACAAAAGAAGCATCTGCTCTTTTATATTCTCCTTTTCTGAATGCAACCTGGGCAATCATTTCCAGAGTTGACGATGTCAGATAGTCCTCCATCAGGCCGGAGAGAATCTCTTCTGCTGCTAAAATATAATCCTGTTTTATAAGAGCAGAGGCAAGATTTTCTTTATAATTTCTATTGGAAGAATCTCCGTCCACGGCCTTCCTGTATGAATCTGCTGCTTTCTCATAATCCCCAGTATCATAGAGGAGATTGCCGAGCTGATTCTGAACTGAGGGAATGTCGGACCCTTTAGTGAAAAGAGACAGAGCCTCTTTTGTGCCATCTACTGTTGCAACAGCATCTGAATAGTTTATTAAAATATCTATGGAATCTTTTTCCAGCTCAAGCGCTCTGGAAAGACTTAACTTTGCCTCTTCATTTCTGTTTTCTGAGAGAAGGATCAAGCCGTAAAGATTATGTGCCCAGGGATTATCAGGTTCAAGCCCGATAGCTTTTAAAACAATGGCTTCAGCCGGCAACCCCATAAGATACATGGTTTCTGCATATCTAAACCAGTAGGGATAAAAACCCTCTTCATTCTCTGCTGATCTTTTAAAGAGTGAAAGGGCCTCTCTATTCTCTCCTCTCTCTCTCAGGATTATTCCATATAGAAAATCTACGGACGTATCCTCAAGACCTTCTTTTCTCAATTCCTGAAATATAAGAGAAGCTTCATTTAACCTTCCTTCATCAAAAAGGACCTTGCCTTCAAGAATCCGTCCTTCCTTATTCCCGGGTTTTATCTTATTCATACTTGAAATTATATGCGTTAGATCGTCATAATTTTCATCCCGGAAAAAACAGAGAGCAGCCTCATGATAAAAGGAAAATGAAGATTCCGGATTTCCTGATTTTTCCAAAGTCCTGGCAAGATTCAACCGGAATACTCCATTTCCAGACTCCTTATTACAGGCCTGTCTGTAATAATCGACTGCCATGTCGAAACAACCCAACCCATCCTCTGTATTGCCCATAAGGTTCAGGAGAAAAGGATCTTTAATTAGAATATCAGAATTTGAATTCAAAAAATCTCTTAGTTCAAGAAGTCTATTCATCCTGTACAAGAGACCGCTTTTTTCAATTATCAAATCTTTATTGTGATGTCCCATCAACTTACTACAAGAATCAAAAGCCTTAAGAGCTTCATCATAAGAACCCAACCTGCTCAGGCTTTTCGCCATAAGAAAAGAAAGACCGGCATTAGTCGGATTATTTTTTAATATTTTCTTTATCTGTATAAGAACAGCACCATACTGACCGGAATCAAACAACCTCTCGGCTAGTTCTTTTCTATTTTCCGTAGGTATCATTACATTTTTAACCTGACTATGGTAGTAAACTTCAACTTCAACAGCTCTGGACTCTATTCTTATTTCTGAAAGTGCAAAGCAGGCAGAATCATTCTTTGAAAAATTCTGCCCTCCAAAGGCAACATATCCAGCATCAATTGTATCATCGTCAATCTCCCCAATCCACACATCATTCAGGAATAGAGCAATAGAAAAACCATGCATAATAACTCTAATTCTGATCTCCCGGGATGATTCAAACTTACAGGAAGTCCATGGAATTAGTATCCTGGGTGTACTATTAAAAACAACATCCAGACGGAAATATCCATCCTCAGAAACCATTAGATAATAGTAGTTACGATCATCAGCATAACGAAAAAGAATACCTGCAGCTGAATGTCCATTATCCTGGTCAATAGAAAAAACCGCATCCAGCACAAAATCTTTGTACCTATAGAAATTATTTACACTCCACACAAAAACATTACGTTTTTTTGCTGTCAGTCTAAGAGTTTCATCCCATATATCTACCTTCAGAGATTCAGTATCCTCAAGTTCGAATCTGTTTTTGTCTTTATGTTCGAACTTATACTCCCAGAGTTCTTCTACAATAGCATCTTTTTCTGATTTTTTTCTTTTCCGAAATAACCACATGACTTGGAATGTATCATACTGATAGGAAAAGTAGAAGAAGGCTGTAGGGAAGAAGGCTATTAGGAAGAAGGCTATTAGGCTGAAGGCTATTAGGAAGGAAGGGGAGAAAGAAGACTTTTAGGCTGCAGGTTGTTAGGGAAGGCTGATAATTAATCCTCAGCCGTTGATTATTTTGCTTTTATAGAGTAACTTAACTCTACAAAAAGCCGGCGTGGCGAAATTGGTAGACGCAGCAGACTCAAAATCTGCCGCCCGCAAGGGTGTATCGGTTCAACTCCGATCGCCGGTAATACAGTGATCAGTTAGCAGTAAACAGTTAGCAGTAAGCAGATTTTGATAACTGCTCACTGATAACTGCTCACTGATAACTGCAGTACTGTTAACCGGGAGTTAAAAAATGCGAAGACTTATTTTTTCTCTTCTTTGTATCTTTATGTGTGTGAGTTTTGTTTTTTCAGAGGAAGATACAGAGGCTGCGGTGACTTCATCTGATTCCAGCAGATTTATTTATCAGGTCGGTATTGGATCTGTCTATTCTTTTTATTTCCCACGAATTGAAACCACAGTTGATGCAATGGATTCCGCCTCACTCATACGAATACCATTCAGTATGGATTTCCTGTTCAGTAGAAAACTGTCCGATTCAACAGCATGGACCGTCTCCCTTACTGCAAGCATGGACAGCTTTTCGGCCTCGTCAGAATCACTTAAGATCTTCTCGTTTCTACTTACAGGAGGCTTTCAGTTTCTGCCTTTTCGAGAAGGACTGATTCTGGGAATAAATGGAGGTATTAATCTGCTTATTCCGAATACTGATCTGAACTATGACGGAGGGATTGAGTTTGGTTCAGGTTTTGCCATTGATATTGGCTATCTGTTTGATGGGATGAAATTCGGAAAATCCGGTATAACACCGGGACCGGGTATAAAACTTGTGCATTCGGAATTGATCAGCGGCAGGGTAAACCAAATATGTGGATATATAAATTTAGGGATAAGATAAAAACGCCATAGGACCATTGTATGAACTTAACAACCCTGCAACTTTTGGAAGCAACAGACATTCTTGTTTCAGATACAGAGAAACTAAGCTTTTCCGGCAAAGTAAACCATGTATATAATCCTCTTATCTATGCTAAAGAACCCCATAGAGATTATATCCTTAAATACGGTAATGGAAAAAAGAAGGTGCTTTTCCTGGGTATGAACCCCGGTCCATGGGGAATGGCCCAGACAGGAATTCCCTTTGGAGAAATTTCATATTCAAAAGACTGGCTGAAGATTCAAGGTGAAATTCTTCAACCAGAAGAATCACACCCAAAACGACCTATTGAGGGATGGGACTGCCCTAGAAGTGAGGTAAGCGGCAGGCGTTTATGGGGATTAATGGAAGAGCGATTCGAAACAGCAGCCCTTTTTTTTAAAGATCATTACATCGAAAATTACTGTCCTCTTGTATTTATGGAAGAAAGTGGTAAGAACCTAACACCTGACAAGTTACCAGCTGCAGAGAGAGAGCCTCTCACTGTAATATGCGATAAGCACCTAAGGAAGGTAATAGAAATTATGGAACCTGACTTCCTTGTAGGGGTCGGTAAGTACGCAGAGAAAAATTTTCGGCGGGTCGTAGAAAATATGGATAACAAAGACAGTTATAAAATCTTCGCAATACTGCATCCAAGCCCGGCAAATCCCCATGCAAACAGGGGATGGACGGAGGCTGTTACCAGGCAGCTTGTTGATCAGGGCATATGGCCGTAAGGGCAGCCACGCAGGGTACCCAAAGGGTATCCTGCGTGACTGCCCCTACGTCTACGACGACCGGAATGCCCCCTTCTCTATGGCAAATTGCATTACATAGGTTAAAAGTTCATCATCAATATCTGCTGCATAAGAAGAAAAAAGATCTTTTAATGTAACCCATTCTTCCAATTTGATTGGATCTTTGGCTTCGTCATAGTCCATAGAAAACAGATCAATAACATCTACAAGATGATAAGCAAGATCTCGAAGATGATCAGAATCGGTAGGGACAGGTCGCGACCTGTCCCTACCGTCGGAATCAATGTAATACTGATAGAGGTCTTCCATTAGGTCCTCGGGTAACATAAACCCTGATTTTGTAAATAGATCAGATATTTTATCTTTCTGCTCGTCAAGATTACTCTCCTGACTGTTTATTATTTTCTCAATCCCTCTATAAAGAACTACAGATGCTCCCATGATATTTCCACCTATTCATAGATATTTTAGTTTTCGACAATCGTTATCTCTACACGTCTGTTCCTGCTCATTCCCTCTATGGTGCTATTATCTGCTACCGGTTCAGAGGCTCCCTTCCCTGCAATAATAAGCTGATCCCTTCTTTTTGCATCTTTCTCAATAAAATACTGCGCAACCATGGCTGCCCGCTGTTTTGACAGTTCAAGACGACCTGCAGCTGTCCCGGCCAGCGCGGTGTGCCCTGTTATAATAACATCCCGCTCGGGATAATTTTTTAGAATATCAACAATTATATCCAGTTTCTTCTTTTCTGAATAGTTGAGTTCAGAGGAATCAGCACCAAAATTAATGCTTCCAAGAATAATGGTTACACCATTTTTATCAATTTTTACTACAGCATTCTCCAGGCGTTCCTTTTCCAGCCTGGCCTCAATATTATCAGCAATTCTGTTTTTATCCATATATTCAGATTCCGTGACTCTGGCCCCGGCTGTTCCGGTAAACTCATAGGAACTTCCATTCGAAACACTAAACTGTATGTTAAATTCTTCTTCATAGGCATAGGGCCTACCAGTTTCATTATCCCAGTATAGAGTTTGATCTGAATATCCTGTAACTCTTATCGGATAAAGAGGGTACCTCGCAAAATATTCAGAAGTTCTATGGTTTATGGAATAGAAGATAGAAATTACATCATACTCATTTCCATCTTTCTCCCCCTTACCCAGGTATTTATATTTTACTTTTACAGGGAAACTAAAGGCTTCCTTTATTCCATAGCCATTTCTAAGATCATGGACCTCATAACCTTCAGTAACCCATGTGTCACCAGGTTTATAATCCCGGTCATCAAAGAGTGGCACATTTCTAACAACTGGCATAAAGAAACCTGGATCTATACTGAGCTTGCCGGTAATGTCTCTAATAAATGTAGAGTAGTACTCCTGGGATAAACCAAAAACCCGTACATTCCCACTGCGCTCCTCGGATGTCGAATAAAATGCTTCAATTTCACCACTTCCATTATCAAAAGTATTTACAACTTCTACAGAAATTTTGTTTAATATTCTAGCCTGATGATTAAACACTCCATCTATATATACACTTTCATCTACAACAGAAACAATTTTATACTTCTCTCCCTGGATATACTTATAGCGAAATACTTCTGCATATAAAGATACAGAAATTATTAATAAACATAGAATAATGAAAATTTTCTTCACTTTTCTCTCCTTTCTGCCAATTTCTTGACAAATCTCAGCTCTAAATATATCCTGATTTCAGAGAAATTCAGACAGGATATCAGATTGTTACACAATTTCAGGCAACACGACAAAATGGAAAAAGTAAATACTGCATTAAAACTGTGTGGTTTCCCAAATCCGACCCCTTTCCAGCAACAAGTCTTCCCTGCAATTTTTTCAGGCAAAGACATAATTGCTGAAACAGAACATGCAAAAGGCAGAATAATAGCATTCCTGCTCCCTTTATTAATAAAACAGTTTCCAAAAAAAGTTTCACCATCAGGTATTATCCTGACAGGTTCTCTTCCCTCTGTCCAAAGAATAGAGAACAATTACACACTTTTAAACAATTCTAACAATTTTAAAGTCTCCCTTGCTCCTCTGGGGCATCATGAAAATGCAGGAAAGGATCTTCATCTTTTCCACAGGAAACCTTGTATAATTGTCGGCACCACCAGTCGTATAATTGATCATATCCGTAGAAACAATATTGTCTTCACAGATATAGATAGTTTGATAGTTGATGTTCCGGATGAACTTGATGAAACAGGGTTTGAGCAAGATGTATTTTTCATTGCATCAAAACTGAGTCGCAAAACACAAATTCAAATATTTGTAGATAATACTAACCGACTATGTAAACTGGACAAGTTACTTAATCATCCTCAAATCCTCCTGTATACAGACAGGGAAAAATTCGATATTATCACAAAAGGAGAACCATCAGTGGATACAGAGAAATTAGAAGCAAGAATTCAATCTATTATACAGGAAATAAAGGCAAATCCAGATAATCTTGCGGAATACAGAAAGATTTTTAAAAAGAAAGTTCCTATATTTTTGAGATCATATTTCACAGCCAAACTTTTATTGGATTCTGAAGGTTCAATTACAAAAACTACTAAAAGGTCTGCATTTGGAAACATGAAAACACTTTTTGTCAGTGTAGGTAGAAGGAGAAGGGTACACCCAAGAGATCTTATGAAACTCTTTCAGAAGGCACTGGACGTAAAATCTACTGAAATAGGCCCTATAAAAGTACTCGATAACTATTCGTTTATTGATTTAGATGAGAAATTAAGTAGTATAGCTGTAGATAAAATGAATGGAATGGAATACAGGGGACGGAAGATTTCGGTCGATTTCGCCAAAAAGAAAACATAAAAAGAAAGGAGCCTCGGAGGACGGAAACCGGAGAAGGAAAGATAATAGAATCTTCTGTGGTTCCTGATCTTAAATCTTTCGGTCTCCGGTATCCCGTCTCCATCCTCCTTCTGTTTTTATCTAATAATTAAGGTTATAACAGTTAGAAAAATAAATAGATTCATAAAGAACCCAAATCCAAAAGAAAATGCTGAAAAAACTTCATATTTCTGAGCTTTTTTTGTTGATTTTAATGACAAAATATTCGGGTCCCCTGGTATTACCAATGTCTCGGCCATAGGATCATCTTTGCCTTTTGATTCTGAACCAAAAACAAAATATTCATTCCTATCGGTGTAGGTTTCCAGAAGAGAGGAATTTCTTAAAATTGCATTATTAAACATAGTCCAGGCTTCTTCCAGATCATTTGCTATTAAACACTGGTACTTTGCACTATCAGGAAGGACTACTGAACTACCCGAGGATAATCCTCCATGGTCAGAGAAAAAATTGATTGGCAGCCGTAAGAGGTCTCGTTCAGCTCGAAGAATTCTCGCATTTTTCCAGAAATGCCTATAGATGTAATAAAACACCAGCCCTGGTGGGAGAAAAGGCATTACAGGTACAAGACTAAATGTTAATGCTGTTACTGCAATAAACTGCATATATGGCATTTGAATCAGTAAGTAAAAATATATAAAAAGAGAAAAAGACCCTATTGTGAGAGATCCTGGAGTCAATGCATTCCAGTATTCATTACGCTGTCTACCAGAGAGTATTGCATGACTGTAGAAATCGGAATCATCACAATCATAAACTATCACCAATAGAGGAATATCCTTTGTGTTCCTAAACCGGGAAAGCCCATCCTTGTGGACAAGTTCTCCTGAAATAAAGATACTTGTCATCTCTGGAAGGGAAAAGATTCTATTCCAATATGTTCTTTTAGGACTTTCATCCGGATACATGCTGGTTTTGATTATAGATTCCCCTTTTGGAACAGAAGGGAGGATATACACAGGAACTCCATCAAGATCAATACTGACAGAAACATCTCCATCTGCCAACCATAAGACATTTACATCCTGGACAGCCTGGAGTGAACCAAAAATACGATATACACCAGAAGATTCACTACCATAAACAGCTCTATAAGTTAGAGAAGGTCTTAGGGCCGCCTCCATCAATTGAGTTCTGAATCGTCTCCATCTATTTCGAACAGAAAAGGCACCGATAAGCGGTACTAATCCATAAAAAAGGAGAGTAATTAGAATAATGATAAACAAATGCAGATAAACCGCGGCTTGTAATGTCACCTTAAATACCTTAGACTACAGATTAACATGGTCGATCGTATTGTAGTAGGAATTTTCTCCACAAATTCATATCTTTTTTCCCAGTGGAAGAAAGAATGTATAATTATTGATCCAGGTGGAGATGCTGAAAAAATTATATCTCACATGTCTCAAAAAAACCTGACGCCCAGAGGAATAGTGTGTACCCATGGTCATATTGATCATATATCAGCAATTAAAGATATCCAGAATTATTACCTTAAGGAAAACATACAGGTTCCACTTGCAGTTCATAAACAAGATCTCCATTTTTTTGGTCCAAAAGCAGGAAAGGTTCATATTGAAAGTATCGCAGGAATTTCAGATGATCTGCTTATAAATCTGAATATTGAGATCAACACAATACCTGAATCTGATATTATTCTTAAGGAAGGTGATACACTTTTTGATTCTGATCTAACTGTTATACATACTCCCGGGCATAGTCCAGGAGGTATTAGCCTGTACAGTGAATCCCAAAACTTTCTTTTCTCCGGGGATACTCTCTTTTTTGAAGGTGTAGGAAGAACAGACCTCCCTGGAGGGGATTTGGAAACACTCATGAAAAGTATCCGTGAAAAACTAATACACCTACCAGATGACACAAGAGTATTTCCCGGCCATGGCCCCTTCAGTACAATTGAACGGGAAAGAGAACATAATCCATTTATTAGCAATAGCTAGACAAGCATATTGAAAAGCAATCCTGAAGATTCTACAGGTATATTGTATGGGGTTTCTGTTTGAAGGTTGTTTTGAATTTCTTCCGATAGATCAGATATCAAAGAATTAAGATCATCCAGGTCCAGAGTATCTAATCCAGTCGTATCTACTTTATTTCGTTCTTTAATCCGGTTCAACTGTTCAATCAGATTATCCAATGCTCTTAAACGTGATAAAGAATAAGATCCACCATTTTTGGATGATGGTACTGTATTAATATTTTTAAAATTTGCATAGACTATAGCGCTCGAGTTAACTGGAAAACTTACCTTTCCCAGACCATTTGCAGCTCTTACTATGTTTGCAAGTGAGATTGTGGATATAGTTGTACTGGATTGTATTTCCATAACTGCTTCCTTCCTAAATTTTCGGAAGAAAACAGTAGTAGTTTACAATTTTATCTTAATTTTTGCTCTTCGTTACTCTTACAGTCGATACACATCAATGCGTAGGGGATTGCTTCCAGCCGTTCTTCGGGAATTCTTGTACCACAACGCATACAAAGCCCATATCTACCGTTTTTTGCACGGGATAAAGCAGAATCAATAAGCCTGAGCTTTCTAAGATCCTTCTGATTCAAAGCCTCCAGAGTTTTTTTATCAATATCATCGGCTGCAAGATCAGCAAGGTCCTTAGGATCCATATCATCAACAATAGCTTCGAATTCTTTACTTTCTGAAACAAGGGAAGACATAATATCTTCCTTGGCCTTTATAAGGAGTTCAGTAAATTTCTCTTCAATCAACTTTTCCATTTTAACAACCTTCAAATTAACCCAAGTACTAAAAGCAGATTAATTTGCCCTATATACGCAGAAATGTCAACTCCTTGACAAAAATTTTCTATTACCATAAGATAATCGGACTAATAAATCTGTGGAGGCACTGTGGCTAAAGAGGAAGCGATAGAAGTTGAAGGAATAGTAAAGGAATCTCTTCCCAACACTATGTTTAAAGTTGAACTCAAAAACGGGCACCTTATTCTTGCCCACCTTTCCGGTAAAATGCGTAAACATTACATTCGTATCGTTCCCGGTGACAAGGTCCGGGTTGCTCTGTCTCCATACGATCTTACCAGAGGCAGGATCATCTACAGGGAACGCTGAATTTCGTAGGCATTTTCTTTTATAAACAATACAGATGTTATTTCAGAATTACCCATGTGGCACCCCGCCCGCCATCGCGCCTGTCAGGGCTGCCGGTTTCACCACATAGAGGAGAGGATTCAAGATACCCTCTCACCCAACCGGAAAGTACAGGACCATTCTGTGAATGATTTCCTTTACCATGAATAATTAACACCTTCCTAAGTCCGTTCTTTTTCGATTGTTTAATAAAATCTGAAAGAAGATGTTCAGCCTCGATTATTGTTCTCCCATGAAGATCAATTTCATCTTCTGGCGACAGTCTTCTTAAGAATGATCTTAATTCACCTTTTGAAGATTTAACTGCTTGCTCATCCTTCTCAAAATCGCTCCATTCCTCCTCAGAATCAAGCCATTTATTCATCATTTTACTAAAATCCATTTTAGTCTAATCCTTAAGCAACAAGAGCTGTGTTTTATCTACCCAACCTTTTATACCGGTTCCTGTAGTAATAAACAGAAAATTATCAGAATCACCATT
>SDBV01005655.1_pt1 | contig 17575 bp, 21 predicted proteins | sample 2277081 | NCBI WGS metagenome assembly SDBV01 (sample SAMN10402039, study PRJNA504765) | marine sediment metagenome | isolation source: marine sediment core GS10_PC15, 223 cmbsf | place: Arctic Ocean: Southern Knipovich Ridge | collected 2010 | reverse complement strand
TTTGTCAATATGTCCGGTGGCGAGATACTGATATTAATGATGCTATTCCTTGCCCCGTGGATATTAGCCATTCCTTTTTATGGTCTTGAGTTGCTGATTGGCATAGTGCAAGCTCTTATCTTTGGTGGGTTGACTCTCGTATTTGCCACCATTGCTGTAACTCCTCACGAGCACGAGGAAGCTTAAAGAAGGTCTTATTACCTGTAAATCGGATTAGATACCTATCAAAAGGAGGATGAAGAATGGATGCAGACACAATGAGGATGCTAGCCGCTGGGTTAGCTATGGGTTTGGGAGCTATAGGCCCAGGAATTGGTATCGGAATTTTGGGTATGGGTGCCATGCAGGCGCTGGGGCGTAACCCCGAAGCTAAGGGACCAATAATGACTAATATGATATTGGGTATCGCCTTCGCTGAGGCAGTAGCCATTTATGCCCTGGTGGTGGCGGTGGTTCTTATATTTGTAGCTTAATCTTATTGGCAGGAGGCTCATCTTGGCAGAACTTGGAATAAGTTTACCAACATTGCTGGCGCAAATTATAAATTTTCTTGTCCTGCTCGGCTTACTTTATCTGGTTGCTTATAAGCCGATTTTGAGGATTTTCGATGAGCGCTCGCGGAGAATTAAGGAAAGTATGGAGGAGACAGAATCTATTAAAGAACAGGTGGCTCGTGCTGAGGAAGAGGCTGAGAAGCGAATTGAAGCCGCAAGTAAGGAGGGACAGGAGGTAGTAGCTCGAGCAGTGAGAACCGGGGAAGGGATTAAGCAACAGGCACAGCAAGAAGCTAGACCAGAAGCTGAAGCCGTTATTGCTAAGGCGCGCCTTAAGATTCAGCGAGAGCGAGACGACGCTATTGATGAGTTGCGTAAGGAGCTTACTGACTTAACCATGTTGGCAGCAGAGAAGGTCATTGAGCGCTCATTGGATAAGGAAGCACATCGCCAGCTTATTGATAAGGCGCTGGAAGAAAGCGAAACCCTGAAAAAGGGTTAGCTTATTGCATTTAGGGAGATAAACGATGGCTAATAGCGCTTATGCTACACGTCATGCGCAGGAAGCGTTTAGGACTGCCCTTGAAAGAAAAGAGTTAAACAGATGGCAGTCTGATCTGAGAAGAATTGCTAGCCTGGTCAAGGATGTGACACTTTTTGCATTGCTTGAGAATCCTGAGGTTTCTTTTGATGATAAAGCTAAAGTGCTGTCCGAACGACTGGGTGATATGAATCCTCAAGCGCTTGAGTTGGTGTCTGAGCTGGTGGCTAAGGGCAGGTTAGCTATAATAGATGATATCGCTGATGAGTATCAGCGACTAGTAGATAATTACCGTGGCATTGAAGGAGCTGAGGTGGCTGAGGTTACTACTGCTATCCCACTTGATGATGAAGAGAAGCTAAGGTTAGCCCAGCGTATCACTTCCCTGGTCGGTAAGCCGGTAGTGCTTAAGGCTAAAGTAGATTCTAGCTTAATAGGCGGGATCATAATTAGAGTCGGTGATAAGCTTATTGATGGCAGTATACATAGCAAATTAGTGGCTCTAAAGAAGGAGTTGGTCAAGGGTGGGGGGTAATCAGAGAGCATTTATCAGGGAAGTTTGAAGAGGTAAAATTCAAATATTTTTCCTGGTGCTTAAAGGAGGCGAGGTAAATTAGATGACAACAAGAGGGCAAGATATTGTTTCTGTTATCAAGCAGCAGATTGAGCAATTTGGCACAACGGTAACGATGGTTGATGTGGGCAGGGTAGCTGAGATTGGCGATGGTATTGCCCGAATTCACGGTCTAGCCACGGCTAAGTACAATGAGCTGCTTAAGTTTCCCAATGATGTTATGGGAATTGCTCTAAACCTTGAGGAAGATAGTGTCGCGGCTATTATCCTCGGTGATTATAGTGGACTTAAGGAGGGAGACGAGGTACAGTGCACCGGTCGGATTGCTGAGGTACCCGTAGGCGAAGCCCTTATCGGCAGGGTAGTCGATTCTCTGGGTCGCCCTATGGATGGTAAAGGCACAATAAAGAGTGATAAGACCCGACCACTGGAGCAGGTTGCCCCTGGTGTTACGGTGCGTAAGGCAGTGGATACCCCGGTGCAAACAGGCATTAAAGCTATTGATAGTATAATTCCTTTAGGTCGGGGACAGAGAGAACTTATCATTGGTGACCGCTCAACTGGTAAGACAGCTATCGCATTGGATACCATTATCAATCAAAAAGGGGGCGATTTAACCTGTATCTATGTTGCCATTGGTCAAAAGGTGTCTAAGGTGGCGCGAGTAGTCGCCACTCTGGAAAACCATGGGGCTATGAAACATACTATCGTTGTTGCCGCTAATGCCGCAGATTCAGTTGCTATGCAGTATCTTGCCCCTTATGCTGGTTGTGCTATAGGCGAAGAATTTATGGAGCAGGGCAAAGATGCTTTAGTTATTTACGATGACCTTTCCAAGCACGCTTGGGCTTATCGGCAGCTTTCATTGTTGCTGCATCGGCCGCCGGGACGGGAGGCATACCCGGGTGATGTTTTTTATTTACATAGTCGCCTGCTGGAGAGAGCAGCAAAATATGCCCCGGAACATGGTGGCGGTTCTCTTACTGCACTACCTATTATTGAAACCCAGGCTGGTGATGTAGCCGCCTACATTCCAACTAATGTTATCTCTATTACCGATGGTCAAATTTATTTAGAAACAGACCTGTTTAATGCCGGTATTAGACCGGCACTAAATGTTGGCTTATCAGTGTCCAGGATTGGCAGCGCCGCCCAAACTAAGGCAATGAAGCAGGTGGCAGGTAAACTGAAGCTGGAACTAGCTCAATACCGAGAGTTGGCTGCTTTTGCCCAGTTCGGCACCACTGAACTAGACAAGGCGACTAAGACCCAGCTTGACCGTGGTCAGAGAATTACTGAAATCCTGAAGCAACCCCAGTATGTCCCGATGTCAATGGAAAAACAGGTTATGATTTTGTATGCGGCTATTAATGGCTATATTGACGATGTAGCAGTAGATAAGATCATGGCTTTTGAGTCTAATTTATATAGGTTTATGGAGGCAACTCACCCTGAAATAGGTAAGAATATCGCTAAAGAAAAAGAGCTTACTACTGACACTGAAGAGGCACTGAAAGCAGCTATTACGGAGTTTAAACAGGGTTATTCAGGGTAGCTTAAAGGGGAGTGAGGTCACAGGTTGGCTAATATTCGCTTAATTCGTCGCCGAGTACGTAGCATTCAGAGCACAGCTAAGATTACCAGAGCTATGGAGATGATTGCTACCTCAAAGATGAGGCGAGCCCAGGAGCGTGGTTTAGCTGGACGACCCTACTCCGAGAAGATTAACCAGGTAATAGCAAACTTAGCTGCTTTACCTTCGGAAAGTGAAGTCCTGCATCCCTTATTACAGAGCAGACCCGTGACTAAAATCGCTATCGTGCATATCACCCCTGACCGTGGTTTGTGTGGTGGGCTTAATGCCAATATCAATCGCATAGCAGGGGGCTTTATACTGGAGCAAAGTGCGTCTATTATGCTTATTGCTGTCGGTCGCAAGGGGCTTGATTTTATGAGGCGGCATAATCGGGATATTCGGGCTGAGTTTACTCGCCTTGGCGACCGGCCTAGCCTGATTGATACCCTGCCTATATCCCGTATTGTTATCGATGACTACACTAATGGCATTATAGATATGGTCTATTTAGCTTATGCCCAATTTATTTCCACAATGGTCCAGAAGCCAGTTTTAGAGCAGCTACTCCCTATTGAGCCTACACCTATACCCGGTGGTCAAAATGTGGACTATATATATGAGCCAGTCTCTGATGTTGTGCTGGGTGGGCTTTTACCCCGATTTGTCGAGATGCAGGTATACCATGCTATTTTGGAGTCCATTGCCAGCGAGCAATCAGCCAGAATGGTGGCAATGCGAAATGCCACTGAAAATGCTAATGAGCTAATTCAGGATTTAACCCTTATGTATAATAAAGCCCGCCAGGAGTCAATTACTAATGAACTTCTTGACATTATTGGTGGAGCTGCGGTTGTAGCTTAGTAGAGGAGGTTTTTATGGCTAAAGGCAAGGTAGCCCAGGTAATAGGCACGGTGGTTGATATAGAGTTTCCCCCTGATAAGCTACCGGCGCTTTATAATGCTATTGAGATTACCACCGATGGTAATAAGATCGTGCTTGAAGCTCAGGAACATGCGGGGAATAACTGGGTCAGGTGCCTGGCACTATCGTCTACCGATGGACTGGAGCGGGGCATTGAAGCTGTAGATACCGGAGCACCTCTTACTGTACCAGTAGGCAAAGGAACCTTGGGTCGACTGTTTAATGTTATGGGAGAGCCCTTAGACAACCTTGGTCCAGTTAAAGCTGAGGAACACTGGCCGATTCATCGCCTGCCACCTTCATATCAGGACCAGGAGACATCTACCGAGATTTTGGAGACAGGGCTTAAGGTTATTGACCTAATTACTCCGTTTACTAAGGGGGGTAAGGTAGGTGCCTATGGTGGGGCTGGAGTGGGTAAGACTGTTATTATTATGGAGCTTATTCGCAATATTGCCACTGAGCATGGCGGATATTCTGTTTTCGCTGGTATTGGGGAAAGGTCCCGAGAGGGTAATGACCTGTGGAATGAACTAAAAGCTTCTGGTGTGATTGATAAAACGGCACTTGTCTTCGGTCAGATGAATGAACCGCCTGCGGTTCGCCTTCGCATAGGACTGACTGGACTCACTATGGCAGAATACTTCCGTGACGTTGAGCACCAGGATGTTTTACTTTTTATTGATAATATCTATCGTTACACTTTGGCCGGTATGGAGGTTTCAGCTCTGTTAGGACGAATGCCCTCGGCGGTGGGTTATCAACCTACCCTGGCTACGGAGATGGGTGAATTAGAAGAACGCATTACCTCTACCAAGCAGGGCTCTATTACGTCCTTTCAGGCTATCTATGTTCCCGCTGATGATTATACTGACCCCGGGGTAGTTACCACCTTTGGGCATCTTGACGCCATTATTGCTTTAGAGAGGTCTATTGCGGAGCAAGGTCTGTATCCGGCAGTTGACCCACTAACCTCAACCTCTCGTATACTTGACCCCAGCGTTGTTGGTGAGGCGCACTATAGAATAGCTCGGGGGGTGCAGCGCGTGCTGCAACGGTATAAGGACCTCCAGGATGTAATCGCTATATTAGGCATTGAGGAACTCAGTGAAGAAGATAAGCTTACTGTAACCCGAGCCCGTAAAATACAGAGGTTTTTATCTCAACCAATGTTTGTTACTGAAATTTTTACTGGTAGACCGGGAAGGTATGTATCTGTGGAGGAAACAGTGCGTGGCTTTGAGGAGATTCTGGAGGGGAAGCATGATGCTCTTCCCGAGCAGGCATTTTATATGGTAGGTAATATAGATGAGGCGCTAGAGGCAGCCCAGAAACTAGGGGTATAGGTTCGAGTTAATGTCCAGTATAAAGCTTGATATTGTTACTGCTGAACAAGTAGTTTATTCCGATGATGTGGATATAATTGTTGCCCCAGGTATTGAAGGTCAACTGGGGATATTGCCTCACCATGCCCCGTTGATGACCACACTAAAGTCCGGTGAGTTGTGGTTAAGGAAGGGTGGGGAGGAGTTCTCATTAGCTATTGCTGGCGGCTTCCTGGAAGTACGACCTGATAGAGTTATAGTTCTCGCGGATGCTGCGGAGAGGGCTGAGGAAATTGATGTGGCTCGGGCTGAAGAGGCAAAACTTCGTGCTCAAGAGCAACTTAGCCTCCATCCCCTTGAAGTCGATGCTGCTCGGGTTGAGGCTGCACTACACCGTTCCCTTACTCGTCTCAAGGTGGCGGAGAGGCGGAGAAAAAGAAGACTGTGAGGCTAAATTGGAACTAAAGAGAATGATTAGCATGGCAAAATGGGGGACTTTTTGCTGAGCAATCCAGATAATTTGGCTAACCTGATTAGCCGCCTTTCCGTATCAGAAATCCCACTCGCCCATCTTCCCTCTTGGGATTGCAGAGCTACTTTTAGATAATCTCGAGAGTAGCTCTGGTGCCCGCTTTAGCTGCTTTTACTCTAATTAAAGTACGTATGGCTTCAGCTATGCGGCCTTGTTTACCGATAACTCTTCCCTTATCCTCATCGGCAACCTGTAATTTAAGCATTATGCCCTCTTCGTCGGTTTCCTCAGTAACTACCACTTCATCGGGCAAATTTACGATTGATTTAGCAATGTATTCTACTAGTTCTTTCATGTCTACTCCTTAGGTGTTTTTGACTTCTTCTTAGGTGTTTCTAACTTATCCTCAGGTGTTTTTGGCTTTACCTCAGGTGTTTCTAACTTATCCTCAGGTGTTTTTGGCTTTACCTCAGGTGTTTCTAACTTATCCTCAGGTGTTTTTGGCTTTACCTCAGGTTTTTCTGGCTTCACCTCAGGTTTTTCTGGCTTCACCTCAGGTTTTTCTGACTTCACCTCAGGTATTATTGGCTTCTCTTCAAGTGTTTCTGACTTCTTTTTGGGTGCTTTTGGCTTAGCCTCAGGTATTTTGGGTCTCTCTATAATACCTAACTTTGCCAGTAACCTGGCAGCAGTATCTGTTGGCTGAGCCCCTTGCTTGAGCCAGCTTAGCGCTTTTTCTTCATCAATAACTATTGTTTCCGGGTCGGTCAGGGGGTTATAGTGTCCAATAATATTAATGAATGCTCCATCACGGGGTGCTCGAACATCAGCGACCACAATTCGATAGCTCGGTCTGTTTTTAGTCCCTACTCGCTGTAATCTAATCTTTACCATTTTTCATCTCTTCTTTAATGGACTATTATGCGCTATAACTGTGATGGATGTCAACTGGTGTTAAAAAACATAGTTGTCAAGAACTAATATAGTAGCTATAATCGAGAGTATGATAGTGGAAAGATTACATAGTTGGCAGGTTAGCAGCACTGAGGCTTTAGATATTCAATGGGAGCTGTCAGCACAAGTGTCCAGGAATTGTGAAATTACTACTCCTCACTTCATTGCTGGTGTAGATATATCAGTGCCAAAAGCTCAGGGGATGGCTACAGGGGCGGTGGTTGTCTTAAACTATCCCGAACTTAGGGTGGTGGAAACAAAGGTAGCTCAAGAGGAACTCACCTTTCCTTATATCCCGGGTCTTTTATCCTTTAGGGAGTCACCCTTAGTATTATCTGTTTGCGAAAAACTCACTATTACCCCTGACCTGATAATGGTTGATGGGCAGGGAATTGCTCACCCCAGACGAATGGGTCTTGCCTCTCATCTGGGGCTTTTCTTAAATACGCCAACAATTGGTTGTGCTAAGTCCCGGCTGTGCGGCAGTCATGAGGTGCCCGGTGGTGAGCCAGGCAACTACACTGAAGTAATAGAACGGGGTGAGACCATAGGAGCGGCCTTGCGGACTAAGCTCAGAGTGAAGCCTGTTTATGTTTCCATCGGTCATAAGATTGATCTAAAAGCGGCTATTTACTGGGTACTGGGCTGCTGCCGGGGTTATCGCTTACCGGAGCCTACCCGCCTTGCCCATCTGGCTGCGGGAGGGAATCTAAAGACTGAGGCAGACTATCAGGGGAATTTAATTAAGTAGAAGGATTACGGAGAGGTTGTGATGCAGGAATTAAGGGGCAAACAAAAGGATTTACAATCTAGAGTCTCTATAGCAATGGTGCATCTTTGACATCACTGCCAAAGAAAAGGAGATTACCAGTCTGGAAAAGCAGTCGGCTCAGCCTGATTTCTGGTTAGATTCGGCTAAGGCGCAGAATACTATGCGCCTCCTGTCTGAGCAGAATGGGCTAGTGCAATCTTGGCGGGAACTGGAGAAAAAAGTTACTGACATTGCTGAATTAATCTCCTTGGCAGTGGAAGAAGATGACACCTCGCTTGAAGGAGAGATTCAATCTGAGATAGAAAAGGTGACCTCCCGCCTTGATGAGTTGGAATTCCAGTTGGCTTTTGGGGGTGAGTATGATGCCAGAAATGCTATCCTGACAATCCATGCTGGAGCTGGTGGCACCGAATCTCAAGATTGGGCGCAGATGCTACTGAGAATGTACCTCCGTTGGGCTGAGCGCCGTGGTTTTAAGGCTGATATACTGGATATTTCCCCGGGTGAAGAAGCAGGAATAAAGAATGCTGTTATTGGGGTCGACGGCAGCTATGCCTGTGGCTACTTAAAGTCAGAGCATGGTGTCCATCGTCTAGTTCGCCTTTCTCCCTTTGATGCTGACCATGCCCGACACACCTCTTTTGCTCTGGTGGAGGTTATGCCTGAAGCCGAAGCTGATATTGATGTAAACATAGAGCCTGATGATTTGAAGGTTGATGTGTTTAGATCTAGTGGACCGGGGGGACAGCATATGCAGAAAACAAGCAGTGCTGTAAGAATCACTCACCTGCCAACGGGGTTGGTGGTTACCTCTCAGAGTGAGCGTTCTCAGCACCAGAATAAAGAAATTGCCCTAAAAATACTTCGAGCTCGCCTGTTGGAGTTAGAGTTGGCTAAGAGAGCTGAAGAGAGAGCCAAACTTAAAGGTGAGCGCATTGTCGCCGGCTGGGGTAATCAGATTAGAAGCTATGTCCTTCATCCGTATAAGATGGTAAAAGACCACCGGACTAACTATCAAACTAGCGATAGTGAGGCTGTATTAGACGGGGAATTGGATAACTTTATAAACACCTACTTGCGCACTGGTAAGGGTAAGGAGAAATGATTAAGAAGGCTAGTATATTAGCCCTGGTTGTTTATCTATTTTTGGTTGTACTGAGCCCAGGTTTATCTCAAGCTCAGGGTGAGTTAACCGTATTGGACAGCTCGACTCAGGTCGAGTTTCCTTCCCAACTTAGTTTTAGTTTATCATTGGAAAGTGATGTTAATATTACTGATATTCGCCTCCGCTATAAAGTTAACCGGACAAGTTTTGCCCAAGTGACTAGCGAGGTCTATATTGAGTTTGTGCCCGCCACCACAATTGAAGCTGAATGGACCTGGGAGATGATAAGAACAGGGGGGTTGCCTCCCGGGTCTATTGTTGAGTATTGGTGGGTGGTGGAAGATGCCAAGGGGGAAAAGGTTGAAACGGCTCCAATTCAAGTCCAGTTTGATGACAACCGTTATCCCTGGCGCAGTTTGAGTGAAGGCATGGTAACAATATACTGGTATGAGGGAGAAGAGTCCTTTGCGCAGAAGTTGATGGCAGCTGCCCAACAAGCATTAAATCGACTGACTGAAGATACCGGCGCCTATCTGGAGAGTCCAGTTAATATATATATTTATGCCGGTACTGGGGATTTACAGGGGGCTATGATTTATCCTCAGGAGTGGACAGGAGGGGTAGCCTTTACCAGATATGATGTTATCGTTATTGGTATAGCTCCAAGCAGGCTCTCCTGGGGCGAGAGGGCAATGACCCACGAACTGGCGCACTTGGTCATACATCAGATAACGCTTAATCCCTACAGTGGCTTACCTACCTGGCTTAGTGAGGGTTTAGCCATGTATGCTGAAGGGACGCTGGAGCCAGCATATACAGCCTTTCTCGATAAGGCGATAGCTGAAGGAGGACTTATTTCAGTGCGTAGTCTCTCCAGCCCCTTTTCAGCTTACGCTGAAGAAGCTATTCTTTCTTATGCTCAGAGTTATAGTTTGGTTGAATTTCTTATCAGTAATTATGGCAGCGATAAGATGCTTGAACTACTTTATACCTTTAAAGAGGGTAGTAGCTACGATGATGCCCTGAATAAGGTTTATGGCTTTGATATGGATGGTTTAGATACTTTGTGGCGGGATTATGTTACTGCTCAGTTGAGTCAAAATTCCGGAGTACCCAGCATTAAGTGGAACATTAGCTACGCTGGCCTGGTTGGTGAAAATGGGCGTTGAGACGAACTCAGTGAAAAAATCATTTACCATTCATGATTTACCTGCTTCCGAGCGACCTAGAGAGAGGTTGCAGAAATTTGGAGTAGAAGCCCTATCGGCTCAGGAGGTTTTGGCTTTAATTCTGGGTCGTGGTGTTGCCGGGGAGTCGGTGATGGTTACTGTACAGAGACTGTTAAGTCAGTTTGGCAATCTTAGGGGAATTGCTGGTGCCTCAGTAGAGGAACTATCCCAAATAAAGGGGATTGGTATTGCCAAGGCTTCTCAAATTAAGGCTGCTTTTGAGTTGGCTAACCGACTGGAAGGTTACGCTGAGGCTGGAGACAAGCCATTAATTAAGACCCCTGATGATATAGTGAAATTGGTGAGGGGCAGGCTAAAAGGTAAGAAAAAGGAATACTTCCTGGCCCTTCTGCTGGATACCAGAAGTAAACTGATAAAAGTGTCAGAAATTTCGGTTGGCAGCCTGGATACCAGTATTGTTCACCCCAGGGAGGTATTTAAAGAGGCAATATCAGCCAGTGCTGCCTCGGTTATTTTTGTCCATAACCACCCATCAGGCGACACGGAAGCTTCGGAGGATGACGTAAAATTAACTAAAAGATTAACTGAAGCCGGGGAAATTATGGGCATAGATGTCCTAGACCACATCATTGTCACCGATAAAGAATATCTGAGCCTGAAAAGGGAAGGCATGTTTTGAACTTGTCACAGAGCTGAATGATGAAAAGAATCGTATATATACTTTTTTCAGTATTATTGATATGCAGTCTGCTTATTGTTGGCTGTCAGACAGCTCAGGAAGAGACGCCAACCCCTGTTACCGAAGGGGGAACCCTCAATCTGTATAATATTGACCCGCTCACCCTTGACCCGGCTGTTTCCGGTGAAATGACTTCCCACGGGTATGTAGTGCAGTTATTTAGTGGTTTGGTTCGCCTTGATGACAACATGGAGCCCGCTCCAGATATTGCCCAGCGGTGGGAGGTTAGTGGTGATGGTAGAACCTATACCTTTTACCTGCGAGAGGATGTCAGGTTTCACGATGGCAGAGAAGTTAAAGCTGAGGATTTCAAGTATTCCTGGCAGAGAGCCAGTGACCCTGATACCGGGTCGCTGACGGCAGCTACCTATCTCGATGACATTATCGGGGTAAGGGAGGTATTGGCTGGTGAAAGTAAGGAGATTAGTGGCGTCAGGGTTATTAATGATTACACCCTTCAAGTAACTATAGATGCACCTAGAGCCTATTTCTTATCTAAGCTGACCTATCCCACCACCTTTGTGGTGGATAGAGCCAATGTGGAATCAGGCAGGGAGTGGTGGCGGGAACCGAATGGCACCGGTCCCTTTAAGCTTAAGCAGTGGGATGAGAATACTCTGCTGGTGTTAGAAAAAAACGAGCTTTACTACGGCGAGCGAGCTAAGGTAGATTCTGTTGTTTTTCATCTTTGGGCTGGTGTGCCGATGAACTTATATGAAACGGGCGAAATCGATGTCACCAGCGTCTACATCAATTATATTGATAAGGTTACTGATAAATCGGGTTCCTTTTATCAGGATTTAAGAATAGCCCCTGAGCTAAGCTTCTCTTATATTGGCTTTAATCACAGCCAACCACCATTTGACGATGTTAATATTCGCCGTGCCTTCTCTCAGGCTATTGATAAGGATAAACTGGTTTCCTTGGTGTTCAGGGGTATGGTGCAGCGGGCAGATGGCATCTTACCACTGGGTAGGCCCGGTTTCAATAAAGCTTTATCAGGGCTGGATTATGATATAGATAAGGCAAAGGAATTAATTGCTGCCTCTAAGTATGGTGCTGTATCTAATTTACCGCCGATTACTATTACTACTGCCGGCTGGGGAGGATTAATATCGCAAACGCTGGAGGCTATCATTCATGAGTGGCGGCAAAACCTGGGGGTGGAGGTAACGGTAAGACAGCTAGAACCACAGAGGTTCCTTTATCACCTTAGGCAAGAGAAGGACGAGATGTTTTATATGGGTTGGATTGCTGACTACCCGCATCCACAGGATTTTTTGGATGTTTTGTTTCATAGTGGTGCCGTTAACAATCATGGTGAATATAGCAACCCTGAGATAGATGCTTTGCTGGAGATGGCAGGTGTGGAGCAAGATAGTAACCTGAGTCTGATCCTGTATCAACAAGCCGAGCAGATGCTAGTTGAGGATGCCGCCTGCCTGCCTCTATGGTTTGGAAAAAATTATGTTCTTATCAAGCCCTACATTAAGGGATATAACCTGAATCCTTTAGATTTGGTGATGTTAAATAATGTTTCTGTTGAACCCCATTAGTGGCGGAGGGGGTGGGATTCGAACCCACGGTCGGCTTGCACCGACAACGGTTTTCAAGTCTGTCAAATGACTTACTATAGCGTGTTATTACACTCAGAACGGTGTTTTCACGTTTTCAGTAATTGTTTCATTTTATACGTAAAATACCGCTTAGTACTTTCTTGTTTGTTTTAGAGCGTTAGCAAACGGTTAGCAAAAATAGAAATTGCTATTTAATAGGTGTGTGTCTTACACTGCCATCTGGAAATGCATGAACAATAGTTAGTTTTTCCGTACGGCCAAGCGAGCGCTCACGTGTAATCGCCGTTGGGTGGCATATTTCAAGATCTCTTACATTAACCTTGAATAAATAAGTGATAGTTTGCTTTGAAGTTTTTGCTTCTAAATTCACATTTATCGGTGATTTAGGTAGAAATTTATCCACCAAATCCGTACACCTCTATCTCTTTATCACCTTCTTTGCGATATAGATATGGCTTATCATCTATCACAGCTAGATAGAATTTGCCAGTTTCCATAAACTTAGAATTTATAACAACGGAGTCTATATCGACAATTATCGCTCTATTTATGAGTTCAGTTGGGGTATACTCACATTGCCCCTTCCCTTGTTCGCCATATAATTGTCTCGGCCTGGTCAATGTTGATGTTCCACTCATAATAACCCCCCTACTATTTTGCCAAACTTCTCAGCATTAGATTTACTTATTTGAAAAGAATGGTCTATGAATTTATCCATACCATCTTTTGTATATTGAATCGGGTGCGAATCTGTGACCTCATTATTAATAAATAGGAATAATGGTGGATGCCCTTCCCTAATTGTAAACACTTTGTACATTTCTTGCAACTGTGATAACCTCATAGCCCCACTTTGATGGTGTAATGTTACTCCCTCATATTCCATATCTATTACTACACTGGAATCAAAACCTCTCGAGAATAGTCCATGCTCTTGAACAAACATTTGCCTATATTTCTTTTCAAGAACATCGAATTCATTTTCTTTGCTCGGAAAAATCCAGTCAATTCTTAACGTCCTTTTAGGCATTATACCAATTGGAGCAACATTATTAATCAGTTCAAGCGTGGATATAAGCTTTTTAATATATTCTTCAGCATCACTAACATCTTCTTTAATTATGCCACATGACACGTAGTCCCATTTTACACCGAATTTCTCTTTGTTATCTCTAAAAACAGTAGGAATATAGTTGTCTTCGAGTTCTGTTTCGCCAAGGACTTCACTTATCTTGTATGATAAGGTATGAAGCCTTGTTTCTTCTGCGAAATCTAGCGATAGTTCAAATTTGCTTATGTCCATATCACTCCATACGATGTAATCGTATCATTACCCAAATGATGTGTCAACATGATTAGACCTAATTTTATAATGATATACTGCTTGTTGGCAATACCCCTTTCAATAATGGTTTGTCGAGTATAAAAGTTTAATCATATTTATTGTTCGTCCTCAACCGAAGCAGCACCTAACTATTTAGCAGCTTCTAATAAGTGATTATTCGATTGTACCATATTCCACACTAAGACTTTACGAGCTATCATTAATAATCATTTCAACGATATTTTCAGCGCCAAGCATGGTCTCATACCGAGACATAACACTTGATAAGTTAACCGCCAGCTTGTAGCGAGACATCACACCACGGAAAGACCACTCAGGCACACGTTTATCTGAATAGTCAGGCAGAACATAATCACGAGACATAGAGTAAAGCCGTGTACGACTGACCCATAAATAAGACAAGGCCAAGTCAGACCAGCCTTCCAGCTTTGATATATACTTACAGACATAGCTTACAGGAGACATAGAGTCCTTGACCTTATAATCAACCGAGTTTTCAGCTTGGCCCCACTCTTCAGTCATCCAAACAATAGGCGCAAGCCATTTTAGATATGGAAACACCATATGAACATGAGGATAGCCAGTACCGGGTTGCACTTCCAGCACGGCCAGAAACTTAGCCTTAGGCATACCATGACGCTTACGCCATCGATTTACCCTATCCATGAATTCACGCCGTAACAAGCCCACTTGACGCCAAGCATCTTCACGAGAGATTTTCTTTGGGTCAAACGTGAGGCTCAGTAGATACCCAGGGCAGTTAAACCACCGACCCAATCTTTTAAATATCCTAGCTTTCATACGCTTACGACCACCAGGGAAATACCGAGAAGCATCAGCAGGCTTCACAACTTTACAGATATTACCATCAGCCAGGTTTTCTAGTAAGACACGTTTATCAGACAGCTTACAAAGATATTCATTAAAACCCAGGACTTGACCAGTCTCTTTTTCAGAAAAACCCAAACCAGCTTTGTCGGCATTAACCGTCAAAGAGATAAACCCAGGGGAAGCGGGGGCTTCCGCCCCCGCCGGACGGGGTAGTTTCTCGACCGAGACAACCTCAGCACCGAAGTGCTCTATTGCATAGTCTGCTAAATGTGAACCCGTTCCCTTGATGCAAGCGCCCTTCTCCATGTTTCCCTCTTTACACTCCACTCCGCTACGTGCTACTTGTTCGCTCCGCCGACCCTTTGGGTCAGCTTCATTCTCAAGTCTTAAAATATCAGCCATATTAACCTCCTGTGAGGCGGCGGCGGTAAACCGCCAGCCCGCCTCTTTATTCGCCGTCTTGCCTTTGCGTTTCGCTTGATTGGAATTCCTGGATCTTCAGCCATCTTTGAAGTGATTCACTAGGAACCCTTATACACCGACCTAACCTAATTGACGGTATTTCCCTGCGCGCTATCAGCTCATATATCAAAGAGCGACCTATACCCAAGATTTGAGCGACCTCAGATGGCTTAAGTAGTAATTTCTCCATTTCCATCTCCTACTGGACAATACTGCATATAGTGATTAAACTTTATGCATATGACACTAACATCTGATGTAATGCTATACAATAACTTATGCGCCTATACGTTTATTTACACCTAGAAATGCGTTAATGCACAGGAGATAAAATGCGAGCTGAAAACATATCCGAGGAAATGGAACGTATAATGATTGAAGCCTGGATGAGTATTCGCAAACCTGACTATGAGCCTTCCGCCATTAAGGTAAGAGCTTCAGTAGTCAGGCAATTAGCGAAAGAGGGATATACTGACGCTGAGCTACCGAAGCTTAGAACTTTTCAAGAATACCTAAGGCGCGCTCGTAAAACACAAATAACTCTAAGAGAAAAATCAAAGGTGGACGAAAGTAAACCCTGGAATCTTGAGACTCTTGATGATAATGATTGGTCTTTACCACATAACACTATTCCTTTCGTTTTACAATTGTGGCGTTACTGTAAAAACCTAGGTGCAGATTTAACCATAAGACAGGCGAAATGGGCATCCAGGCTATCTTACTTGTTAAAAGACCTAGACATTTCTGAACAGTGGATTCATATAATGCGTTACTCTAGAGAAGAGGAACTTTCTCTGTTATCTGGAACACAAATGAGGACAGACCAATTAAATGGCCTTCTAATTATGGAGTCATGGGAACGTATGACTCTTGCTGAGACAGATGTTAAGTTCAAAGCTAACAGGAGAATTAATCATACCTTTAAACCAATAGGAAGAGATGGTGGCATAGTTGAAGAGGATTTTTATGCTTTAGCCGATATTGCTCAAAGTCATCTAGTTATGATACTTGAAAATAAAGTGATAGATAACATTGATAGAGCAAATGAACTTAGCATGTTGATACATTCCCTTCCTTCTTCAAGTAAATATTTTCCTAATTTTGAAAGCAGAATGGTTTATTTACGGCATCTAGCCAAGCTTTCCCGGTTACCATATTGGCGAACAGCCGAACCTAAAGAGATTCACTCCTTAATCATAGAATTACGCACTTGGATTGTCTCTCAGGCCGAAGAAAAGATAAAAAGGGAAAATAATCCTCAGCCCGAATCCCCTTTAGGACTCATATCCTGGCATGGCAGCTTTCCACTAGATATTTATTTACGTGCCGGATTTTCACTTGAGGAAGACACTAAAGAACTTGAAGTAGAACTAAGAAAAGCACATCCAGATTTATTTGAACAAGAAGGAGATAAATAATGAGAGGACACATAACCAAGAGAGGCAAAGACAGCTACACCATAGTCCTAAATCTTGGCAGAGACCCGCTAACAGGCAAAAGAAAGCAGCAATGGGTGAGTGTCAAAGGAACGAAGAAAGAGGCCGAGAAAAGGCTCTCAGAGCTTCTTGGACAGCTTGATAACGGTATCTTTATGCAACCAGGGAAAACCACACTGGCGGAGTTCCTTGACCGATGGTTGAAAGACTACGCATATGCAAATCTTGCACCTAGAACTGCCGAAGGTTACGAGACCATAATACGCCAGCATCTCATACCTAAACTTGGCAGTATCCCCTTAACCCGAATTAAGCCTGAGCACATACAGAAATATTATGCCGAGACTTTAGCCAATGGTCGCTGCGATGGGAAAGGAGCCTTAAGTTCATTAACAGTAAGGCACCATCATATGACCTTGCACAATGCTTTGAAATGTGCTGTTAAGTGGGGCTTACTGGTCAGGAATCCAGCTGATGCTATTGATGCCCCACGCACCACTCATACTGAAATGAAAGTAATGAGTGAAGAAGACCTTAACAGGTTTCTCGAAATCATTAAAACTACCCCATATTATGCTCTGTTCTATCTTGCATTATTCACTGGCATGAGGCGTTCTGAGCTTCTTGGATTACAATGGACTGATGTTGATCTATTATTATGCCAATTATCGGTTGCTAGAGCCATGCACCGCTTAAAGAATGGCGAAATTGTTTTCAGGTCACCCAAAACAGCGAAAGGCCGTAGAATAATATCACTATCGCCATCTACTGTGTTTATTCTACAGAAGCACAGAGAATTGCAGAAATCTATAAGACTAATGCAGGGGCTTATATTGAAAGATAACGACCTGGTCTTCTCTAAAGAAGATGGCAGCCCACTTAGCCCAAACTCTATAACTAGCGCATGGGTAAGATTGGCCAAACGTGCAGGTCTAGAAGGTATCCGTTTACACGATGCAAGGCATACTCACGCATCCTTGATGCTTAAGCAGGGCATACACCCGAAGATTGTCCAAGAAAGGCTAGGGCATTCTACTATAGCCATTACTTTGGATACCTATTCCCACGTTGCCCCAGGATTGCAGGAAGCAGCAGCTAGCCACTTTGATGATGTTCTCATTAAGAAAGTGAAACATAACGAAGCTAATATCATCAATTAGTAATTAGTTAAAAGTATTTCATTATTATGTTCATTAACAAGCATATGATATAATTCTCTATTAATAACACTTTTTACTAATAGGTTGATTAAGTCATGGCC
>SDBV01005654.1_pt1 | contig 17577 bp, 19 predicted proteins | sample 2277081 | NCBI WGS metagenome assembly SDBV01 (sample SAMN10402039, study PRJNA504765) | marine sediment metagenome | isolation source: marine sediment core GS10_PC15, 223 cmbsf | place: Arctic Ocean: Southern Knipovich Ridge | collected 2010 | reverse complement strand
TTGGACCAGATCGAGTCCAACATTATTTTGCAGAAGAAGATGTGCAAGGGTGCTCCCTTCTATGTCCTAGGTCCGATTGTGACTGATATTGCCCCTGGCTATGACCATATCAGCGGTGCAATCGGCGGGGCTATCGCCGCTCTCTCTGGCGCTGATTTCCTCTGCTATGTCACACCGGCTGAACATCTTGCCTTGCCTGATGTGGATGATGTAAGGGAAGGTGTTATAGCATCTAAGATAGCTGCTCACGCTGTCGATGTAGCTCATGGAATTGATATGGATAGAGACGATAAAATGGCAAAGGCACGGGTCAATCTTGATTGGGGAGAGCAGTTTAAGCTTTGTCTTGACCCAAAAAAAGCAAGGAAATACAGGAGAAAAAGGCAGCCTAAGAATCCAGAAGTCTGCACCATGTGCGGAGACTTCTGCGCAATGAGGATAGTGAAAGAATACCTTTCGTGAAAATAATACTCAAAAAAAAAGATTAAAGGAATAACAGTAAGATATTTTCTAAACTTTTTATTTTTTACTCTCCCGGTATCCTCTTAACTTTGCTTCCAGTTTTTCGTCGTTTGTTGAGAGTATCTCGATGGCTAGAAAGGCAGCGTTTTTTGCATTATCAACGCCGACTGTTGCAACCGGTATGCCGGGTGGCATCTGCGCCATAGATAGGAAAGAGTCAAGACCCTCAAGCTTCACATCCTTTGGCAGCCCTATCACTGGTTTTGTGGTGTACGATGCAATAGCTCCGGGTAAGGCCGCCGAAAGCCCGGCAACCCCTATGAATACTTTTGAATTCGAGGACTTAACTATCTCTTTTAACTTCTCCGGCGTTCTATGGGCACTGGCCACATGAGTGTTAAATGAAACCTCAAACTCCGAGAGCACTGACTCCACTTTCTTCACAAGGTCTGCGTCTGAATCACTTCCAGAGATTATTGTGACTTGATTCATCATGACTTCCTCAGCTTCTTTAATGCCTCCTCTATCCGCTCTACCCCTTTTATTAAATTATCCATTGATGTTGCATATGAGATGCGGATAAATCCTTCGCCGCCCTCACCAAACGCCCTCCCTGGGACCACCGCGACATTTGCTTCAGTGAGCAGATAATCCGTCAGCTTGAAGGAGTCCTTCATATACTTGGAAAAGTTTGGAAATGCATAGAAAGCGCCTTGGGGTTTTATGCAACTTATATCAGGAATTTCGTTTAATGTTTTAACAACTGTGTCTCTCCTCTTTTTGAACTCCGTTACCATCTCCTTGATGGACCGTTGGGCGCTTTGTAATGCTACTACTCCTGCTTTCTGTACAAAGGAGGTTGCATTTGATATGGAATGCGCCTGAAGTTTTGTCATTGCCTTGATGATATCCTCTGGCCCTGCCGCATAGCCTAGGCGCCACCCAGTCATTGAGTACGCCTTTGAAAAACCGTTTATTGTGATGGTTCGTTCTTTCATATCTTTAAATGATGCAACGCTATGATGTCTTGCGCCATAGGTTAGATGCTCATATATCTCGTCTGATATGGCGATTAGGTTGTTCTCCTTACACAGCTCAGCGATCTCTTTTAGATCATAGGCATTGATTACCGCACCTGTAGGGTTGTTGGGAGAGTTCAGTATTATCGCCTTTGTCTTCTTTGAAATCCCTTTTTTGATCGCTTTAGCTTCCAATTGGAATTTTTTTTCTTCAGTTGTAGGTATGAAGACTGGTTTACCGCCGGCTAGTTGGACCATCGGAACATAGGATACCCACCAGGGCTCTGGTATCAATACCTCGTCTCCCGGATTGACTATTGCCATTATGGCCTCATAGAGGGCTTGTTTTGCCCCAGGCGTGACGATGATCTGTGTCTCTGGATCATATTTTAGGTTGTTATCCGTGTCTAATTTTTCAGCTATCTCCTCTCTTAGCTCCATTATCCCCGCAGGTGGGGTGTAATAGACGAATCCATCTGCAACCGCCTCATAGAGTGCGGTCTTGATTTCTCGGGGTGTGTCAAAGTCCGGCTCCCCTGCCCCAAATCCTATAACATCTATGCCTTTGGCTTTCAGCATCTTAGCTTTTGCCGTTATCTCAAGTGTTGCAGAGGGTTCGATCCCCTTCAATCTGTCCGAGACCATAAAATCACATACTTTTTATATCCTTAACCTATATTTAAAGGGTTGTGGAAACATGAAACGCGTGGGCATGGTCGACACTACTTTCGCCAGATATGACATGGCTAAAGACGCCATAGACGAGATTAAAAAAACAACCACAGGTATAAAGATCATAAGGCGCACTGTTCCAGGGATCAAAGACTTAGCTGCAGAGTGCAAGATATTAATGGATGAGGAGAACTGCGATGTATGCATGGCCTTTGGCATGCCCGGCCCTGAAGAAAAGGACAAAGCAAGTGCTCAAGTTGCGTCTCAAGGACTCATGATTGCCCAGCTTTTGACCAATAAACATATCTTAGAGATTTTTGTCCATGAAGATGAATCCACAGATAAAAGAGAACTGGCAAAGCTGTGTGAGAACAGGTCAAGAGAGCATGCCCAAAATTTAGTCAAGATGCTCTTACATCCAGAAAAGCTGACAAAGAAAGCGGGGACCGGTCAAAGGGAGGGATTCAAGGATAAAGGGCCTCTTAGGATCTGAATAAAAGAAGGCGGAAAGCATAAGTGTCAGGAATGCCATTGGGGCGATGTGGTGGATATCCATCAAAGAGCCACCACTAACTTGGGAAACTATTAAATAATAAGTTTAATATGAAAATTTATTTATACGAGACTATTGAAATATACCGTGGTGTGAAATGGCGAGCGATAAGACATTGATAGCAGTGCTTATAATCGGGGTTGTGTTGAGTGCTGGTATTGCCTATCAGTTATCTGGGACACAATATGAGAGCACGATCAAAGAGAAAGAGGCCCAGATTTTGGACTTGAACCAGGATATATTGGCAAAGGAGAATCAACTTCAAAGTCTCCAATCCAGTTATGGCGCTGGCACCGTGCCGGTGACAGGAGTTAGTGAGGGGGAGGTAGATTGTCTATTATGCCATGACCTGACAAAAACAAAGGCGTTTCATATACCTCAAACCATAATGAAGATAGATGCCGCCCAGGACAAGCGGAGGAGAATTTGTATTGACTGCCACGGACCTTTAGGTCCTCCCTGGAGCGCGGATGAGCAGTTGACCGAGCTTGACCTTATAAGCTATGACTCATCTGTGGGCGAAAATGGCGTGTTTAGATTTCCAAATAAAGTGCCTCACAGCATCCATAAGAGAAAGTTGGATGCAGGCATAATGAAGTGTGAGACCTGCCATGTGATAGATGGGGAGTTTATTATTCCGCAGGCAGAGACTGCCAAAGGGCAGGTTCTTGTCTGCCAGAACTGTAAGAATCATCCCGAGGAAGGTAATTATGTCACTATACATGTTGAGATGGCAGGCCTTAAATGCACAGCCTGTCATACTGGCGGGATAATAGATGTGCACAAGGCCAAGACCGAAAATCTAGGGCAGGTGCCTGCTGAGTATCTTAAGCAGCTTGAAGAGATAAAACAGGCTGAAGAGGTTGTGGAAACCCCGACTCCGACTACAACTGCTCCTCCTGTAACAGAGGCTCCAGTAGCGATGGGCTATGCTAATCCTGATGCCATTGTTGATTCAGCTTGGCTTGGAACTCATATTAACGATGAGAATCTCCGAATTATTGATCTTAGCTCTAACCTTGCAGGGTATGAGATCAAGCACGTCCCTGGTGCTGTTTATGTGAATAGCTCGGGGGATATTGTTGATCTGGACAATCCGATTGCTAATCAGGTCGCTCCAAAAGAGAAGGTAGATGCTTTAGTACAGAGATTAGGCATAAATGAGGGCGATACTGTTGTGGTTTATGACGATACAAACAACATGAAAGCGGCTCGCATGTTCTATGTCCTAAGTTATTATGGTCATGAGGATATTCGTCTCCTTAATGGCGGGCTTAATGGATGGGTTAACAGCGGTGGAGAAACCACGTCTGTAGTGCCGGAGGTTACTTCTACAAGCTATTCTCTAAAAGAACCTAATATGAACATGATTACAGACCTTGACTTTGTCAATGCAAACCTTGACAATTCAGATGTCACTCTTGTGGATGCCCGACCTGCTGACCAGTACACAGGTGAAAATGTAAGGCCTGGTATTGGTAGAGACGGGGGTCATATACCTGGCGCTATCAATGTTCCAGGAAGTGTGACATGGGATGAAAACCTGATGATAAAATCCTACGATGATCTTGTGAGTATCTATGGGGATGCGGGTGTCACAGGAGACAAGAAGATAATTGCATACTGCCACAACGGTAATCTTGGAGCGTATACTTGGTTTGTCCTAAACGAGCTTCTTGGCTATCCAAATGTTGTCTTATATGATGCTTCGATGCTTGAGTGGAGCAATAATCCAGATGTAACTATCGTCACGGGGTCTAAGCCTCGTGGGCTGTGAATCTTCTTTCTATCGTTTTAGATGAAGAAGCTCTTTTTGTATTGAAGACATTTTTGCAAAACTTTTTTAACGGTTCACGCGTATCATTGGTCTTGAAAACATAGTTCTTCTTATTTTCATGGGAAGATCTACTCAAAAGATTTCTTAATTTGCGAAAATGTTGTAGGATAGGGATCATGAACAGCGGGATTGAAAAATTAAGATCAGAGATTGATGCTATAGATGAGAAGCTGATCGATCTTCTATGTGAGAGATTTGAGATTGTAAAGCAGATCGCTGATGCTAAAAAAGAGCTTGGGGCAGAGATCGAAGACGACGTTAGGGAGCGTGAGGTCATAGAGCGGTGTAAAGATGCGGCGGGAGACCGGTTAGATGCGGGCTTTATAGATGAACTGACCCGGATGATCCTCTCCTATAGTAAAAAGATCCAGCAGATGAGACGAGAAAGATGAGAATAGCAATATTGGGGCCTAGGGGGACCTTCAGTGAAGAGGCGGCCTTGAGGTTTCCGAAACGAGAGCTTGTCTTATGCTCTGATATAGACGATGTCTTTACCCATGTGATAGATGGAGATGTCGATAGGGGCATTGTCCCGGTGGAGAACTCTCTTGAGGGCTCTGTGGGCATGACACTGGAGTTACTTCAAAAAAAGGGCGTGATGATTGCTGGGGAGCTTGTGGTTGACATACGCCACACCCTTATGGCCTTGCCAGGTACAAAGCTTGGGGAGATAGATGAGGTTATATCCCATCCTCATGCCCTAGCCCAGTGTAAGGGCTATCTGAAGAATCATGGTGTAAATTCCCGGAATTTTGCCAGTACTGCTGAGGCTGCAAAAGAGATCTCAAAGAAAGGTCTTAAAAGGGTTGCGGCCATCGCTCCTAAGATATCTGCTGAGCTTTATGGTCTTGAGATATTGGAGGAAGCTATCCAAGATGCCGAGGCTAATCAGACAAGGTTTCTGATCATCGCAAAGGAGGATCATGCGGCAACAGGACATGATAAGACATCCTTGATCCTTGAGCTTGGCAAAGACCGGCCAGGGGCGCTTTTTGATATCTTGAAACCTTTTGCTGTGGAGAAGATAAATCTGACTAAAATTGAGTCTAGGCCTTCAAGAAAGGCCTTGGGTGATTATATATTCTACGTTGATTTTGAGGGTCACAGAAAGGATTCGGTGATAAAGAAGGTGCTTGATGAATTAGAGAAGAATACCTCCAACATGAAGGTTCTTGGAAGCTATCCTATAGCGTGAAAAGAAGAATTAAAAGAAATTGGGGATAGAATTAGAGGCTTGAAATTTCAATAATTTTAAATAACATAACCTTTCATTCTTAGTTGTAAAAAAGACACGTTGGAGGCGTGACGATGAGAAAGAGCGCAATAATCATCGGTGTTATCCTATTGGTTTTGGTGAGTTCTGGGTGTATTGGAGGAGATCAACCTACTACAGAAATAAAAACTACCACACCCACCCCGACAACAGTTACACCGACAACTACACCAGCACCTACCACTACTCCTCCTACAACCACACCATCACCCATTACTACCATCCCACCTACAACCACACCATCACCCACTACTACCGTCCCACCTACGACCACACCACCTACGATCACACCAATTACTACCACACCTGCTGCTGCTCTAAACCCATTAATATTTCTTTCAATCAATCCGCTTCCTAATGCAAAGGTAGGTGAAGCCTATAGTTATTCATTCTGTAAGCCAGATCTTTATCTAACATCTGACCTCTGTGGTGGTCCCTTTGATAAAACTACAGATCCGACGGGAGGAGAACCGCCCTATACCTTCCGACTAGATACAATGGGAGGCTTTCCACCCCATGGTATAATTTTAAACTTGAATGGACTGCTCACCGGTACGCCTACAGCGGCTGGACCTCGAACGTTTACGGTATGCGCAATTGACCAGACTAAATCCCAGGTATGCAGGGAAAAATCTCTGGAGGTAGAGCCAGTCTTCACTCTCACCGTAACAAAGGCGGGTAGCGGAGGTGGTGAGGTCACATCTAGTCCAAGCGGTATCAGTTGCGGAGACGTCTGCTCTAAGAGCTTCAAAAAAGACACTGTGGTAATCCTCACTGCGACTCCGGAAGAGGGTTCCACCTTCGCCGGATCTTGGTCTGGTGTGTGCTCCGGAACCGGGTCTTGTGAGGTCACGATGGATTCGGACAAAACGGTGACTGCAACCTTCGATTTGGTCCTTCCACCCTCATTAACCATCGATTCCACCTCTTGCACAGTCCTTACGCGGTTCTCTTGGGAGCCTTACAAACCCAGTTCCTACATGTTCTCTGGTAGTGGAACGGCTTCAGGTCCTGTTGGAACCGACTTAAAACTATCCCAGACCACACTCCTTGAGGACTGCGGTGCTTGGGGTAGTAACTGCCTACGGGATTCAGGAGAGCCTGAATCCACGAATTGGAATACCCAGATGGAGGGTCTTTCCCGCAATGTGGCAGCCGGGGGCTTTGTATGCGCACCTGGTTCTGGGTGTATCGAAGAATTTAAATCCCACGATTGCCCCACGTAAAATCCAGGGTTGCCACGGCTTGAAATGGAAACTTGTTTATATTAGGAAACTTCCACCAGACATTAGGTGGATGGGATTAGTGTAGTACCAGATGTAATACTGATATGGTCTACACTGTGAACTGGAAGTCTCTGTTTTTCACTCCTATCCTTCCCATATAGTACAAACTCTCTTTTGACCCTGTCAACTCCCAGTGTCTCTCCATACTCTTTTAGAGTAATATCCATTCAAATCACCTCAGCATACTATATGCATTTGAGAGGGATTTGGTAATGTCAATAAAAGAGACTTAAAATAGGCTTATTTTATCCCGAAGAAGTCTCAAAACCCCGATTAGGGGTTTTAGTAAAAAAGATTATAAAAATTGGTGCGGGGGGAGGGATTCGAACCCGCGAACTCCTATGAGAACAGATCTTGAGTCTGTCGCCTTTGACCGACTTGGCTACCCCCGCACAAAAAAAATTGAGTAATTTATACAAAAGCCCTAATTTTTGACTTCACTTTTTGTTTTCAGAAAATTTTTTCAAGCTTGATCGTGAATACAAGGGTTTTGCCCTCCAATCTAGGAGATTCGGCATATTTTATCTGTTGATCATCATATCCTAACACCGTCACATACTTCCCTGAAGTTGTATAAATCGTTTTATTTATATCTGGGGTAAGGGTCTGTGTTATCGTATCATCATCAGCTGAAATCTGGATTATGCCTATAGGGTTTTCTACTATGGAACCTTGGACTGGCTCATGATAGAGCGTGACCATACCTCGCTTAAAATTCACATCATAAATCGTCGCATTATCCCATCTTCTAGTTGAATCTCCCCAGAAATCGTCAGTAAGCGCAATCTGTTCCCCTTTAACCGGATAATCCACCCCCGTTCTCCTCCGAAGATCCCAGGTCGTTATGTTCTCATATCTAGAAATCGTGAAACTCCGTGGAGTGTAGGTTATAAGATCCTCGGTCACCACCCCATATGCTTTTTCTGGAGGAAGAGTTACTTGCTTGACATCCCCAACCTCCATGTCCACAACAGCCTCTTCAAAACCAGAGATAACTTCACCGGCCCCTAGTTTAAAGGTTAAAGGAGCATAACTATCACTAACTTTAAACCCGCCAATCTTCGGCACAGATGAGTCTAACGCAACATTCTGCTCAGATGTGTCAAAGACCGCACCATCTTCTAACATGCCAATATAGTTTACCGTAACAGTGTCCCCAACCTTAGCCCTTCCCTCTTCAATGTTAACAGCAGACGTTGTGACAGGCGGAGGAGCTGTAACAGTAGACGTAGGCGCTACTGTTGTCTGAACACTCTCTTGGATTATACAACCACTAAAAAAAATCAATCCCATCAACACGATGACAACAAGGGTCTTTGACCTACTCATTTTTCAATTCCTCAATCTTTATCTCATATACCAGGGGCTTCCCGGCACAGGGGTGATTAAAATCTATTTTCACTCTTTTATCATTAACCTCTATAATCCTTCCGATCTCCTCATGCGTCTCGATCTGTGTGCCGATTTTAGCAGGTATCCCCTGAACCTTCAATACACCAACAGGGACAGACTTTATCAACGTCTCATCAATATCGCCATAGGCCTTCTCCGATGGAATAACTACCTCCTTCTTCTCCCCGTCACACATGCCAATCAATGCCTCGTTAAATCCCTCAATCAGCGGTGACTCACCTATCGTAACAGAGAGCGGACCATACTTTCTATCTTTTTCAAAGATCCCCTCCTTCCTCGCCACATCTTCATCTGTTGAATCGAAAATCTGTCCGTTCTCAAACCTTCCGGTATAAGAAACCCGGACAAAATCCCCATGTTTAGCCTTGGCCATATATGTCACATTCAAAAGATCGATAAATCGGTTTAAAACGCTTTCGACAAGATCATTTTTTCTTCTTCTTGCCCTCATTCTTCAACTTCGGGATAACTACGCTTTTATCACACTTAGAACATCTTATGCGATATGGCCTGCGAGTGAACACAGTCGCGCCCCCTTGCTCTCCCCCACAGTAAGGACAGATCATGACATAGTTATACTCTTCTTCACCGGTTTTCCTCCATATAAAAAGCTTACCGGTCTCCTCGCCCTCTCTATTCGTCAGTATTCTTTTTGTCAGATAGGAAAATTCACCCGGCTTGACATCTTTTAGATCAAACGGAAGTTTAAGCTCCATAATACAATCGCCTCTTCATTATATTGTTGTCAATACCCGCGGATTCTTTTTTACAAAAACCATGTCTTCAATCCTTATACCAAATCCTTTATAAACCCCTGGTTCTATCGAGACCACCATCCCCTCTTCAAAGACTCCCTCACTCTCTTTGCCTATTCTCGGAGATTCATGAACCTCCAAGCCCACCCCATGACCCGAGGAGTGTATGAAATAGTCCTCAAGACCATATTCTGATAGAACACCCCTCACTGCGTCATCAACACGGCTAATCTTACCCCCAACCTTTATCTCTTTAATTCCTGCAGATTGAGCCTCCCCTACAATATCCTGTCGCTCAAGAAAATCCTCACGGGGGCTTGGACAAAATGTCCTAGTTATATCAGAATTGTAGTGTTGCCAATTCGCCCCAAGGTCTATTATGACAGAGTCGTGTGGTCTTATCCTCTTTTTTGAAGTCTCATGATGAGGAGTAGAAGAGTTACGCCCTGATGCCACAATGGTATCAAACGCAATCTTTGACTCGCTTCTAATAACAGACTCTGCCTTTTGAGCAATCCCCAACTCTGATTTACCCTCAAGATCACCTGAAACCGCCATTAAAGCCTTCTCAGCTACTTTTATCGCCCTTTGTATTTTCACTATCTCCTCTTCGTCCTTGACCACCCTCATTTTTTCAACAAAATCCACGTTCACACACTCTATACCCTTTAGGTATTCCTCATGAAAGTACATCGTTGTATGCCTTTTTTCAACCCCTATCTTGCCCTGTAATCCTTTAAACTCATCCCTGAGTCTTTCAAAAACCTTGATCTCAACCGGACAGTCATCAACTGCTACCGCATCCATCTTTGACAAAAGAAGCAACGGCTCAGATTTTAAGATTAAGGCTGACGCGGTTGTCGGAAAAACGCCTGTAAGATAATAGATATTCTCAGGTTTTAGGATAATCGCAGAGTCAACCTCCTCTGTTGAAAGCCTATCAAGCGCCCGATCAATTCTCATGATACTGATTAAACTTAATTATTTAAGATAAATCTTGCTATCTACATCTTATGGAAACAGATGCACGGTTTAAACTGGTTGGAGTGGGCGGAACATTTGACATTCTCCACAGAGGACATGAGACGCTTCTGAAAAAAGCCTTTGAAATCGGGGAGAGGGTAGTCATCGGATTGACCTCTGATGAAACAGCAAACAAGAAGGTGACGCCATATAAGGAGCGAAAAAAAGTCATAAAGGATTTTTTAAAAGAAAACAAGTTCCTGGAAAGATACAAGATAATAGAGCTCAAAGACCCTCTTGGACCAGCAGCAGATGACAAGAGTATGGATGCAATAGTCGTCTCAGAGGAGACCAAATTTAGGGCCGATGAGATAAATAATATCAGAAGGAGGAAAGGACTTGCCCCTTTAAAAGTAGTCACAATCCCCCTAGTGATGGCTGAAGACAGTAAGCCGATCTCATCTACAAGAATCAAAAAAGGTAATATAGATAGAAATGGCAAGCTGAGGTAAGATGAAACGAATAAGCATTACACTGCCAAAAAAACTGCTAAATGAATTCGACGAAATCATAGAAGAGACAGGCTATTCATCCAGATCAGAGGGGATAAGAGACGCGCTTCGCAACTACATCATGGAGAATAGCTCTTTAACGGGATTGAAAGGAGATGTCGCAGGCACTATAACAATGATATACGACCATGACGAACACGGAACCCTGGAAAAGCTTACAGAATTTCAACACGAATTCTCCAGTATAATCGATTCATCCCTCCACATACATCTCGATCAAAAGCACTGCCTAGAGGTAATAGTTGTAAGAGGCAGAAGCGAGAAGATAAAAACGCTTGTGAATAAACTATCCACGACTAAAGGCATAAAACGGGCAAAATTGACCACCAGTAGCTCTGAGATCCCGGACTAAACAATGATACCCTAAGCTATATATCATTAAAAGTACCTTTTTTTACTCGGTGAATCCTATGTCAGATAGAAGAGCCCAGCTTTTTGCTATTGACCTGTTGTTGGCCTTCATACCTCTAACTATTATGTTAGGAATGTCAGCTAATGCTCTTTCAGGGATGGCATTCCAGGTTCAGGACTATGCAAATATTTATTCTTTGCAAAGGAGGACAACTGATGCTGCTGACGTACTGGTCAAAAGCCCTGGTACACCGCCGAACTGGAATTCAACTATCTCCCCCTCAGTAAGTGGGCTGGCATATTATGATAATTCTAGTAGTAAAACTTATGCTAATAGGCTCTATTTTCCTAAAATCTCTGCTATAAATGCATCAGATATCGCAATCCTTACTGGGACCGGTTACAATTTTCTTAATATAAGTGTTATAGACCTGTCACTTAATTATTCTGTAGGGAGTCCACCTCCTGAAAGTGCTTTTGATATCGCAGTTGCTGAACGATATGCTAGTCTAATGTTTGCTGATGATTATGGTCCGTTTGTATCAGCGATTAATGTAAAGAAAACTGTTCAGCCAAGTGATCCCCTTTGTGCTGCGATGTTCACATCAGCAGCAGCTAGAGCTGCTTGTGTTCATGATTCTGTGTCAGACCTTGACACTGGTTTGGGAGATTTCTGGCTTTATGTGGAATCGGTTGACGGCTCATCAGGGGGGGTTTCGTTCGGTAACGGCGTTATCAACGTAACATATATTGGCACGGGTGATTTGGATCTTTGCAAGCAACACAAAAAATGTGATAATACAGAAGATAGTTTACCCGGAGATCCATGCGAAGTTGGAGACGATGATGTCTATGCTAAATTTATTTATTCTATGAACGATGGAACTGAATTTATTCCAAGTTCTGGCAATTCGCTTGACGACTATAGTGATTGCAGCAATGTTGCCAAGACCACCGCAGTTATTCCTCTTTCAGCTAGTTTTCTCAATGAATATGACGAAATCGGAGTCAGATCTACTTCGAATAACAACGATTTAACCGCTTATGGGATAAGAGTGCCAACTGGAACAACCTGGCGGTTTGTCACCCCTGATGGCTTCGGGGACTCCCTTTGGAAGGTAAAGCTGACCTTGAAGGTGTGGACAGAATGAACAAGAAGGGATTCATCTTCACACTCGACGCTACACTGTCACTTATCCCCCTCTTCATATTGTTGGTTAGCGCCTCTTCTATTGCACCGAGCGCAAGTTTTGGAACCATAAGACAGATGAAGATGACACAGTTTGCCCAGGACTCTATGCTGGTTCTTACAGATAAAAAAACGAATACCACATCAGCTATTGAATCCTATCTCACTAGTGAAAGCAATACATCGATCCATAACTTTCTCCGTAATACAAGCACCCAGTGGAATTATAAACTTATAATGGATACATCCTCAGGTGAGACCTATATTACTGGAAAGGCAAACAGTAGCTATACTAAAAGCGGTGTGACTTCGTCCTTTAACGCTGCAAACAACATCGTGGTTGCATCCGGATTTGCTACAAATGGATCTCAAAACGTGATGTACCTTTTCAAGATGTATGTGTGGGAGGAATAACTCTTGGATAATAGAAGCTTTGTTTTCACGGGGATTGCGTTTCTCATGATAATCCCCTCCATCATAATAGCATCCTCCTTTGTTCTGATGCGCAAAACCGGAGACAACGCTGTTATAGAGAAACTGTACACTGACCGGGTCTTCTACGCCTTTATAAATGTTGAGTCTAACCTAAACAGTACTAGCCAACATCTAGTCAATACTTATGGATGTAGTGCAAGTGATATCAAAAATTATCTGACTACAGATTGGAGGTCATTTATAATTACAAACTACAGTAATAGTTCTGGGGTCACCATTACTATTCCAGTGGACCAAATTAATGTCAGCAACGATACTTCAGATACTATCATGATAGGGAATCAAAACACCTCACAAGCAATACCTGTCAACATCACTTTACCAGGCATTGGTGTCTGGATGGACACTACGTTGGGCCCTATTGAGATTTGTTGTGGTAGCGCATGTGATCCAGAGGTATTAAGTGTCTGTCCAACTGAACTCACCACTGCTATATCGGCTTGCAAGTATGATGAGAATAATGAGGATGCTGGTGGATGTGGTAATAATATTTATAGAGTTAATTGGACCGTTGAGGTGAATAACTCAGCAGGCCCTTATGATCCAGATAATGTAAGCGTAACACTCTTCAATTATGGAAACGCGGGGTCATCACCACCAGATTACACAGTTTTTCTCGGCAACATGACGAACGCCTCGACTGGAAATTTCTTCATTAATACAAGCTGTATAAGTCAGGGTGATTATGTAGATATTAATGCAAGCGTCTGGAGCAGTTGTGATCTTTACAACGTTTCAGTCGGAGAATCAGGCGGGAAATATGGATGGAGAATACAAACAGATGATGATATACCTGACTGTCCCACCTAACTGTTAAATATTAAAATCAACTCCTTCTAAATACCCTCCCTACTTTCCCATAGATAAACCAGCATTTATCCGATATTCTTCAAGGCAGCCACATCCAAATTGCTATTTATATGCTCCAAGACCACCTGCAATATTTTCAGCAGATCCCCTATCTGTCTCTGCTCTTGATCTGCAATCATCTCTTTGACCTTTGCCACTCTAGTTTGTGATATGTCTTTAATTTTTTTGGTTGGCCCTTTTTCTTCAAGAATATTTACTCCCCTACTAAACATATTGATTTCATTGATCAAGGCCCGTGTCTCAACAATTGAGTCTAAAGAGAGGCTAGAATCATTTTTATCCCAAGCATCAACAAACCGTCTGTGACACTTCAAGACCTCCTCCAAGAAGTATGTGACCTTCTCATTATGCTCAGACTCGAAATAATCAGCATTCTCGATCTGTCTTGCCATCCCCCTCAGGTTGTTAATTATAAGGGAATAATAAACTGGATCCTGAGTATTTATTCCGATCTCGGATGCTGCTTTTAGATCTGTTGATGCTATTATAAGGGTTCTTAAAAGTTGGTAGTACAGATTGTCAATCCTCAGCATCTTTCTTACAGTTTCAATGCCAGCACCGCTTTCTTCTTTGAATGCTGTTGCTAAGGTCTTCAGGTAGTTTGTTATTATGAGTTCAAGCCTTGTCACAAGCTTTTTAATAGGTGTTGTCCCTCCAAAATATTCAATAACTATCCTCTTTCCACTTGCTTCTGTCACCTCTAATCCAAAGAGGTCTTGAGTTGTCTTGTTAATGATCTTCATAACTTCCGGCTTGAAGGGCTCTTTTGATGTGATTGTTATTACATCGGCTCCGTTGATGTAATTGTCCTTTATAGTCTCGCCCAAATATCTGGGATCCGGGGTTATACTAACCTCTTTTCTCTGTTTCTCAACCGTCTTGGGCCTTACGACGAGCTCCCCGGTAGCTAGTTCCTCTACCTCTACAGAACCGCCACGGATGATCTTCGCCTTCTTTGTCCATTCTTTTGGAAGAGAGATCACCAAACTGGACTCTCCCATCTTTATTACTTTTCTTTCCATAGATTGCCTCTTTATTCTGTATATGCTAATATATATAATATATGCAACATATATATACTCACCGCTGTTGAATCATCTTAAATGTGAGTATAAATGCAAGGCAACAGAAAAGCCCAATTATTTGCACTTGATTTAATGCTGGCCATGATCCCTCTAACCATAATAATCGGAATCTCAGCCACAGCAATGGCCGGAGTCACAACCCAGATGCAAGAATACATGTATGGCTACTCACTGCAAAGGGTCACCTTAGACGCTGCTGATGTGCTGATTAAAACCCCGGGAGAACCATATAACTGGGAGAATGACACCACCACTTTAGAGACCTTGGGCCTTGCATCAATAGTCGAAAACATAAGTCAGAGCCACTCCCTTGATGTTGGAAAAGTATTGGTCCTGAACCAGAGTTCAGGTTCAAACGAAGTCAAAGAAAGTCTAAGATATCTTGCCGGCGGCAACAACATAAGAATGAGCCTCTACTACAACAGAAATGGGACCGAGATAACAAACCTAAGCCAAGAAAACATACGCCGGATGCTCGATATAGCCAGCTATTGGGATAACAGCGTTTGGACAATGACAAATGACAGTGCTACTATCGACGCAGAAATCGCCAATGGAATAACAATCTATGTGCAAGAGAGACTTGCGACTTTTGGTGTAATACCCTATGGCCTCTGGGATATACCTGGATTAGAGAATATCAATACCTCACAGCAGCCTGGATGGGGTTCATATCCCGGGACATTTGACATAGAGAACCCATCTGAAAACAATGCTTATTATGTCCTCATCTATTATCTCACCGATCCACCTGCCGGAACTCCCCACACCTTCAAGAATCTATATTTAAACGGGCAAGAAGTGACTCTTACCTACTCATATCCCTCCATGGATCTGGACGACAAAGAACCTTTTAGTATAGACCAAGATGATTCCGGCCTCTTACTTCCCATAGATTACTCGCTAATCAGTGCATCCAACACCATCACCATCTCTGTTACAGGAAATGTACAGGAGAATATGGCAGTAATACTCCTAGTGGTCCCTTCCGGCACACCCCAAGGCCAAGTCGGAGAATATATTGATTTGTCAAGGGAGATGCAAAACAGAAATGTATTGGTAAAAGTGGTGGTCTGGAAATGAATAAGAAGGCATTTATCTTCACCATGGACGCCGCTCTAACACTGCTCCCATTATTCATCGCTCTTGCCAGCCTTTCAAGTATTGGTGGAATCGACACAACCGGCTCTCTACATCACCTTGTAATGGAAAGACGTGCTCAGGATATTTTAGCTGTGCAAGAGATCAATGGCACTCTAGTGGATGTCTCAACTTATTATCAGAAGGGTGTGAATACTAGTAATCAGACTATAATCGATCAGGCCACTTCGTTGTTGAGCGGCATAATGAACGATACAGTACCCTCGTATTACGGCTACAACGCCACAATGGTTACTCCATTCGGAAATCTCTCAGTCTCGAGAGGAAATCCAACGGACAATCTAGCAGTCTCAGTCAGAAGTGTGGTGGGGCCGAAGCTTGGATGGATGGGAAAGGCCCTGTACAAAAACGACTCAGTCGTGTTTCAAAACATCTCAGTAGATGTTGTTAGGAATGTATTTAACTTCGACAAAGACCTCCACATTGATAACTACGACAACGCCAGCTTTTACCTGCCATATGATGTCTCGATAAATGACTGTTGGCTTGCTGCACAAACCCATATGTTAACTGCTAATTCACCTAGTCAAATTATCCCTCCACCTGACCTAAATGAAGATCTCTCCACAAACTATCAATTCACACCATATATCAATGGAAACCCGGCAACGCCTCCAATCGATGGAACAGAATTTAGATATACTGGTTATTGGAGTGATGGACCGTTCTATGTTACCAATAGGGATGGAGACGGTACCCTTTGGTGCGACCCTTCACCGATACAACCAGGATTGAATACGTTTAATTGGAGTGACACCAATTCTAGTTATCATCAAAATTCTATGACGCTTCTGGTCAACTATACAACCCAGATACTGCTACCAAGATTTCTGCAACATCAGACTATTTTCCTGCCTGACAGCGCAGGAAACACAAAGACGAGCATATGTGACCCCCTCCCAGACAATCCTGGGGATTATGACAGTTGCGATCATAGATGGGCCTCCGTGATATGGAGTGAAAAGACAATAAATATCCCAAGCGGTACATATGTCAAGGATGCAACCCTGCATTTGAATATCGGCGGAGCAGCGGATGCGACAGTTGTATATGTCCAGAATTCATCTGGATGGACAAAGATATTCGACTCAGATGCAGATTTTTGGGGATGGAGCAATCGGGTAATGCCCCCATCCGTGCTCGATTTGAGGGAATCCATAACAACAGGAGACAATACCATCAAAGTATTACTATGGGACAGCGCAGAAGCCCAAGCCAGCTATGAATATGAGATAATCAAGAACTCCTATATCGAATTATTGACTACAGACGAACCATTAAGACTGGGAGTCTTTAATGCAGAGAATACCAATAATACTGGACAGACATTTACATTTACAGTAGAAGCAGATGCTACAAAAGCATACTTCTACCCCGGCGTCTCTATAAGTGCATCACACATAGAAGTATGGTTAGACAACACTACGGATAGCTGGGCTGTTTATGACGATGACCCCCTACCGGAATACGTTGACCTGAGTCCGTATATAAATTTGACAGAGGAGTACCTCAGACCTGGAACTTATACAATCGGCGTAACTATAGATAAATTTACGCGTGGGCAAATGACATACAACGGGATCTTTTCAGGCACAAGAGTATTGGTCACATACTCACAGAT
>SDBV01005653.1_pt1 | contig 17580 bp, 42 predicted proteins | sample 2277081 | NCBI WGS metagenome assembly SDBV01 (sample SAMN10402039, study PRJNA504765) | marine sediment metagenome | isolation source: marine sediment core GS10_PC15, 223 cmbsf | place: Arctic Ocean: Southern Knipovich Ridge | collected 2010 | reverse complement strand
ATTTTAGACTACGCTTTTTCATGCTACTCATCCCATTGTAATTTAAACGCTACAGCATCTCCGCTTCTCTTAAATACGAAAAAATGCTTTATCCTTTCCTGACATAATCGTCCCTTCCTTGTCCGCTTCGTAATATGATTCCAGTCTCCTCTTAGATTTTCATAGTTCCATTCATATATTTTTTCAAGGTTCTGGGCTCGCTCTTTCTCGCTACCTAAGACACAATTCTGTGCAAGACTTCTTGTTGGATTATATTTTGTTTCGACATATTTCCATCTGCGGATATGATCAAATAATCTGTTTAGTGTCTTGAACATTTTATTTCCATCTCAATGTATTGTTAAGAGTGTCCACAGGACATCTCTTGACGGCCAGTTGCGTTTGGCTTACAGCCAACGCAACTTGAATGCTACTGCGTCACCGACAGTAGGAAAGGTGAACATAACTAAAACGTTTGTGCTCTTATTCATGTCTTCGCGGCCCAACCTTACTAAATTGTGTTCCATTTTTTTTATGCCCTGGAACTCAACCCATTCATAATACTTCATCAAGTTTCCAAAATATTCAGTTCCCCATTTATTCTGAACTCGATCAAAATCTATTCTTAAATACACACGATGATCACTTGATAGTTTACACTCATCTGGCATTTTTTGTCGTGGTCTTGTATTATGAAACGCTACCATTCCCACCTCATCTTTACTGCTAAGGCATCTTCTTCTCTCATACAATGTACTTCAAGATGCCAAATACCATTTTCTATTTGATTGGGGTTTCCTCTTCCGTTCCCCCATCCTCTGACATTATAATAACCTCTTAGATTTTCTTCAAGCCAGTTTTCAAATTCATCGGAATTATCAAAACGTCCTCGTCCGTGAGTCTCTAACATGCCATTGTCTATCATAACTTGTTGATGATCAAAGATTATTTTATAGCATATCGAATTACTTACCCATAGTCCATTAGTCCAACACTGTGCATAATAAACATCGCGTTCGTGTTCTTTACGAATATCATTTATGAAGTTTTTGATAGCTTGTATCATAACCACCTCAATTTAATTGCCACTACATCTGCTTCACTTTCAAATTCAAAACCATATTTTGGAGCGTCCACCCTTTTGTAATGTATTTTGTTTTTGCAACACCAATCATAAACCTCTTTCTTAAAATGAAACTTAAATGGATAGCGACCATACGCAGAGTGGTGACGGTATCCTGTTACTAACTTTTTAGAAAAATCTTTTGCTGGCACGAAACAAGTCACTATATCCATCTCAGTTTAAAAGCCATGGCATCAATCTCATTTTCAAACTCTAACCAATAATTCCAAATAACATTTGATCTACCAATAGTTTCTTCTAACCACTCTATTAATTCAACATTAGGAAAAATCAATCTTGTCGGAAGGGTAACTATACATACAGCTTCCCAGCCGCGATCTTCCTCTATCTTTCCCCACTCAATTACTTTCGTGTATCTTAAATAATTTATCCATTCGTTGCGATTAAACGATTTCATTATAGCCATCTCAATTTAAAAGCTGTTGCGTCTTCTATGTTATTAAATTTTATAGCAGCAGAAAAATCATTGTTATCTCTATGTGCCCATAACAATTCATACGAAATATTGTTTTCAATAAGCCAGTCACGCATCTTTTCATACAAAACAATTCCACACTCAGAGTTATCATCATAAATGTATTCATCATAGTCAAAATAAAAGGCTCTATTACTGTGTGTAAATTGTATCATACCCACCTCAATTTGAATCCTACCGCCATTTCATCATCGTCAAAATATATTTCCCATCCTTCGTGTCGTTGACATTGACTTAACGGAACTCTTGGGCCTGCATATCTAAAACGAACCATGTGCGGTCCTACTGAATGCTTTCCGCCACAATTTTCTTCCAGCCACTCTTCCATTTCTTCTGTGATGTGATCAAGGACTATGTCAGGCTTCCATTTCATTACATCCACCTCAGTTTAAAAGCCATAGCAAACTGTTCATTATGAAAATGAAAACATAAAACATTAACAAATGTACCTTTGCCGATCATTTCGTCATCAATAGATAATTGCCATGGACTGTCGGATGTATGTTCTTCTAGTTTTCCGAAATGTTCTTCACACCATGCTTCCATTGGACGTAAAGCACCCAGATTCATTTCGCGAGCATCAATTCTAACGACGTGATCATACTTCGCTAAAATATCTCTCATATATTCTCCACTAAAACGTGGAACACAATCTCTTAAATCAAATGACATTATATCCACCTTAGTTTAAATGCTACAGCATCTTCTTCTCTGCTGAAAAAGAAAATCTTTCCCGCCGCTCGATCGGGTGTGTTTCTAATTGAAAAAAATCCTCTTATATTTTCACAGCACCATTGCGCTTTTTCAAGTGGACTTCTTGATCCTGCTTCAACACTCCATGCAGTTAGATATTCTCTCCACGGCAAATAAGCAGAGTGTTGATAAATTTCCTTCCATCGTTCTAATTCAGTCACGACATTAACCTGTATTCCATTATATCGTGATAGAGTTCAACTTCTTCTACATAATATCGTGTTCCAGTAGAATCTACCTGCATATATGAGTCGTATTCATTTGCTCCTTTGGGGATAGCATAGACATCTTCATGATGCTCAAGATTAAGTTCGCGAAATCTTTCAGCAGCTTTCTCAACGTGTTTCCTGGCTTCTTCGTCGGTTTTATAAGCAGCAACCTGCCATGTACGATGATCTGAATATTCTCCCGCTGAACCCATTACAATATAAATTTTTTCCATTCTACATCCATTTTAATTTAAAAGCCACAGCGTCTTTTTCGTTGCTAAAATAAAGGTCACTATCCCAATAATAAATTTTCCCCAAGTTGTCTTCCATCCAGCAGTAAATATCAAATATTTCTTCTGTAAGAATGTCGCCTTCATATCGCTCAAATAACTCTTCCACATCGATTTTTTGTTCAAGATGTATCTTTCCTGTTTCTTCTAGTTCTTGATAAAAATCGTTACGAGTTGGCCATAAGTTTGTATCATCATGTTTTGTTATCTTTTGTTTATCATACCATCGTCTAAACTGGATTGCCATTTTCTCATCATCAAATATTAAGAACCTGCCTTTAGCATCTGAATAGGATATTTTGTTTTTCTTTTTCTTATTTTCTAACCACCACTTAGCGATTTTGAAACCAAAAGCTGATAATGATCGTAAATCTTTATCATACCATCTAGCGATGCTAGTTATTTCACAAAAATACCAAGGACCACTCACTGGTTCATTGCTTGCTAGCTTATTAAACAGATTATCCGCATCAAAAAAACTATATGGGTCTCCCTTATAATCTTCTTCCGTGCTCATTTTATGTCCACCTTAATTTAAACGCAACCGCATCTTCTTCCAATTCAAATTCTACAAAATAACCTCTACTGTTGGTAATATCTGTCCACGTTCCTTTTATATTTCTTTCTATCCATTTACTAATTTCAAGACAAAAATCTTCGCTCCCACGTAATTCTACTTTAATGCGATGTGGAAACATTTTGCTTCCGTAAGTATACACATGTTTTGTTAAAAAGTCATCCATTATTCAACTCCTACAAACAACAGTGCGCCCAGGGCGCACTGTATAACCTACTGTTTCCGTTAGATTATTTAAACTTAAACTACTGGCCACCTAATCATTTCATATCCTCCTTTATCCGGATATTCAAATCTAACTTCGAAGCCATGTTTTTCAACGAGCACCCTAATTTTATCTTTACTAGGAAGAACATCTCTATCCCAACCAAATGATTGAGCACAAAGAGTCAAGACAACGTTGTGTTCGTCGGCCTTAGCAGCAAGCCACCTAAAAAGCTTGAAGAGCTTTTTACTTTTCCTTTTTGTGGAAAAAATGGAATTGATTCTCACTGTAAGAAAACGAGCACTGGGCGAGATTTCGACATTGAAATTGGCTACTGTTCTGGTCCGTGGCTTGGATTTGTGCTCCAAAGTATTCTCTTCCCATTCGTCTAAGAAATCTTGGACGTGCGGATGAACTGACAACATTATTATTCTCCTTAAAAAATCAAAGCTAAAATAATTGCTAATATTAAACCTATAGAAATCCCAACCCAAGTAAAATTTATACTGATACTTTTGACCTGTTTAGTATATTCAGAAAAGGAAATACCATGAACCTTTTCTTCCTCTTCTTTGACCGTCAGAGTAGATGCTCTTCCGCCAAACTCTTCTGCGGCTTCTTCTGATATAAACGGATCAATTTTCTTACGTTCGGGATCTCTGCTTTTAAACCAGTCGCGTAATTGGTCATCATCCAGAACTTTTTCAAGTTCGTTTTCTTTACTCATTGTACTATTTTAAGATTTCCTTGCTCCAAAGTCAATTTATATTAACTACATTTTCTAATTTTTCAATAGCTTGATGATACCATACCATTAGATACGGCGGCAAAGTTAACAAGGTTAAATCGTTGTTAAGTATGTATAATTTATAGAGAGCTGTTTCAAAACCCCCAACACCAATAAGTCGAAAAATAGGTAGAAACTTTCTATACTCATAGATATTACTACGCATGTTTAAATATGTAGATACACCATGCAGATCAGTTATTATATCAAAAATAATAGGGTTAAATACCATACGCTATTTTACATATTAAAACTGTATTTATCTCGATTCTATTTCAGCTTCTGAGCAAACAAGCTAATCGTTGAGACCACGTTCTTCTTGCTGTCTTCGCCCCACTTCGGAGTGTAGACAACATAGATAAGAACCTTTCTTGACTGATCAACAATCCTTGTCACTTTAAGCGATTTGAACCAACCTTTACTTGATCCGAAAACATCTTCGCCGGACTCGTCAAGCTCAAGATTGCCCCAAGGTCTGTCTTCCGTGACTCCGTTGATAACAATCTGTCCAGTCTGACGACATGCGATCGAAGCATTGCTTGGATCGTCGCTAAACATTGCGCCTACGCCGCCAATAACTACATCACTCACGTGACAGGTTACGCCTTTGACCTTAGGATCATCAAATGCCTGCACATTTAGGCTATAAGATGACAGGCTCATGAAGCCAGAATCGAGCTCAATTGATCCAACCTGTTCTGCGTTAGCAACAGCAGCCGTCAAAGCGAAGCCGGCTACCATACAGACGGCAACGAAACTTCCTAGTAAAATTTTACGCATCTTCTCCTCCTTCATGTATAATATTAATCTTTGGACCATCCATTTCGTATAGTAGTTACGCTTTTGGTTTTAATCATGATTAATCCCTCATTGCCAGCCTTCCTGTCAAGGTGTCGAGCGCCAAAGAAAAGACCAAATACCACAAGATAGAATGCCGCATAACCAAGATATTCAAGCATTTTTCTTCTCCTATCTTTCCAATAGTTGTCTAATCAGTTTCCCAACATATCCATTACATATCTTGTATAAATTTTCGCAAATTTGGTCCAGTTTTTTGCACAAGCCATGGGAAGCTTCTCGAAGTAAAAACATTCACGCACCATATGGACAACAAAAGCCTCTTTAGAGCATGTCATAATGTTAACGGATGCCGGGGACCGATCTCTTGTTACTTTGTTAAAGATGATATAAATTTCATCAGTTATTTCTTCATATGTTTTATCCGGGCCAGTTATGTCATTCGTTAAATAATCAAGAAAAGTATCTACTTTTTGTAGCCATTCTTCTCCTTGTGGATCTGTAATCCATGACGATGTTGTCGGTTCCGATTCTCTTAGTTTAGGAAAATCATCAGGAAAATTGGCAGGAAAATTACTTTTCATCGCCTGAAAGTCTTTGACAAGTTCATCTTTCATTTCAAGTGCTTGTTGGCGTGCTATTTTCATAATCAGTCCCCCCGTAGTTTAATTTGTTGACGCAGCATCCATAATATATTTTGCAGTTTCTTTTGCAAATAGTTGCCAATTGGGTGCATATCTCATTTGAAGATTTTTTTCTTTAAGACACTCACGCATCATAGCTATACCAAAAGCCTCTTTAGAGCATGTTGCTAAATCAATCGTAGCGGGATTACCATCGCGATCTACTGTCCGTATAATGATATAAGTTTCATCGCGTATTTCATCAAATGTAGCATTTGTATCTTCTATTTTGTGTATTAAATGATCAAAAAATACATCCACTTTTTGTAACCACTCAATGCCTTCTGATTCAGAAATCCATGCTGGTTTCATATCCAGTTTTCTAACTATTTTATAAGTTCCGTTGGGTTGTTTTATGTGTGTTGGTTTTGTGCGGTCTTCTTGATCAAAATCACGGTAGAACTCATCTCTAATCTCTTGAAAATCCTGGACAAGCTTATCTTTCATTTCAAGTGCTTGTTGACGTTCTTGCTCCATTATCGAACTCCATTAGTTATATTCGGTCGCGTTCTTCCGAAGCAGATACCTCTCGCTTACGTGCTTTAATATAACACGTCCGATCTCATCATGTCGAGCTTCAAATGCTGGTTTGATAACTACACCTTCACGGATACAAGCACCTTTGCCGCCTTGGACCTCGGTCAATCCCTCGCAATATCCGTCCGCAAGCTCCTTGGAATATGGACCATGATAGAGCACAGGAACCATTGCGACGTCGATAATCTCTTCACAAAAATATACCATCTCATCATAATCGAGATAACGACCACTGGATGGCTCGCCAATGAATACGTCAAAGACGCATAAAGTATCAGCATCTAGACCATATGCGAGGTCTTGAATACCCTTACAAAAAATCTCAGCAAGAATATACACCGGCATTGGCTTACCTTTGCGGAACTCTTTGATAGGATTACGTTCTGCTCGCTTTCCATATTCAAACCATTTCTTGATACCATTGATAATGTTAAAACCAACACCATCAATTAGATCCACTAGGTTCTTAACATATAGATTATTCCAATTGTTTTCATTGTCCTTAAAGACAAGACCTTGGGCGCCCAGACCTTTACTAAACGTAAAGACATCACCACCTTCGAATAGGTCTGTCTTGCCGAGTCCAGGCCAATAACCAATCCCCATGAAGGTTCCGTGAAGCTTTTCAGTCATCACGACTTCTTCCCCTTCTTCCAATATGTGGGGATATTTCTTAAGATTTTCAATGTCGTAGCGCAGGGTCTTTCCATAAATGTTGCAGACTTCGCCTACCATGCTGATCGGAATTGGAGGCTCCCATTGCACAATGCCAAGCAGTTCAGCAACATCAAGACCGAGAAACTGACTCTCAACATCTTCCGTTATGTATCCTTCACCGATAATATATCCTTGATGTTCGCATTGAATGATATGATATGTCCAGATTTTACCATTACTAGCAACTATATCAATATCTTTGTCCATGTGTATTTTAATAGGAAGAACAAGGCCCTGACTGAGAATACCACGGAGCTTGATTGCTTTCACGCGGTTCTTATCTTTACCAGCAAGATAGCCTTCAAGACCCATTTCTTTAAGAAGCCATTGCGGAAGGATGGAAGCCTCTGGAATATAGACCACAAGATCACCAGCCCTAAACTCTCCAATCTTTACAATAGCACGATAGCCACCGATAATGGCAAGCTCAAGAGCATCCGCATTTGGATGATCTTCAATCCTGTCGATCCTAACAACGTTGACCTCGAATTCTGCCATTAGACTTGACCCTCAAACGCTCTTTTAGCTGGAAAAGTTTTAACAAGAGCAGCAATCTTTGCCTCAAGTTCATCAGCAAGCTCTCGCAATACTTCGGGCGTGACGTTACCGACTGTCATAGTAGCAATATTACCTTGAGAGTTAAGCGTCACCTTTCCACGGGTATAGATACCATCGAGATCATGATCACCATTGTCATAAATATCGATAGTAAAGTAAACAGCTTCGTGTTCAAGGTCTGCCTGATCCAATTTTACGCTCGCCTCGCCAAATTTCTTTGTACCATACATCTCTATTCCTCCTTAACTGCTACGAACATGATCGTATATAGCACAGACAGCAATCACCGCGCAAACCGCCAAGGCCTTTAATACGGATATTCATTTCTTTTCCTTTCTTGCCACCTTCTCGTCTCTCAATCTTTGAATATAATAGCAACTCCCGGGTGTTGGAGATAAATTAATGGATTCACCTTCCTTGATACGACCCAGATAATGCTTACCATCAATCACTACACAACGCCAATTGCTACCGGCGTCTGCGTTTAAAGTAGCGTCTTCAAGCCGCAAAGAAGGCTCTGGTTCCCAGGTCGCGACGGCCATGCCCCCAAACAGCAATATTGTCGCTGTCGTTAAAGCAATGAAAGTTGCAGCCTTCATACCTTAAATGGCCTCTCGACCTCAATCTTAACAAGTTCCGCTTCCAGCTTATTCGCAAACTCACGCAGAAGCTCTGGCGTAATGTTCGGAAGTGACATAGAAGCACTGTTACCGTAAGACTGAAGCGATACTCTGCCAAGAGTATAAGTGCTATTGTCATCGAAATCACCATTATCATAGATCTCGACAGTAATAGAAACAGTTTCGCCGCCATTGTCTTCCGGGTTCAGTATCATATATACTTCACTAAGCTTTTCCGTGTCAGTCATTTCTCTTCTCCTCCATTATATCAAATAGATTTCAAGCGCCCACTAATGCCTTATTTTTGTATTTGGTTTCATATGCTGGGAATTGCGTCCCATCTTGTTCTGACTCGTAGTAGACGGTCACGGTTTGACCATAATCATTGTGAGGCAATCCGCTATCAATTTCCATACGAACTATTGGATGATTTTGCAGATCATGACTTGTCATGTAACTTGCAACACGATCCGCTATTTCATCTAACGACGTTACAGACAAATACAATGTGAATTTTGTTTTCATGTTAACTTCACCAAGCTTCTCTGTGTGTCCATCTTCTTTCCTCCACTGTTTATCTTATGCTTAATAATAGCACAGAATAGCGAAAAGTCAACCAGAATTTATACAACCTAAGATTTAGTTGTCAAACCAGAATACAATCCTTATGTCTTCTGGCTTTCCATATTGTGCAAGTTCGGTGCAGAGTTCTTCAAGATAGTCTGCACCAACTGCTTCGCGATACGTTTCGCCCCATTCAAATTCAGTGACATAATCTTTACCTGATTCTCTTGGAAATTTACCGTTTATTAAATCTATCATTTCACTGTTGGAGATTGTTTTAGTATCATCTCTATACATTCCAGCCCAATACATAGGACTATTACTATTTGTGCTTAACATTCTTGAGTATTCACGTTCATCAATCATACCACGATGAATTGTTTCCTGCTCCCAATCATATTCCAGCAATTCTTTTAACGTAAAATAAGAATGACTATGGCCATCAATGCCCCAATGATCCGATTTCTGTTTTATTCTCATTGAAACATTTTCTGGCAATCCACGTGGTTCAGAAATCGGATTGAAGCCATCTCCTGTAGATATCCCAGCAAAACCGCGTCCGTTTCTTACATCAGCTAAAATGGCAAAGAAGCAATAGTTTCTGTCTGATAAAGCTCTATCCAAATAATATTCCCAATCAACCCGTGGATCATCTCCATATCTTTTGAGGATTTCTTCTTGTGACATATCTTCAAATTCTTTTTTTCGTGCTTTATATTCGCCGGTATCATATTCACAGCCTTCTTCATCAATAATCGTGTCATACCACCAGTCGGATAACACGAAAGGAACAGCGGGTTCCCACTTGCCGTTTCGTTTCGCCTCGCTGTATAAATGTATGTCACATCCCACGTTTATTTTTCCTTAAAATATTTGTAAATTTTAAACAAGTTTATGCCTCTTTAACGTTTCAACAAAGTAGTTAAGTCCCTCTTGCGTATCAATATGATAACTACCTACTACGTCCATACCGCAGACTTTATGCTTAACTTTCCAGTCAGCAGGATGAGGACAAGCGCAATGTCCCGCCACCCTTATATCTTTTTTACCGTTGGGATTTTCATACATTTCCACTGCAATATCAAGTGGGACATAACCACTTACCATCCAATAATACCAAGCTCTTGTAAACGTAAACGATACAAAGCTCTTGATACTATCTACCGCAACGCCATGACGATCCATAAAACCTTGTCCTTCTTCGTCTAATGGTTCCCCGCCAAGGCCTCCATAAAGAGTATATGGAACCTCAGAGCGTCCTGGTTCTCCAAGATTATATATGCCAATACCAGCTTTTTCGAGCTCTTCACGAATGTAATCATCACAATCTTCAACTCCCGCAAGATTTCTCATCCTTTATACTCCTGCACAATAGTTAATAAAGCCTACAATACATTCAGCATCATGATCAGGCATTATTTCAAGAATAGAAGAAATCAACACCGCCCAACCAAATTCATCATCATTCCATTTCTGCTTGCGTGTCTCGTCAAAATAATTGTATCCATACTTATCCCAATTTTCACAAGATTCTTTAACCCACTCCATAGTAACGGAATCATCTTCCGGAACACTATCTTTTAAGTGTTGAATAAAATCTTCATAGACTTTATCTGGACAAAATTTAAATGCTTGCCACATAGCACTTGACCATTTGGAGTCACACCCTTTACGGAGAGCAGTATGAAATAGCTCACCCATGCTTTCTTTTAAGACACTCATTTTGTCCTCCTTAGAGACAGATACGCTCAAATTCAATACCGAGTTTTTTCGCTATCGACTCAGCAAGGGCTTCAACCTTTTCCATTCCAGCCCATCCATCCTCGTCATGATCAGCAGAACAAACCCATTCTCCGTCCACGAGAACCTCAATGTGTTCTTCGTCGATTTCTTTGATTTGAATTTTAGACATTATTTACCTCCTAAATTATGACATTTCAATTGGTGTGTCGAGCATAACATTATTAACAGATAAAATGGTCACCTTTCCGCCTTCGCCTATTTCAACACCGACATTAAGATTTAATACCTCATAGACAAAATGTCTAGCTGCACCGGTGTTATCACCACCGTCATCGAGTCCAAAATGTGTCGCTTCATCCCAATTCTCATCTTTCGATCTGCTAAAATTAAGATTAGTGCGGATTGGATATTTAATTCTCATTGCCTCAGAAACTTCCTGATTTGCCGCTGTCAGACGATCTTGTGCGTTAGCAAGAGCTTCTTTCGCTTCGATTAATTCTTTATCGGCTTGACGCAATCGTTTACTGTTCATTTTATCCTCCTACGATTGGGTCAGCACTGTCAAAGATAACTTCAACACGATTAGTCACTGTAGAAAATTTTGGCATGTCGAGTTCCTTCATGCAGTGGCGTTGAACTACTCTACCATCTGGGCGGTGTTCTTCTGGAATATTAAAATATGTTTCATCGGTTAGTTCAACCCAATCAAGTTCACGACGCACGAAGGTTCCACGCTTAAAAAATACAGGATAATCATTGAAGTTGACGCCGTGTTCTTGCCACATCATTTCTTGCATTTCGTTACCGCTTTTGTTCATTAGTTCTTTGTGACTGAACATAGTGCGGGCAGCCATGCTGATAGCATTCTTGGTCGCATCCTGCTCACGCCATAAGAAAGCATTTGTGGCTTCCATTTTATTAGGAAGTTGAAACACACGACTATCAAAAACTGGCATTGATCTATCAGCAGCAGTCTTCAACATTGTCATCTGGCAACGTCTATTAAACTCTACCGATGCTAGAGCAGCAAGAACGCTTACCATTTTCTGGATCTTTCCGTCGAAGAAGATTTGGCTATCTATGCTGTCGCTATACCAGACCAGAGAAATCTCATCACTTTGTGAATAGCCGATAAGAGCATTCGTTTCCTCGACAAGATACTTTGTAGTATCAATCATTGCCTCAGACATTCTTTTATCGTAGGGACGATTAAAGCCTTTAGTAAATCTGCTGAAGCTACGACCATCAAGACGCGCATAGACAGGGAGAAGAGGCATAAATCTACGTCCAGATTCTGCCTTCTCATAGAGTTTCATCCGATTTCCTAGATCGTCTTTCATGTTCTTTTCCTAACTTTCGGCAAATCACTATCACCAGATGCTACTGGACCATCATAAGCAAGAGCATCAGCAAGTTGCTCGGGAGAAAGAAGTGCGATCAAACCACGTTTATCATCATCAAGAAAACGATTGATTTCTTCCAGTAGCATTTTTTCAACAAGCATTTCCAACTTTCCAGAAGTCTCACCGAGAAACTCTGCGGTAAGACGATGAAGAATGTTGCGAGCAAGTTGTTCTCGATTCTTCATTCTTTCCTCTCAAATGGCCACTTAAATTCCAAATAGCAATACATCAAACGAGCTGCAATTGTCAAGAAAACCGCAAAAGCAATCCAATAATAGAGTTCAGTCATCAGACAGTTCCCTTCTGATTTCCCTGGCCATCGCATTAGTAACGGCCAAGACGGTTCTTCGCTCTTGCGCGGTCATTTCTCCCGCGCGAAGAAGAATCTCGTTGATATCGGTCCAACGCTTCAGAATTGTTTCAATTTCTTCACGCATCATGTAGCTCTCGAAACTCATCGACTTGATAGGTTTTAACCATACCATCAAGAAAATCGATAAGTTCCTGGAGCTCGTCCTCGGTTGTGCTCACCTTATCGAAATTCATTCCAGCGATAGCTGAAGTCAGAGCAATCGAAGCCAATCGAATGGTTTCGGGCTTAAAGCTGTTGCCATTATCCAAAGCCTCGATGCGAATTGTGTCGTCCATGATGACCTCCCGTCAATGGTTATGCCAATATAATAGCACATATTCCTACAATGTCGAGGAATATATCATATTTTAGATGATCTTAGTTTTGGGCATCCTCGCCTTAGTCTTTGTGTGACCTTTGCCATTAGCAGTATGTTTAACCGCCGTAGCAAAGGTCTTATAAGGACCGTAAGATTTACCATTCTTGTAGTCAATATAGGTGAAATTAAATGAACCAATCCTAGATTCATATTTGATTTTGGCCTGCTTATGAAGGTTCCACCACTCTCGATCATCCATATAATTTGGAATAGATTCAACAGTGGGATAACAATCAGACAAAACCATAATCCATTCATCTGCTGGATTGTCGATATTATCCAACGCAAACAGAACTAATTTTGAAGAAAGTGCCCCAAAGTTACAAGGATCAAGACCCGCTTCCTTAATAACAGGAACCAATCCGTTGAAAATACGAACACCGTCATGATCAGGAGAATTTGAAGCGATGTTATAAAGATCAAGAAGAGTTAATGGTTTTCTAGGGACATAAATTTCCTTAACATTCTCTTCTACAATGGTTACTCGTTTGATTAAACGAAATTCATCATGTGGATTAGCTTCAGCGACCAATCGTGCAACAGATTCACCAAGTTTCAAATCATCACGACTGTGTTTAAATTTTTCCATTAATGGGCGATAACTTTTTGATATCGAGCTTTCCCATGAAAAGCCAGTCCAACAATCTTCATGATTTCCAAATGATCTAAGGCAATGACGCTGGATAACATATTCCGTAATAGTAGACATGACATACTCTCCTCTTCAGTTGTATAATCCTACCACTTCATGTGTATAGAACTATCAATAATCAGAGTATAACACGGATCTCGCGAATGTCAATGAAATTTACTCTGGTCTCATAAAGGTATGGTCTTCAATTGTGGCCGACACTATAAACACTTCTGCCCATCGTGGTTTAACTAGTTTATGGGCAAAATAATAAGTGGCGCCATTTGTTGGATCTTCTGAACGGTCTACGATTACTTCAAGAGCTTCAGCAGCCGCGGTCCAATAAGCTTCATATACGATATCTACCGTTTCGCCATTCCGTTTTTGAAATCGGATGTTATCAGATTTCCCATCACAATACCAAGAGAATTGACATCTATACTTTCGTGGTAAGTCGGGTCTGTTTCTGTATGTTGGGCCTTGTTTTACAACATCACAAATTGTATCAGGAAAATTTGGACTTTTGACACGATTCAATGCTACATGGGCAACAGCTCGTTGTCCAATAACGTCCTGATCTCTTGCCTCAAAATAAACATTTGTGGCAAGACATTCAAGTTCGGTAGCATCAACATGGTCAAGACCAACAAAAGCCAAGTAGGTCTTCAATATCCCAGCAATAATTGTCTTCGTTGAAATAATCTCCATAGGATTTTACCTCCCAATGTAGACTATTATTATACGACAATTTTACTAAAAGTCAAGACAAAAATAACAAACTGTTAACACATTTTGGTCATATTTTGAACACAATTTATTGGTCTTTATTACGCACGTTCGAATAACATCTTGAATTTAAACGCATCATTTACATCGTGAAATTCATATCTTACATAATTCTTCCGAATTGTGTAATGATAGTAGCCCTTACAGCACAATTTAAGCCAATCAATGGTCTCTTCAAGGGTGGGCTCTTTGCGTTTTGGTAGAATAATCTCCCAGGTTTTTTTCTCTTCAGCTTCCTTCTCTGGTTTTTGATTTGTGCGCTTCTTTAGTTTTTTAGTCTTAGCCATGATCCCCTCCTTGTTTATCTAATAGTCCCACAACATCTTCTTTAAGAACTTATAATCTTTTTTCGCTTTCTCGAGATTCTTGAACGCAATCTCCAATTTTTTATTACTAGGACTACCAAATGTTTTTTTAACAGATTTATTAGATTCCTGGGTTATAATGTCATTGTATATCTTGTCACAGCGTACATATTTTTTCCATTTCTTTTGTAAATCTGGATATTTTTTTCGCAGCTTTTCTTCTTTGGAAGGACCCGAAGATCCAAATCCACCGTCGGGCCATCTACAAATTCTACTTTCATTATTCCAAGGTGCTCTCGTCATTTTAATAGTCCCACAATAATTTTTCTAATATCTGATATTCTTTTAAAGCATCCATGTAGAGAAATTTTGTTTTTACCCAATTCTCACGAACACGATCATATTCTTTAGGATTAAAGAACCTTTTGACTATTCCAAATTTTGACAGTCTTCCCTCCGCAACTAAAAAATTACGTTTATGATCATTATAGACTAACCATTTTTCTTCAAGATCAGGATATTCTTGTCGCAACAAGTATTCTTTCGTTGGTGCAGTATCGCATCCAAATTCATCACATGCTCCCATATCATCCTCTTATAAAGTTATCTTAGTATGGAATATTATTGTTGTATCATCAGCAAGTTCTCTTGCTATATCCCACGATGCCTGTTTCAAAAAGTAGCTAAGTTTTCCATCCGCTGCTTCTTTACTAAACATATAGTCTTTTGTCACAGTCATTCTCGCAAACCGATCAACCAAAATATTAACTGCTGCTTTTAATGCCGTTTTGTGATAATCACTTGGATTTTCTTTACCGCCCATTGCATTAAAGAATTTAGTCCGAAACTTAGTTAGCATATTATAAACACATTTAATCGTTAAAAAATGTGCTTCTGTCTCGATTACTCCATACTCTTTACAAGTGTCGAAAATAAACTCTCTTGCTGTTTCGATGATCTCAGTAAATTCACTCCACAGATCTTCATCCAATTCTTGAAACGAACTGGAAGATTGGACAGCTTTCAAAACTCCCAATTTAACTTGATATTGTTGACCTCCTTTCTGTCTTCGCTCACACTGAACAGAAATATCTTTGTAATCATAGACATCATCTAACCAATAGCCACAGTTCGCTTTTGTGGCCATCTTTACTCTTTTCATGCTCCAATTTGGCTGGAACAAGATACCTTCATATTCAAGTGGATTGTATCTTTGAAATGACATCCTACTGATATGCCTTTTCTAAAAGAGGCATGAGTGATTTTATTGTTTTGTTCCATAACAAGATCTGCCTATCAAATTCAATTTGCTCTAACAAATATTTTAACACGACAACCATAAACTCCAATTCAAAATTCGTTTCCATGTATTTCAACAAATAAGTTATCTGTTTAGATGTGAGCTCATCATCACGCTCGAAAAAATGCTGTCGCCTTATTTCATCAACACATGCATATCCTAACACTGCCTGAAACAATTTCCACTCATCACGAAATTCTTCTGCCATATCTTGAATAACATATTTTGGACTAGGAAAAGACTGAAACGACTCAAAGGACGGAAATCCAAGATAATGTGCGATACATTCCTTTATTTCGTCATTCGCCATATATTGTTCTGGCTCAATCTCAAGCTTTTCGCAGAGATCAACAATCCTTTGTTCCCAGTTTAACATTTCATTTGCCTTTCTTATAATGTTTGGATTTTTTATAGTTCTGCCTATTGGGAATCACGGCGCGCACCCCGCCTGTTGGATCTTTAACGTCTCCCTCTCTTCGCGGAATGAGATGGAGATGCGGCCAATCTACTGTTCTTCCTGCCTCTTTGCCTTCGTTGTATCCAATATTAAAAGATGCCCATTCTCTGGCTGCTACTTTCTCGTTTCCTATTTTTAGCGCACGAGTAAAACAATAATTAAGAAACCGCTCTTCGTTTTGCATAGGAACTATAATCATATGCCCTTCTGTAACGGGGTAATCATCATAAAAAACTGCGACACCAGCATGGCTGTGTTCTGGAACCATATTCTTCCAGACCAACTTATCTAGTGTTCGTTGCTCGCTTGGTGATGATGGCATTTTATCTAACCTTATCGCTAAGAATTGCTGTCATACAATGAATTTCAACCGAGTCCAAAAAATCTTTAACAAGTCGATCGTAATTTTCAGGACGAACAAGGTTGTAGCCTCTCTTTCGTTCTTTCTGTCTCTGAGTCTTTTGAAGTTCATGGAGACTATGATGTATCTTAAACGAGAGAGTTTTTCCACGACGTCCCCAAAAACAATATCTTCGGCCGTCGTTCATCTCTAGCCAGCCCCAGACTTTATCACTGTTGCCTTTATTATTCCACCCTAACCATTTTACTTCGTATGGTTTTTCCATCAGTCCCTCCAAAGTTGTAGTCGTTGAATCTGTTTAGGTAATTTGTCTTTTTCTATTGGTAGAATAACAATACCAGTCATTGTTAGTCCATCTAATTCCGTTAAACCCAGATCGACGATCTTTTTATGAAGAATGCTTTTTTCTTGAAGAACAGTTATCAGATTGTTTAATTTGGTTTCAGTTTTAATACTAAGAACGATCTTTCTTCGATCTTGTGATTTCCAGAGCATATACACATCAAAACTAGAACAAGCATGAACCATATCAGTACCATGTCCAACTTGAACAGCTAATTTAGCTGTTGTCATGTTAAGGTCTTGTCTAAGAATATAATAAACTTTATACATCTTGATGTCTACCTGAAATCAGCACCCAGAATCGCGTTAAGAAGCCAAGTCTCCAATTCTTTAGTAAAATCAGGATAAATTTCCTCGTAATGCTCTACTTTAATTTTCTCGTAGCCTTTAAATTCCATTTGATTGATCAAATAATTTATCATATAGATATCTTGTTGTGGCTTAAATTGAATTTTTTTACCTTTTACACCAAAGAAAACGAATTTGCGACCATCCTTCATCTCGAGCCAACCCCAAATACGATTGTAGTTGGGTTTTTCATTATATCCTAACCAAGCGATACGATATTCAGAATTGGTGCTCATTGAAAATTCCTTTCCATTTGTTAAATTTTAGCACGAATTTT
>SDBV01005652.1_pt1 | contig 17581 bp, 15 predicted proteins | sample 2277081 | NCBI WGS metagenome assembly SDBV01 (sample SAMN10402039, study PRJNA504765) | marine sediment metagenome | isolation source: marine sediment core GS10_PC15, 223 cmbsf | place: Arctic Ocean: Southern Knipovich Ridge | collected 2010 | reverse complement strand
AGCGATTGAAGGGAGGAGAATAGCAGTATTAGTTACCTTTACTAACGAATCTACGGCTGACGCCGTGCGGCTGATGCTTATTCCATCTCCATCCTCACCACCGTCGCACGCCCACCGCGTTGGCATCGTTGATGCCTTCACCGCCGGTACCAGTATTACAATAATCGACAAGGACGGTGAACCTCACACTTTTGACCTTAATGGGACCGTCTACCGCCCGGAAGGAACTACAGATGGAGACATAGTAGTCGGAAGTCCGGTTACTGTGGTCACCAAGGGAGACCCCAAGCTAGGTCCTGAAGCCAAGGCGATTGTATTGCATGACGAGTTACCTGACTGGGCACCTGAGCCTTGATGAGAGGCTAAGGGCCAGTATTATTGAGGGGCAGCCCCCTTTGGGGGCTGCCCCCTAGTATATAGAGGTAAACGTTAAAAAAGTGCTTTGGGTGAAGCCCCCGCGAAAGGGATGGCAAAGTCCTTTCTTTATCTTTGAATAAGGTTGGTTAAGGTAAGATAAAGCATCTTGACATTATTGTTGCTAGGATTTACTATTTAATCATAGTAGTAAAGGGAGGCGGTGAAAAGGGATGTTTAGAAGAAAGTCGAAATGGCTTAGGATATCTGCGGCCCTAGTGCTGGTTATGACACTGGTCGTGGCAATGTTACCCTCGCCGGCTTTCGGCCGCGAAACTAGCGGCTTCCGCGTCTTGAGCGGAAAAGAGGCAGCCGCCTTCGTTGTTCCCGGCGATACACAACTGGTAACGAGCTTCTTCCTTTCCCCGTACGGGCTCACCTACGAGCGGTATCAGCAGTACTTTAGGACTGCCCAGGTGCTGGGCGGCCAGATCACCCTCTACAGGAACGGCTCCGGCACCATCACTACGGTCATTGGCTCCCACTTCCCCGATATCACCCCCACCAACGCTGTCCGCCTCTCTCGGGCTGATGCCGCGGTCATATCCGGGCGGGACGTTGGCCCTGCCCAACATCGGGTCGTTGACCTGATGATTGACCCTGACGCCGGCCGCTATTTCTTCCGGATCGAGAGCCGCAACCTCGACAGCCGTTGGTTCCACTGGATCGACGCCAAGAACGGCCAAGTGCTGAATAAATACAACGCCATTGAGACCGACGATGATACCGCCGATGGTACCGGCGTCAAGGGTGACACCAAGGATCTGACAGGCCTGACGAGACTGCATAGTTCAGGTCGCCCTTCACTGAGGGGCCATTGGCTACAGTCAGACGGCAACCGACAACTGACCTACGACGACGACAACAATGGTGGTGTGGCCACCATCATGGTCGATTCCGACAACCACGGGAACCTCGTCACGGGGGACCGCCAAACGCCGGGGCAGCCCGTTGGCGTGGATGCCCAGTACTATGCTGACGTAGTCGACGACTACTATCAATCCGTTCAGGGCCGTAACAGCTTCGATAGCCACGGCGCGTCCATGAAGTCCATTGTTCACTTCCAGGTAGACTACAATAATGCCTTCTGGAATGGCGAAGTGGTGGTCTACGGAGACGGCGACGGTGACATCTTCATTGAGCTCAGCGGCAGTCTCGACGTGGCTGGCCACGAGTGGACCCATGCCGTCACTGACTTTACTTCTGATCTGATATACCGGGATGAGTCGGGGGCACTGAACGAGTCCTTCTCTGACATCATGGGGAACACCATCGAGTTCTTTGCCGACGCCAATGGGCTAGACCCAACTGTAACCCCCGATTGGCTCATTGGCGAGGACATCTACGTACCCACTGACACCGACCCTGGCTTCCGCAACATGGCCGACCCCCGGGAGGCCGGCGACCCTGACCACTACAATGAGCTGGTGTATATTGGCACCAGCACTGACAATGGCGGCGTACACACCAACAGCGGCGTCCCCAACCACGCCTACTACCTGCTGGTGAACGGCGGCAGCAACGCCGGCTGCGACAATGTTGGCTCCAATGGCCATATTCACACTGCCGACTGTGATGTCAACGTTACCGCCATCGGCCTGGCGGACGCTGAGCAGATCTTCTTCTTGGCGTTCACCGCCCTGCCCAGTGATGCCACCATGAGTAACGCTCGCGATGCCACGGTGGCAATGGCGGTTTATCTGTTTGGTGCGAATGGCTCCGGCGATGAAGACGCCATCAACGAACCCCAGTCCACTTCCGACGCCTGGGAGGCCGTCGGCCTAGCGCCGCCAGCGCTGGACACCACAGCGCCGGCAATCTCCAACGTGGAAGCCACTAACATCACTGACAACTCAGCTACGATCACGTGGACCACTGACGAGCCGGCCGATTCTCGTGTGGACTATGGTCTCGACGATAGCTACGGACTCTTTGTTGACGACACCTCCCTGGTCACGAGCCACAGCATCACCCTGACGGGCTTAAGCCCCTCCGCCACCTACCACTCCAAGGTGACTTCTGCGGACGCTGCATCAAACCCGGCGAGTTCCGCTGATTTTACTTTCACCACCTTAGCGGCGCCTGCGGGCGATACGGTTACTATCACCAAGGCCGTCTACAACTCGAAGAAGAACGGCGGCGAACTCAAAGTGGAAGCGACCAGCGACGCCAGCCCGGGGGCGGAGTTGCGAATTACCGATATCGGTGGTGCAGTCTACGACATTGTTATGACCTACAACGAAAAGAAGGATAAGTACAGCGTCATGGTTAGTAGCCTGAGCCTGAAGCCGGGAACGGTGACCGTGACCTCTTCAGCAGGTGATTCGGCTACAAGCGACGTAGGTGGAAAGTAGGACCTGTATCGTAATGGCTCTCTGATTACTTCGCCACTGGTACGACGGGGCAGGGAGATACCTACTTTGATGTAGGGTAATTTATTATCCCAGGGTAAAGAGGGGGCTGGCGTAGCCATCCCCCTTCCCTTTTTTATCATCGGTGAGAAGCTAGGCTATGGATAGAGAAGGATTTGAGAGGCTATAGGTCCTTAACCATATACTCCCCCTGTGAGTTGTAACCAAACTCAGAGCGGTAGTATTCCTTGGCACCAACTCCACTTAAAACTACCATCTGTTGCGAATGGAATTCCTTACTGGCAATTCGCTCAGCTTCCCTTAGTAGTGCCTTACCCAAGCCCTTATGCTGAACAGCCTCTTCTTTTTGCTCTGTAAGGGGAACTTCCGGTCCATATATATGTAGCTCTCTTATAAGAGCAAAAATTCCTTTAATCTGCTGCCCCATCTTAGCTATGGGCTTAGATTGAATCCTCATCCGCAACAAACCGAAAAGTGTCTCCTTTTCATCCTCAAAGGATAAGAAAATTTCCTTACCTCCCGAAGTTTCATAATCCATTCTTACCATGTGGGGTTCGCCTATTTCCCCGCTATTTCGTGCCCGATGACCATACTCCCGGCACCTGATGCACTTACACTCAATTGCCTGCCGCTTCATTTCCTGCTTAATCACACTCCGCAGCGAATCCTTGCAGCCAGCGACAATAAATTTGGCTGGAATGTCACGCAGCACTCTTGAGATTCTGACATATTTGGGCACCATAGATTTAATGGCAACAAGTAGGTTAATCATAGTGTTGACATCATACGGCTGGTAGCGGTTGTCCCGATACCATTTCTCCAGTTCAGTGCCTTCAATTACCATAGTGGGATATAACTTCAGACCGTCTGGCTTAAAACGGTCATCATTAAATAGCTGCTTAGCTAGTGCCAAGTCCTCTTTTGGGGTTAAACCTGGTAATCCTGGCATCCAGTGGTAATGTACCTTAAATCCATGCTCCCTGAGTAATGTAGTGGCGTTAACTACATTTTCCACCTTATGCCCTCTTCTTACCAAACGGTAGATTTCATCATCTAAGGTTTGAACTCCGAGTTCTACCCTGGTGGTGCCAAACTCGAGCATCCTGTCTATTTCCTCCTGCTGACACCAATCAGGTCTGGTCTCAATGCACAGCCCGGTGCAGCGGTGGCTGGCTGTTTCGTTAATTCGCTTCGCCTCTTCCAGGGTAGCCGACTGTTCGCCATTTAAAGCATCAAAGCAGTCCTTAATAAACTGGTACTGATAGTCCTTGGGGTAAGCTAGAAAGGTGCCGCCCATTACTATCAGCTCGATCTTATTTGTAGGGTGCCCCATATCTGACAAAATTCTTAGTCTTAGCTTAATCTGCTTCTTGGCATCATAGTTGCACTGCCTCGCCCGCAGAACTGCTGGCGACTCCGGCGTATAGCTCTGGGGCGTAACCAGGTATGTGGGACAATAGATGCATTGTCCCGGGCAGGATAGAGGTAAGGTCATAACCGCTACCGGGGTAACTCCCGATATAGTTCGTGCAAATTTTCTCATGTTATGCTATTAAATAGTTTAGCAGTTTTTAGTTTAGGGTAACAACTCAAAAATTATCTCACTGTCACTTACAAGTACGGGTACTGAGAAAATGCAAGAGACGTGCTACCTCTCCCAGGAAAGTTCCTGACACTAGCTGAGAACAAAATCAAGGGAAATGGTTGTTGTGGATTCAGCGTAAGTCTAAAATAGCGAATGAACGAGTAACAACTAAAAACAGCTTTCTCTCTTCTACTTACCAGGAATGCTCTAATGAAAGTAAGGTTGTATCCTATATTGTGTTAACATGATAAACTGAATTTTGAGGAGTAACTTGGAGAAGACTGGTATTTCAAGAAAACCTAAGGTCTTTTATGGCTACTGGATAGTGGTAGCTACCTTTTTCTGTCTTTTTATTGAGACAGGGAGTGGATTTGCTACCTTTAGTCTATTTGTTAAACCCCTTGAGGCGGATTTTGGCTGGAGCCGTGGTGGGATAATGGTTGCCTTTACCATTCGTGGTCTCATTGGGGGCGCAGGTTCGCCCTTTATTGGTAGAGTGGTTGATCGTTATGGAGTGAGGAAGGTTATTTTTATCGGTGCTCTTATTGGAGGTCTTGGATTTATCTTTTTAAGTCAAGCAAACGCTCTTTGGCATTTTTATGCTGGCTGGGCTGTAGTTGGTTTAGGGATGGCAGCAATAGGTATAATTCCGGCAAGTACCGTAGTTTCAAAGTGGTTCAAAAGAAAAAGAGGTTTGGCTTTAGGTATAATGACTGCAGGGATAGGCGCGGGTGTGTTTGCTTTAGCGCCACTTATGGGGGGTTACCTTATTCCTAACTTTGGCTGGAGGTCAGCATATTTAACCTCAGCTTTACTTACATGGGGACTTATTATCCCGTTAGTGCTATTGGTGATAAAGGAAAAACCAGCGGACATGGGGCTTTATCCCGATGGTATTGAAACTCCTGAGGCCGCAGCAGTGACTAAAGCTCCGCTTTCAGTATCTGAGGAGATGACTCCAAAGATGGCGTTAGCCACCTCGACTTTCTGGCTAATTACAATCGCCTTTTTATTAACTGGCTTTAGTCAGATTGGTATTATCCAGAGTCAAGTTCCCTATCTTGAGGATGTTGGTTTCCCGGCAGTCACGGCAGCAAGTGCCCTTGCCGGTGTTGGCCTGTGGAGCGTTATAAGTAAATTCGGTTGGGGCTGGCTTAGTGACCGGATACAGGTAAAATATGTTTACGCTATTGGGATGGGTCTTCAGCTGGGCAGTCTTTTAATACTTATGAGTATCGGGTCAGCATCATCTCTAGCAGTGATATGGCTGTATGCTAGTATTATGGGATTGGGCATAAGTACTGCTATGCTGACCCAGTCGATGCTTATAAGCACTAACTTCGGATTAGCTTCCTATGGTGCCATCTTTGGCATTGTAAACCTTGTTTACAATGTTGGTTCTGTGGCTGGTCCTCTTATGGCGGGGTATATGTATGACATTACGAATACCTATCAATCGGCATTTATTATCTTCCTCGTATTAGGCTTGGTAGCTATACCGGCTATCTTGGTGGTGCGGCGTCCTAAATCATCTTAGAGTTTCAAAGGAGTAAAGAGGTTGACCAAAGATGTATTTAACCAGATAGCACCGGGTTGGTATAACTTTAGGCACTGGTCTATATTCCGTAAAGAATTAGAGGCGCTGGCACAGCGGTGGCAGAAAGGCAGGTTACTCAACGTTGGCTGTGCCCATGGTCCTGACTTTTTACCCTTTAAGCAGAGTTTTGACCTATATGGAGTGGATATTTCCACTGAAATGTTAAAATTTGCCTCAAAATACTCCCAAAAGTTTAGTTATACGGTAAATCTAACAGAGGCTGATGCTAGTTACCTTCCCTATGCTGATGAAACCTTTGACTGGGCAATATCCGTAGCTACTTATCATCATATAAAAGGTAAAGAGGATAGGCAAGCTGCTCTAAATGAGCTAAGGCGGGTATTAAAGCCTGGTGGTGAAGCTTTTATCACGGTATGGAATCGTTGGCAACCCAGGTTCTGGTTTAAACGAAGAGAGGTAGCTGTGTCCTGGCAGAAAAGAGACAAGACCCTCTATCGCTACTACTACCTATTCTCCTACTCTGAACTGGGGAGGCTGGTGAAGAAAGCTGGATTTGAGTTGCTCAAAGCCAGCCCAGAAAACTCTTATCGCTACCCAATAAAATTCTTTTCTAAAAATATATGCTTACTGGTAAAGAAGGGTGTTTAGAGCAAAGCAACTAAGCTAACTTTTTGTGGCTGTATTGGGAGGTCATATAAGGTGTTTATGAATCTTACCCAAAGCCCACTTTAATTAACGGTTTCGCGGGTTTTGTCTGGAGCACCTTTAGTGATGAAATCTGGTTGTAGCATAAACCTTAAAAACTCCATCTGACTTTCCTTAAATTCCCCTCAAAATTCACTACTGGGTTTGACAAGTCATGATAGAAAAGAATAAAATCACACAATAAACACACTGGTTTTGTCGATGGTATCCGATAGGCTGAAAATGAAGGAGTAATACCCAATTTTTTAAGCTAAGGGGGGTGATATATGAAATAGTGATTAAAGACAACGATACTAGAGTATTTTTATAGGAGGTTAAAAATTGAGTCGTAGATTAATAGGGATAATAAGTAGTTTTTGTTTAATTTTGGTGTTGGCGGTAGTTCCGCTTGTTTCAGCTTGTTCCCCTGCGGAAGTAACACCACCGGTAACACCACCAGTAACACCACCAGTAACACCACCGGTAACACCACCAGTAACACCACCGGTAACGCCACCGGTAACACCGCCAGTAACACCACCATCAGGCCTAACTGGTGAGTTAGTTGTCTTACTGCCCACCCTGGGTAGTGAGATTTGGGGTCCCGGTATAGGCGGTGGTGTAGATGACGCTATTGCCACAACAACTATGGAAACTCTGTTAGCATTTCCCCTTGAAGGTCAGGAGTCAGAATGGCAGCCTGAATTGGCGGAAAGCTGGACGATGTCAGCGGACGGGCTCACCTGGGACTTTTACCTGCAACAGGGTGTCCAGTGGCATGAGGGCTGGGGGGAGTTCACCGCTGAAGATGCCGTATTCAGCATGGAGATGGTATCAGCGCCAAGTTCAATGAGTGGTATGGCCTCAAAGTTTCGCGTGGGTGATGGTGGGAACGTGGTAAGTTATGAAATCGTCAACCCCTATCACGTACGAATACGCTTGATCGAGCCAGATATGGAGATGGATCGTATACAAGCTTCTGGGGAACTACACATGGCATCAAAGAAATACTTTGAGACAGTCGGATTTGATTATGCCATACAACACCCCATCGGTACCGGTGCGTGGCGGCTCATTGAGCATAAGCCAGCCGAGTTTATGAAATATGAGGCAGTGGAGAACCACTGGCGCAAGACCCCTGAATTTAAGTACCTCACTATTAAAGGAATTCCTGAGCTGTCGACTCAGATAGCCATGCTTAAGACGGGGGCAGCCGATTTTGTTGAGATTCCTGCTGAGAGAAAAGCCGAACTAGAGGCTGCCGGGCTTCACACCAAGAGTCGACCTGGGGGTGGAAGTGTCGCCGTACTGCTTGGTGGTATGGTTCTGCCGACACGAGCGGGTTTTGACCCCACACTCCCATGGGCAAACCATCAGGATGAGCCTGAAGCACTTGCCGACCACGATTCAGGTTGGGGAAAAGTTACCGGTGGTTCAGAGTGGAATCAGCGGGCGCTGAAAGTGCGTATGGCGCTGACCTACTCCATCAACGTGGATGCCATCATTGATAAAATATTAGCTGGGGAGGCGGTAAAGGGGCCCCTTGGTGCTGCCGGTAACTGGGCGCCGTTTGGTAGTCCCCTGAATCGTTCTTGGTGGGAGCCTATGCCCTATGACGTAGCGCTGGCAAGACAGCTTTTGGAAGAGGCCGGCTATGCTGACGGGTTTGCGCAACCTATTCGGTTCTTAATCTATGATTCAGAGCTGTTTCCGCAAGCGGCACAGGTAGCGGAGGCAGTAGCTCGGGACTGGGAGGCGATAGGACTTACCGTCACTCGGGAGGTGGTAGACTATGTTGTCCAGAGGCCCTGGTTCGCTGCTCGTGAGAGTGCCTGGATGACAAAGCTCAATTTTTATGGTCCGTTTCCTGAGCCTTGGTCAGGAGGTGTTCATTACACCACACATAGTGAAAATGGGAGCTATAACGATGGCTTTGAGAGCCTTGATATTGACGTCCTGCTCGATAATGCGGCGACTACCCTAGACTATGATGAGAGGATGGAGGCGATTAGAGAGCTAGGTGACTACTACTGGGCGCGTTATATCATTCCTCCTATTGCCATAACGAGCCGTGTTTTTGCCTTGAGCTCGAGAGTAGGGGATGTACCATTCACACAACAACCATTCGATTACCAGTGGGGATACTTTGAGTATGCTACTAAAGTTGAATAATACGAGGTATAGTAGTATATGAGATAAAGCACGGTGCAGCACAATGGCTGCACCGTGCTTTTAATGCATAGATGAAAGGGAGTGATATAAATTCAGTAAAACTAATCAGCAATAAAGGTTTGTGTTATACTTTAATAGGAGGGAAAAGAGATGGAATTAACATACGACAATATGATGGCTCTGGCAAAGAAATACTGTGATATTCTGCCAGGGTTAACTCCGGAGACCAAGTATAAGATGGAAGAAATCTGCACTCCGGACTGCGTATACCCTTATCCGAATGGTCAAAAAGAAGCTGATCATGTTGCGGCGCATTATAAGCAATACCGAGCATATTTGCATTACGAGCCGTGGCCACTCTGTATTCTGGTTGACGAAAGGAAAAAAGTAGCTGACTGCATACTCTGTGAAGAAGCCAGGCATCCAGTAACGGGAGAAATCGTTGAAGGCGCTTTTGACCAATACGGAACAACTGGACTTAACGGGGTTGCCTATATGCGTGAAATCTTTGAATTCACGCTGCATGAAGGCAAAGTGAAGATAAAGAACGTGTTCTTCTCACCTATCGATACTAAGAGCATGGCATGGAAGCGGTGGACTACTGTGGCCAGGCATTCCAAGGAAGGCATAGAACCTGGCTTGACCTACGAGAGAATGATGGCTGTGACCAAGAAATACTGCGACATTTTACCGGGAATAACAGAAGTCACCAAGTATAAGGTGGCAGACATCTGCGCACCAGACTACGTTTCTTCATACGCCGGTGGACAGACTGAAGCTGACCATGTCGCCTCGCATGAGACGATTTACCGTGCTTATTTACATTACCAGCCGCTTCCCCTGTATATAATCGTCGACGAGAGAAAGAAGATGGCTAGCACCATGTTCCTTGAAGAGTCGAGAGACCCGCTAACCGGGAAATTGGTCATGGGGATGGGTATGTTTAATCAGGTGACCGGAATATTCAGTGAGAAAGCCACCTCTGATCACGCCTTTATGCGTCAAATCTTTGAATTCGAGTTAATTGATGGCGAAGTAAAGATAAAGACTGTCTTGGGCGGCGCACGAGTTGACGAGAATAGCCAGGAATGGAAGAACTGGCGCGACTTAGCTAAACACAACCCTGACTTTGAATAAAGAAATCTTGGCGGCTGCGTGCCACGCAGCCGCCAACCACCAAGACGAAAGAAAGAAGGTGGCTGACTGTGTATTGCGGGAAGATGCCATAGATCCGGAGACCGGAAAACCGGTTAAGGCTTTATGGAAAAATCCGTTTGTGGGAGTACCTGACCAGGAAACAGTCTATATGCGTGAGCATTTCGAATTTGCCATACATGAAGGTAAATTGAAGATTATGACGGTTTTTATGGGGCCGAGAATTCTTATTGATGGTGCCAATAGTGTGATGTGGAAACGGTGGCGGGATTTATCCAACCGGTGAGTGGTCTCGTTTCTCAAATCGGTGTTCGGTAACATTGATAAACAGAAAGGGCACAGTTTTTAACTGTGCCCTTTCTCATTCGCCTAGTAGTGTCTAATGGAATTGTTAATCTTCCTCACCAGCGGTGCATATAACAAGGGGTATGTCCTTCATGGTTAGCAATCCTGGTGGAGCCTCAATCACACGGCGAATGGCATTAACCACTATTGCCGCCGTGGCTATATCACCGTGTATCCCTCCCTTTATTACCATCTCAAGGTTGGGGGTTCCTGTGATATGGACAGCATCGTAAGACTCACCAGAGCCTATAGATGCTTCAAAATCTAATCTTATTACCTCTTCACCGTTCTTGAGCCCCATGCCCATCTGCCTTACGCCCATCGTTTGACCAGACGCTATAGTTACAAACTCGCTTTTCGCTTCCTTCTTGGCGATTAGTGGCTCAATGGTCTCCTTTACATCATCCAGTTCCCAGCCAAGTCCGGTGGCAATCATTTCAATGGATTCGGTTAAGCCAACGTGTCTCAGCGTTCCTTCGTCAACTTTTTTCTGGAACTCGGCGAGTGTAAGTCCTGCCCCTATCTTATTCTGGAATGATTCCCGGCGAGTGGTGGCGTCCTGAACCCTGACTACTCTAATCTTCTTAACTTCCCGGCATACTGCGGTGAGGTTAAGGGGCCAGGTATCCATGACGAATCCCGGGTTTACGCCGGTACCCAATACGGTAACATTATGCTTCTTGGCTAGCTCATCAAGCTCAACTGATATCCTGGGTTGCTGCCGCCATGAATACGACAACTCCTCTGTGGACGATACCACGTTTATACCTGCGCTAATGATTTGACTTATCTCTGGTTGGATTTTCACCAGGGAAGAGCTGGTCATGTGAAGAACAACATCAGGCTTGGTATTGGTCAAGACCCCTTCGGCATCACTGGAAATAGTAATCCCTGTCTTCTTGTCTAAACCAATTACCTCGCCCAAATCACATCCCACATTATGGGCACTGTCAATAGCACCGATTAGTTCCAAGTTGGGACGCTCGAGGATAATGCTGGCTGCTCGACAGCCCATGGCACCGCAACCGTACTGCACCACACGAATCTTCTTGTGTACTATTTTTACTTTATCTCCAGTACAAATCTTTGTTTTGTTGCGGTGCCTCTCATGCCTAAAAGAATAACTTTACCTTCCCTGGAATCTTAACTTTTAGACAGGGTACCTTCGGCAAGCATAGCGTCAAGGGTTTCGCTGAAAGCCTGGACAGTTTGGTTAATATCTTCCTTGGTGTGTGCTGCGGATAAGATGAGTACTTCCAGACTGGATGGAGCTACGCCGCGATTAAGCAGGTGAAGTGACATACGACTCCACTTTGGGCTAAATGCTGGATTAAACAGTTTGTTGATGTCTTTTGTGGGTGGCAGGGTGTCATCTGATGGTTCAAAGTCGATTGGTCCGAGATGGAGATGCAATACAGACCGCCCAAAAAGGCGGTAGGGAAGGCCTCGTTCTTTTGAAGCATTATTAATTCCCTGGCGAAGCCAACCAGCCGCCTCATTAGCTTTCTTAATAGGTTCCCCAGTCTTAATTAGTTTTAGTGTGGCAACACCAGCAGCAGCAGTAAGAGGATTAGCGTTCCAAGTCCCAGCGTGAATAATACGTTGCTTAGGAGGTGCCTTGGGGCTGAATAAGTCCATTATGTCGGCTCGGCCCACTACTGCTCCAACTCCTAGACCTCCACCAATAACCTTACCCAGCATGGTTAAATCAGGCTTGAGACCTTTCAAACCTTGCCATCCTGCAGTGGCGTCACGGAAGCCAGTAACGACTTCGTCGAGAACCCAAACGGTGCCATACTTCCGTGCGAGGTCGGGTAGAGCTCGGAGGAATTCATCTTCCAAAGGATACTTACCAGCCATGAAAGAACCGCCTGCTTCTGTCATAAGAACAGCGTATTCTTTTGTAGCTAACTCTTTTTCTAATATATCAAGGTTGTTAGAAGGTATAACTACTGTAGTAGCGGCATATTCTTCAGCAGTTAGACCGGTTGGACCGTGGGTATTTATTTGGTCGCACCAGCCGTGATAAGCCTGCTCGAACTTCAGGATTTTCATTCTACCAGTATGAAGTCGACCTAATCTTATCGCCATCATAGCCGCTTCATTTCCACAGGCGACAAATTCCACTCTTTCCGCCGATGGCATCATACTCTTTATAAGTTCAGCCCATTCTATTTCTAATTCGTGACTTTCACCGTAGTGGACGCCTTTGGCTACTTGCTCTTGCATTGCTTTTACCACTTCAGGGTGGTTGTGTCCCAGCACTAGAGCCCCGTGCCCCACTGTGTAATCGATGTATTCGTTGCCATCTACATCCCACTTCCTTGAACCTTTGGTATGGGTGATGTAAGGTCGGAAAGGATTAATAATTCGAGCGATATGGGTGGCTCCATCACCGGAAAACACCTTTAGTGCTCGCTCATGTAGCTTGGCTGATTTGGTATGGGATGCTTTGTATTCCTCAACTAAATTATCTGTGGTCAATGTTTCCTCCTTAACAATAATTATAAACAGAAATAATTTCGAGTAGTTGCTTTTCGCCTTTCTGGTGCCACCCGAAATATATTACCTATCTTTATACTCTTTTAACCTTACCTTTGTCAATATAATGTTCTCGCTTATATGATTAGTGGCACAATAGCATAAGGGCGTTGTAACTATGGACGTCATAAAAATCAAACCATTTCATTCTTCACCAAGTTTTTTCGATAGCTCTGTCTGAGAACTTGGTAGGCGAGAGGCTCTGGAAATTACTCTGCTTAATACTCTCATAGTAACACTATATTAGTGTCAACTATCTATCTGAACTGGCTCACTTGTTTGTCTTTGCTCATAACCGTAGGATATAATTGGGAGATGCTATCTCCTTTTTGTAGAATAGAATGATGTCTTTGTTTTATTATGTGATTCGTCTAATAGTAAGGTTGTTGTTAATACTCTTGACTCGGTGGCGGGTCGAGGGTAAGGATAATATCCCTAACCAAGGAGCCTTGCTGGTGGTGGCTAACCATATGAATTTAGCCGACCCGCCTGTGCTTGGTGTTAGCCTTGGGCGAAAAGGGATGTTTATGGCAAAAAAGGAGCTATTTCATTTTAAGGTGATTGGTTACTTTATACGTAACCTCGGCGCATTTCCAGTGCACCGAGGGCGACTGGACAAGAAGGCAATGCGGCAGGCACAGCAAATATTAGCTGATGGGCTGGTCTTGATCATGTTCCCTGAAGGAATGAGAAGCCGTAGCGGTCGGTTGCGACCGGCTTTCTCCGGCTCAACCCTAATAGCCTTGCGTAGTGGTGTTCCAATTCTTCCTGTAGGCATTACTGGTACAGAGAAGATTAAAGGCGTGACATGGTTATTGCATCGCCCTAAGATAACAGTTAATATTGGTCACCCTTTCTATCTACCATCGGTTGGTAGCGATTTGACCAAAGAAAAGCTAGTCGAGCTCACCAATTTCATGATGAAGCATATAGCTGAACTCCTTCCCCCGCAGTATCAAGGAGTATATAAGGCGTGAAAATTGAAAAAGCGGATGGAATAGGGTTTTGCTTTGGGGTTAAGCGAGCCATTAATATCTTAGAGAGGGTTGCCCGTGAGCGTGGTGGAGTAGAAACTTTAGGGGCTACGGTACATAATCAACAGGTGTTACAGAGGCTGGCTGAACTGGGAGTTAGGGTGGTCAGTAGCGTGAATGATATCCAGGGTGATACTGTAGTGATTAGCTCTCACGGGGTAGTCCCCTCACTTGAGGCGGAGATTCGGGCTCGGCATATTAATATAATTGATACTACTTGTCCCTTTGTTCATCGAGCCCAACTTGTTGCTCAAAAGCTGGCTCAGTCTGGCTTTTTTGTTATTGTATATGGTGATGTTAATCACCCAGAGGTCAAGGGTATTCTTGGTTGGGCTGGAGGCAAGGGCCTGGCTACTCTGGAGGATAAGTTTATAATAGGCTTTAATCATCTACCTCGTCGTTTGGGTATTCTATCTCAGACGACCCAAATACCAGCCCATTTTACTAAATTTGTAAAGAAGCTTATTGACTCTGCCTTTGTTAAGAACTCTGAGTTTCGTATTATTGATACCATATGTCATGATGTTAGGGAACGGCAAGCAGCGGCACTAAAACTGGCTAAAAAAGTAGATTTGATGCTAGTTATCGGTGGTCGTACCAGTGCTAATACCAATCATCTTGTCCAGATATGTTCTACGACCGCTAAAACATATCTGATTGAAACAGCGGGGGAAATTCAGCCTTCCTGGCTTCAAGGTCATTACCATATAGGCTTAACTGCTGGTGCTTCTACTGCTGAGCAGACTATAAATGAAGTGCTGGCAAAGTTGGCAGATATGGCTTAAATCTAATGCTGTATAGATTTACTATCCCGGTTGCCAAATAATGAACCTTGAACTGCCAACACCAATGACTATCCTGGTACGGTGGCGCTAATGGCATGAAAGATGCTGATGGAATGGTCAGCCCTGGCTCATTAAGATTTGAGGTCTAAAAACCCGAGTTTAGTCGCCCCATATTGCCAGGCAGGTCACCGTTCTGGAAATGCCTGGAATGGGATGGATTTCGTCGGTGACTAAATCACCAATATCAGTCAGGCTTTTTCCTTCCACTATGGTAATAATATCATAGGGCCCGGTCACGGGGTCCACTGAGCTTACTCCTTCTAGTTTTTGGAGAGCCGTAGCTACATCTTTGGTTTTGCCTACAGCTGTTTCAATTAGAACGAAAGCTTTTGATGCCATTAGATTCACCTCCTTCTACTAGCTACTAATCCTCTTAGTGTGCTCACTGATTAACTTGTAGACAATGATAATGAAGTATATTTATTGTAGCTTGCTCTTATCCGTATTGTCAATCGCTAACGTTTATTTTACTGATATAGGAATTGATAAATATAAACCATTTGTTATTTTGGGGGTATTTTCTTATAATGAAGTCCCAAGGAATAAATTATGAAAGTTGTTTCAATTGTGGGAATGAGCGGGGCTGGAAAATCGGAGGTAGCTAAGGTCTTTGAAAAGGGTGATTTTATCAGGGTAAGATTTGGCGATTTGACCGATGATGAAATCAAAAAAAGAGGCTTAGAGACAAACGAGAAAAATGAGCGCTATATTAGAGAGCTCCTCAGGAAAAAACATGGAATGCTGGCTTATGCCAAACTGAATTTAGCTAAGATTGATTCAGCGTTGAAGCTCTCAGGTGTGGTAATTGATGGTCTTTACTCCTGGGAGGAGTATACTTTTCTGAAGGCTTATTATGGGGACAATTTTTATGTTGTGGCAGTTTGGGCATCACCCCAAATAAGGTACCAGAGGTTGATGACAAGGCTAGAGCGGTGCTTAACAATGGAAGAAGCTGTCAGTCGGGATAAGGCAGAAATAGAGAATATTAATAAGGGTGGACCTATCGCTATGGCTGACTTCACTGTCATAAATGAAGATTCTTTGGAGGACACAGTAAAGGAAGTGGAGGAGATTGTTACTACCTTAAGATGAAAAAGATAACCAGACTAGACGCTGACGAGTATTTCTTGAAAATAGCTTCTGTGGTAGCTGAGCGCTCAACCTGTCGCCGGCATCACATAGGGGCAGTAGCAGTGAAGAATAAACACATACTGGCTACTGGCTACAATGGTGCTCCTTCCGGTCTCAAGGATTGCCTTGAGCTTGGTTGTTTGCGAGATGAGCTGAATATACCATCAGGGACAAGGCACGAAATATGCCGGGGTATTCATGCCGAACAAAACGTAATTGTGCAAGCCGGTCTTCATGGTGTTAACCTTGAGGGGGGTACTATTTACTGTACTCATACACCGTGTGTACTATGTGCTAAGATACTGGTAAATACCAAGATAAAGCGCTTTGTCAGCTTTAGCAGGTATAATGATAATACCTTTGTGGACATGTTTAAAGAAGCTGGTATAGAAGTTGACATAAAGAAAAGACCAGCATCTGTAATAAGCTATCTGGATTAACACTTGTTGAAGTTATGCAGTAGGAAAAGGGTACCCAGAGCCCAGGGGCTCAGTAGTAAGATAGGAAGCTATTTCTACAATGCTTATAATTCCTCCCTTGGTAGCACCCACATTGTTATAGGAGACGACCTGAGTCTGGGAGGTAGCACATAATATAGCCGTACCCATTTGGATGGTCTTATCTTAAAACCTGCGGTTTATGTTGATGGCAAAATGATTATAGATAAATGGTAGTCCAGTAATTAATTTTGGATGTGACTCAATAGACATACCGGTCTAGCCAAGCTCGGTTATCTTTCCTCTATAGTTATTCGTATTACGTTAGTACCCTGCCTGATTTTTTCAAGGACATCCATTCCCTCTATTAGTTGACCAAATACCGAGTGCTTACCATCAAGGTGGTGCTGAGGGGAATAAGTAATGAAAAACTGGGAGCCATTGGTATTGGGACCGGAATTAGCCATTGACAGAGCCCCGGTGACATGGGTATGGTCAGTGAATTCATCAGCAAAAAAGTAACCAGGGTTACCAGCTCCAGCTCCAGTAGGGTCTCCTCCTTGAGCCATAAAGTCGGGGATAACGCGGTAGAATGTAGTATTATCATAGAATCCCTCACGAGCGAGGAATACAAAATTGTTGACTGTTACCGGAACATCACTGGCGAATAGCTCCAGCACCATGTTCCCCTCCTCTGTTTTAATGGTAGCCGTGTATTGCTTGCTGGTATCAATTAGCATAGTTGGTGGTGATGAGTAAGTCTTAGGCTTTGGCGTTGGTGTTGGCTCAGATACTTGACCACCACATGATGCCGAAAGAAGTGTTGCCAGAACCAAGATGATGCCAGCTTTTAGGGATAGATTCCTTTTTGCCATTAATTTATTTCCTCCTTTCTCGTAAACAGGGTTATTTAAGGGCACTTGACCATTAAATTTCTCGTTGTTAATTATATTCTGTCAGATTGTAACCTGTGCGTTGTTAGCAACACTGTCGTAATTCATCAATGAACACTTTAAGTAGCTGAACTGCTTTTGTCAAGCCTCCCCAGTCTCTGTTATGTTTTACTGGAGTTGGAGGCACTGTTATGTGGCACCTTTGAGAAGACATTTGCATACTCCTGGCGATAGCAAGCCATCTCTGGGGGCATAGAACGTCAGTTTGTGTAATGAGGTAACATTTCAAGTAACTGTGACTTTACTCAGTCTAATTTTATTATGGGACAAGTTTTTAGAGAGACAGGTCACAGGTTAATAATGATATAATATTTGCGCAGGTTCGCTGGGATTTTGTTGACTCAAGGGAGGTAAG
>SDBV01005651.1_pt1 | contig 17583 bp, 18 predicted proteins | sample 2277081 | NCBI WGS metagenome assembly SDBV01 (sample SAMN10402039, study PRJNA504765) | marine sediment metagenome | isolation source: marine sediment core GS10_PC15, 223 cmbsf | place: Arctic Ocean: Southern Knipovich Ridge | collected 2010 | reverse complement strand
TATGATTACAAGAAACCGGAAACGGGTTTTAAGGCGGCGAAATCTGATTTATTTGTAGTCACCGAAAGTCCCTATAATGCGCAGGCTGACGGCGTGACCGATGATACCGCAGCCTTCCAGGCGGCGTTAGCGGCGGCTGATGTCAACGGCGGCGGTATTGTGTTTGTCCCCGCCGGCTCATACCGTCTCGATGGAACTCTCACTATACCCAGCGGTGTCGAGTTAAAGGGCGTTTTCGACATACCTCACGGCACGCGGGAGAAAGGCAGTTTATTGAATGTCTACGCCGGCCGCAACGATGCCAGTGGAACGCCCTTTATCCAAATTGAATCCGATGCAGGCATTCGGGGCTTAACCTTCCATTATCCCGCTCAGATTTATGACGAAAACGATACGACCAATTATGGCATGGTTCCCTACCCATACCTGATTCGCGGCTTAGGCTCGGACATTTACGTGATCAACTCGTCTGCCACGATCCCCTATCAGTTGCTCGACCTGGCAACCAACCGATGCGACCGCCACTATATCGATTATATCTTGTCCACTGCGTTGAAGACGGGCATTCATGTCGGCAACGGTTCCGTAGACGGGCAGATCCATAATTGCCAGTTCAATCCCTCGGCATATACTCATCAGGGTAATTACTATGACAGCATCCCTGTTGGCACTAGCGATAATATTCACAAAATCCTGTGGCGGGATTCGACGCCCTATCTGTTTGGCCATATGTCCGGAGAAGTGCTTCATGAGAATTTTGTGTTTGGTGGTGCTAAAGGCGTTCATTTTGTGAATGAGGGCGGTTTTGGCCCATCGGGATATTGCCTGGGAATGGGTGTCGATCAATGCACTATTGCTCTGCTGGTGGATGATATCGGCAGCGGTGGCCTGGATATGATCAACTCACAGATCGTCACGGTCAACACTACTGATGGCCGTTACCTGGAAACAGGCGTTTCATTTGACGATACGTTCAGAATGTTCAGTGCCGCGGGTTGGGGCGGCCATGAATACAGCGCCGTCATCAACGGCGGCGATGTGAAGCTTCAACTCTTCCACCTGGCGCGCGATGGCGAGACCGGCGTGTTCCAGGTTCTCAACGATGCCAGTCTACAAAGCCTAGGGGGCAACTTGACGGATTATTTGGCATTGGGACGGCCTTTCCTGACGATCGATTCCACCGCAACGGCTGAGTTCACGGGGAACATTATCAACACCGTCACTGAGCAAATACCGACAACTACTTCTAACGTGACCAGTAACGGAAACCTGAGGACTGGTATTGTCAGTACCAACACGGACTGGACTAATGGCGGCGCGAACAGACTCTGGTATAACGCCGCAAACTGGAGCAATGGCGCACCCACCATCTCCGGCAAGGCCTCAATCAAGCAGGGCGGCGATGGCCCAATTATCGATTCAAGCACAACAGCCGTCGCTAATTACGTAGCCCTTTCCGATGGATCAAGCCCCGGTGATACGCTTGATATGGACGGCGGCACACTCACGACAGGCAGCTGGTTCAGAATTGGCGTTGGCGCAAGCAATGACGGGACATTTGACGTGAGCGGCGGCGCCGCCACCATCGGCGGCGACCTGGCTGTCGGCTGGGCGGGTGTCGGCCAGCTCAATATGACTGGCGGTTCGATTCGAGTATATGGTGCATTCGGGATTGCCCAAAACGGGGGTTCAGGTCACGTTCTCTTGAATGGCGCCACCATCTCATGCACTTCGTTCAGTATGCTTAGTGGCGCAACGATGGACATCGGCGCTGGTTCACTGATAGTGAGCGGCAATGCCACATCGGACATCAATGACTACATCGGCAATGGCTGGCTTAACCCCTACTACGGCGGCGAACAATTGATTGTGGACTACGGCATCACCAATCCCTCCAGGACCACCGTCACTGCGGCTCCGGTGGGGGACAACCCCGTTTGGGTAAACTTTGACTACGTCGGCGTAGAAGACGGCAGCCAGTCCAAACCCTACAATAGGTTCGAGGAAGGCCTTGCTGCCGTGATCAACGGCAACGGCGACACTATCAAGCTCGCGGGCAACGCCGCCGACCGCATCTCCGGTTGGACCGGCCGCATCACGGACCCCATGCGCATCGAACTCGATCCCACAGGCGGTCCCGTGCGCATCGGCGTATTGGGCGCTGGCTCGAAATCGGCGGCGTCCAGTATAAACGGCAGCACATCTGACGATACCGCTGACGCGCGATCTTTCGCGGAAATGCTGGCCGACTTGCTCGGCAGAGGCCGCTCCACGTCAAACGACACGGATGACAACTCGAAGCTCATCCTGGACGGCGTGACCTACGAACCGGTCTTACCCTTCAGTCAAACCGAGGGCGGAACCCAGGCGGCCAATGCCGATTCCGAACTGGCCATCCGCCTGCGCAACATCTCGGGCATCGACCTTGAGAGCATCTCAGCCCCGATCCCCGGATACACGGAGGACGAGGCCAGCGCCAAATGGCAGCCTGTGAAGGAGGGCGGCCTGGACGACCTATGGATTGTGCTCCGACCCCAAGGCACCTGGTACCTCGACGACGTCATTACGATCAAGGTAACGGCGGAGAACCTGCACGGCGAAGCCGTCGAGCCCGGTGCATACACCTTCCAAGTCGAATCCGAAACCGCACAGGATGCGCGCACCGATGAGCCCGACACTTCCTTGTGGCAACCGGAATACGGCACAGACTTCGACGCGGAGGCCCTAGACCTCGATGCCGAATCCAACGACACCGTCACGGTGACCGTTGCCGGCGAAGAGACGGGCACGCTCCCGCTGGAGGTAGGCGCAGGTCCCGCATATGTCATCGCTCCCGAACAGGCCTTCGAAGTGCCGCAGCGCGTATGGCTGCCATTGTCCAACGGAACTGACGCAAACACCGTCCAGCTCTACTACCACCACGCCAACGGCGACGCCCCAGGCTGGTATCCCGCCGGGAACGTCGAAGGCTGGCTTGTTCCAGATAGCTACCTGTACCTTGAGATCAACGGCACGACATACCTGGGCTTCTTGGTAAGACATGCAGGAATCGCCCAACTCGGGATACTGCAGAAATAGAGTGAGAACACTTGGAATCAGCTCGAAATAAGACGCTATTGTATGGCACGGACAAGCCACGCATTGGACGGGAAACGCCTTCCTGGCTGCACTTACCATGGCCTTACGTCACATCCGAAGAAATGTCAAGAGTTGAGTTAAGACAATCGACACCATAGGGTTATGGGAGCAAGCCTACGCCAAGGCCATCGCACATACGGCAGGACCGTGGGCCATAATGACAGGGTTCCTTTACCTTTTGGGTGGTACCCCACAGGTTTGGGCAGCGAAATACGCCGGCCAGAAATGGGAAAAGGGAGTTTCTCATGGACTTCATTTGTCCTTACAAACGTCAAAATCATCTGTCAACAATTAAGTATCCCCTTTATCTTTAGGGCTTCCAACTGACGCAAGGCAAAACCGAGATCGCACATACGGGGCAATTGTATTGTGAATAATAAGAAACAATCATAAACCCGCAGAGACAAGGAGAGCATCTAAGTCTAATATATATAAGGGGTTATTTGTTTCCAGTTGTTTTTCGTGATTACTTGTTGTATACTCATGATGGCCCCAATGAGGGACCATAATTATAGGAGCAAGTATCATGAAGGCAAAAATCACAAACGCCATGCTGAAGCGGTTGGCGGCCACCGGTGAGGGATATGATGTCAGCGACACCGAACTTCCCGGTTTTGCGGTTCGCGTGTCGGCCGAGGGCGAACCAACCTCGTATTGCGTCAGATACCGCGCATCAAACGGACGACGGCAGCGCTTGAAGATTGGCTCAGCAAAAGTATTGCCCCCCGCCCAGGCACGTGAAATGGCCCAACAGGCACTTGCCGACGTGATAAAGGGTGATGACCCTCAAGACATCAAGAAACGCTTGCGAGGCATTCAAACGCTTGGGGCATTCATTGAGGAGGAATATGCGCCGCAGGAACTATCCCTCAAGAAATCTGGTGACGCTACGCTTAAGCGCCTGAAGTCTTGTTTTGGCCAATTCTGGGATTGGCCGTTGAAGGACATGTCGTTTGCCCCCTCTATACTCGCCTTGCGTTCGAAGCGTCTCAATGCCGGGCTCAGCCCGGGGACGTGCAATCGGGAGATCAAGGCGCTCAAGGCCGCATTCGCCCACGCAGTCAGGATGGGCTTTTTGGAGAGCCATCCCTTGTCTGGCATTCGGCTGCTCAAGGAGGACACCCAGGCCAAGATTCGTTATCTTTCTGATGACGAAGAGGCGCGTCTCATGAAAGCTCTGGATGAACGAGAAGGAAGCATGCGGAACGGACGTAATAATGCTAATGGGTGGAGAGAGAAGTATGGATATGATATGCTGCCTGACTTGCGGGACGGAGTTTATGCGGACCACCTGAAGCCGATGGTACTATTGTCGCTCCACACTGGATTCCGACGCGGTGAAACCTTTGGGCTCGAATGGCGTGATGTTGATTTTGACCTGAAGACACTTACTATTCGCGGCGAAATCACGAAGAACGGAAAGACTCGTCACGTTCCGATGAATACGATTGTCGTCTCTGTCCTGAGTGATTGGCAGGCACAGACATCGAACGAGGGGCTTGTGTTTAAGTCACCATTTAATGGCGGACGCTTTAATAACGTCGATACCGCTTGGCGCAACCTTATGAAGGCGGCAGAGATTACCGATTTTCGCTGGCACGACATGCGACACCATTTTGCCAGCCAGTTGGTGATGGCCGGGGTGGACCTTAACACGACGCGAGAGTTACTCGGTCACGGGGACATAAAGCAAACACTACGATATGCGCATCTTGCGCCGGAACATAAGGCGCGTGCTGTTGAAATGTTGGTCAGGTCAGACTCAAGGCACTCGGTCGACTCATGACGTGCTCTTCGAGCATAACGGGTTCTTTGCGCAGCTAAACGAATCACGAAACCAACTAGAGAGGTGAAAATGCAAAAAAAGACCGGGGTTTCCATTCGGCATAAGCTTCGAGAGGCCATCTGTAGCCCTAACAAACAAATGACAGATGATGAGATACAGGCGTGGATTAAGGAACATTATCCCGACACACGGAATAAATCCATTCAAAAAGAAATCACATCTTGCACTGTTAACGACAGGAACAGAGTTGAATTAGCGGGTAACAAGAGAGCTCGTCTTTGTCGCTCGGGAGAGAAGGATTTTCTATTTCGTACGGAAGGTGGCAAACTAGAGCTATTCAATTCGAAAAAACATGGGAGCTGGGAGTTGGCCAAGGACGATAAGGGTTTGATTTGCGTCCGTGAAGTTAGTCGGGATGAGTCAATTGACCAGCTCAATTTGCTTTTGAGAAAGTTGAAAGATGACCTGGGTAAGTTGTCAGATGATTATAGAGAATTGTGTGAGAGCTATGATGGTCAGAGCTATTATTCTGCTCAGCGTCACTTTGGGGACGTTATCAGTGAATATAATAAATGCATGGACGGTTCTCTTCCAGAGATAACCTCATTTTTTGAAGACCTAGGTGTTGAGCCTATGCTTTGCTCTCATACGTGTTCATCAAGACCAGCGGTGAAAATACTCCACCCTCGCAAGAAAACCACACATGTAGTCGCTTGCCACCCTCGTCCGTATGATGCTTTGAAAGCCTCATTGGAAGAAATCATTGAACATATGGAGAACCGCACTGACGAGGGAAAAGTTGAAATCGCGGCTCAGCAACTCTTTAACACAAGGGGAAGACTAAAAACTCCGCTGAAGCAATGGGCCACGAGTGCGTACATAGATGATGATGCTTCTTTGTACCTGATTGAGCGAGTTTTGGTGACCGAGAAAAAGGGGGGGCTACCATCATTTGAGGAAGCCGTTCTTCGTGTAACCTCGTGGATTGCTGATGGCGACCTCGTGCTTGACGGTACGGTAGAAGAAAAAACGACAGCCCTGGTGATTGCGGCGTATATGGATCCGGCCAAATTTACATTGTCGCCTGAGATTGAGGGCTGGGCTATGGAAAAGGGGATAATACCGCCGAGCGAGAAGACACTATGCGCGGACCGACTTAACAAGCTTCTGTCCAAATCCGATTCCAGCGGCCCCAATATCGTCAATAATGACACTCAAAAGACGGGGCCTGATGAGGTGAAGGATACCAAGGCTGAAAAACCTTTGCTACAAGAAAAAGAAGCAAAGAAGAGAGTACTCTTGCCAGAACAGGAACGCCTCGTTCTAGAGGTACTAAAGTCTCTTCCAGAAGGAAAAGGAATAACTGGTAAGGGCATTATCAATGCAATTAGCGACAAAGGTGGGCCTAAAGTGGAGTCATCTTCTATCACTGGCCGGATTATTCCAAATTTGAAAAAGAGAGGTTATAAGGTCGAGAACACAAAAGGCGCCGGATACCACCTGCAGCCTGAATGAACCACAATTTCTGACAGGAAGCGTGCTGACATTTGCTTTGAAGGTCATTAGGGGCGACCTTAATGCCCGTATCCTTCCTAGACTGTGCTTCAGCACCGGCATAGAACGCCTGGCAGAGATGGTCGAAACGCGCGCGGTGGTGCCGTCATTCCCTGCGCTCAACTACACATACGAGCATTCAGGGCCAACCGCCACCGCGGAAGTCGAGGCATCGCGAATACAGGCATTCCATATAGGAGGCTTTCTCGACCACAAGAACACCGGCTAGCAAATCAAGGAGATCCTCCGCGAATATGGAGTGTCCATGACAGGCAACAAAAACGCCTTACTCAAGAAGCTGGCCAAACTCGCGGCGGAACAGTATAAGGAGAAAAAACCCAAACTGGACGCGTTCTTTTCTGAGCACCGATTCGTCAGAGTGAACGCCACACCACCTAAGACAGGGAATCTCCCAATCCTTAGAGATGCCTCCACACTCCGCAACCTGCTTCTCATCATGTACGCGCTCAAACACCTTCGAGGCAACGCCATCCTCGAAACCAATCACGACAACAACACATACACCGAAGAACAACTAGCAAGCGCCCTACTCCACGGAAAAGTGGAGTTCAAAGGAACATTTCTGCGGGTTGCGTGAATCACAGAGGGGGACATGCTGAAAAGCATTACCCCTTTTCTCAACCAACGAGAGCAACTAACATCAGTTCCTCCCAGGGCTCCGGCACGAGACCAAGCTGCCCCCTAGGAAAACAAGATCAAAAAAAATCCCCAGCAACACCAAGGCGTTGAAAGGGCGAAAAATATACATCCAAAAAAAAAGAACAACCAATTTCATCGACATAGCTGTGACTTCTATACCCCATCTTCGACACCCTGTCCATACCCGTGTGGCACCTTCTAAATCCTTATTTAAGAGGTATCCGGAACTTTGCACCGAAGCACGATACCCGATCAGATACGCAAACATGTCAGATATGCGCGAGATATGCTCACATCCCTCGACTCTGATAATCCAGCTGACATGCCGATACACGACATTGTGTATTCGCAGAATGTGTTCGTCATTGAAATGGAACTATGTGTCGACGGTAAGGCTGGCTATTCTGTAGACGTGGACAAACGCGGATTCTCAAAGTAACCCAAATCAGCTTGGATACCAGCGACTTGCGCCGCATCTTCCGGTGTCCATTCAGGAATGTGGATATATGCGATATCTGAGGAATGGCCCATTTCAGATGTGCCCGGTCGATCAGTGGCGATTCCGACAACAGTTCTAACTCCAGGACGCGTGCCGCGAATAACAAGGCATCTCAGTGCCAATTCCCGTGCTCTGTGCTCCCTGTCTGAACTTCTGCCTATGAGGAAAACGAATGCCGTGTCAGAGTAACCATGTGTTGCTCTGGAAGCTATTCTCAATTCGGATTTCTGAAGAAACTCCATAAATGCTTCTGCAAGAGCGGCCCTATACATCCTAGGCTGCAACGCCATTGTGACCAGCGCCAACTCATTATCAGTTACTTGCTTGCTATGCAAGTCAAACATTCCACCGGAAAGCAGGTCATTTGTAAACACATCGATTAGGCCATCCCAATAATAAGAATCCTTAAAATTCTCTTGGATTGCTTTGTAATAATCGGAATCATGGAAATCTTTCCACAGACCAGCACTCGAATCAGCTATGCTCATCTGCTCGCTTGAATCTGGTTGAGAATAAAAAGAATAGTCATTCAGCAAATAGAGTGCAACCAGATCTTCAATACCTCCACCAGCAAACACCAGATGGACCCCACTTGCAACCAATGCTTCAATGGCCTTGAGAAATTCAACAAAGTCTGTGATTGTATCAAGGGCACAAAAAAACCACACAGACGCTGTCCTCATCACAGACATGAACGAAGCCGTTTCCAAGGTCACCCCATTTCATAGGTAAAGGAGTGGCTGGCAGTACGTAATCCGGCGGCTGACAAGCTACAGCTTCACTTCTCAACTTTAATTTACACCCGCCTTTGGGAACCTTCAGGTCACGTTCGCTTGGAAGCAGAGTTCAGTATATATCAGGGCGGCCTCGCCGCATGGAGCGTATTGATGTTAAGCTTGGTATTGTTGAGTGCGTCCTTTGCGTTTGAGCTGTGCATTCTCAGCCAAACCGAGCAGGTCAAGTAAGAGCGCCTCGATCTGTTAGGGGTGATGAACCACTTTGCGATAGCACAGCTTCGCTCTATTAGCATCCAAACCCTTGGAATGCCATCTGAGCCGATGGTCACTGTCTTTTCAAAGGGCCTTTCCCTTCTCTTTTGTTAAGTCTTTTTGCCACAACCACTTAGAACCTAGAGCGGCCTCCTCCATCCCTGAAATGTTCTCTTTCCGGACCAGAGGACATAGCATTGAGAAACTAATGAAGCACTAATGAAGCACTAGTCTGGCTCTATACTTTTCCAATACGCCTGCCTTATACTTCTAAGGACAACGAGGCGCGCTGATGCGCCTCCGTAACCATAAGGGAGTTTCTTATGAACGCCGACCGACTTCTGACAGAGGCCGAAGCCTCCAATTACATCAACATGTCCCGCCAGTTTCTCCGAAAGAGCAGGATGAACGGGACATTGCCCAACCATACACAGGGGCCGCCATTTATTCGAATTGGTAGATCGATTCGCTACAACCTGGACGATCTTGACGCTTGGATTGACGAGCGCCGCTGCGTTATTCCTGGGGTGTTAAGGGCGGTTTGCTGAACATCATGAAGGGAACAGAGATCAGATGATGCTCGAAGAGTTTTCTGCCAAATTGCAGGGGCTGAAGTGGTCAGGGGACCGCAGCTTTACTGCGAAGTGCCCGGCGCACGACGATGGACGGAACAGCCTAAGCGCATCCCAGGCTGACGGCAAGCTTCTCGTCAAGTGCCACGCTGGCTGTGAGACTCGTGCCGTCCTTGAGGCAACGGGACTCCAGATGTCCGACCTGTTCACTGAGGTGCCCAAGAAGCGTGACGGGGCTAAGAAAATCGTGAACACCTACGACTACGTGAACGCGGAGGGCATTCTGCAATATCAGGTGCTCCGCTACGAGCCCAAAGATTTTCGGCAACGCCGGCCGGACCCGGACAAGCCCGGGCGGTGGATTTGGAACCTCAAAGGCGTGGACCGAATACTGTACAACTTACCGTCGGTCCGCGAGGGTGCCAAATTGGGCGAATACATCTTCCTCACCGAGGGTGAGAAGGACGCCGACGCCCTTATAAAGCGCAAACTACGGGCAACCACGAATGCCGGAGGCGCCGCAAAATGGTCCAAGTCATATACGAAGGAACTCAACAACTCCACGGTTATCATACTTCCGGATAACGACGAGGCCGGTGAAAAGCACGCTAAAACGGTGGCTGCAGAACTCGATGACTGCGTAATACTCAGGCTCCCTGGCCTTCCCCCAAAGGGTGACGTGTCTGACTGGTTCGCCGCGGGCGGTACCCGTGAGGCCCTTATCACGCTGGTCCACGCCGCCCTTAAAGAGCGGGAGGAGGCTGCTCAGAGGCAGAGCCCCGAGAACAACGTCAAAGACCTGCCCCACGCCTTCCTGCCGAATGGCGTGAAGAACGTTACGATTACGGAGTCCGCAGGGGAACTCGGCTCCCTGTGCTGTGCGGCCGAGAAATTGTTTCGCCGCGGAGACTCAGTTGTGGATGTCTGCCATGACGACCGTGGCATCGTTCGACTTCGTCAAATCAAACCTGTGGCGCTCGCTAGCATCCTTGAGAGCGTTGCGCAGCTAGTAACGACCACTGTTAACCGTAAAACCGGCGATGTTGTGACGGTGCCCAAAAATTGCTCGAAAGCCAATGCTGAACTTATCTCCAACGCCCGAGCTTTTCTGGACCTACTTCCCCTTATACGGTTACTTACGCGCTGCCCGGTACTGGTTGACCGTGATGGCAAACTTGTCCTTGTGGAAGGGTATGACCGGAAATCAGGCATCTACGCCAGCGGTGGTTCCGTCGAGAATATGTCGCTTGAGGAGGCCAAGGAGCTGCTATCCGACATGCTGGCCGACTTTCAGTTCGCGACGCCTGCCGACCGCTCCAGAGCTCTTGCTGCCCTTGTGACGCCGGCCCTTGTCCATGGCGGTTTGCTCGGGGGGAGAGCCCCCCTGGACCTAAGTGAAGCCGACCAATCGCAAACTGGCAAAGGGTATCGCGCCAAGCTGACCGCGGCCACATACAACGACACGCCGCGGACAATAACCCAGCGACAACGGGGCACGGGTGGCTTGGAGGAATCATTTTCGTCCGCTTTACTCAGCGGTGCAGCCTTTCCTGCACTGGACAATATCCGCGGCAAACTCGATTGTCCCTCTCTGGAGTCTGCCCTGACAGAAGACTTCTTTATGGCTCGGGCACCGTATTTGCGCCCCACCGAGGTCGACATGCGGCGTATCGTAGTTTCGTTGACCAGTAACCGCTCAGAACTTACACCAGACCTGGCCAACCGCGCGAGTCCTGTACTTTTGAGAAAACAGGCAGAGGGACATGAGTTTAAAACCTACCCTGATGGCGCTGATATTCTTGAACACGTCCGTAGAAATCAAGGCCGTTACCTTGGAGCAGTTTTTTTCGGTTGTTCGCGCCTGGTATGAAGCCGGATGCCCTCGAACGGCTGAGACCCGCCACGATTTTCGTCCTTGGGCGCAAACGCTGGACTGGATTGTTCAGAACCTTCTTGACGGGACTCCATTGTGCGACGGCCTCAAGGAAACAAAGGTGCGGATGACGACTCCCTCCCTGAGTTGGCTGCGCGACCTGGCCCTGACAGTCATCCAGAGCGGGCGAGCAGGGAAATGGATTCGGACCTATGAGATGGTCGAACTGCTATCGGAGGCCGGACTCGATATCCCCGGACTTCCCGACGGCGGCGACCTCGCTGACGATGAAACTGCCAAGAAAGTGAATCAGGGAACTGGTCGTAGGTTGGGACAGTGCTTCCGAGGTGCCGTTGCAAGTGAGCAAAATGGAGAAGAAACCCAGACACTAAAGATTGATGAAATCACAGTTCAGCGTCAGGAAGGTTATGACGGGAACAGCAGTTACAGCGCTAAATTCTACAGCTTCACCGTTGCGGCTATGGATTCGAATTCTATAGCCGCAGATGCCACGGATGATGATTCTAAGGGGTCTCAGTCTACTGACTCTGAACCTACAGAAACTCTCCAAACTGACCTCTCCGACTATGGCGCGGCTATGGACGCGGCTATACCTGCGACTAAGGAAACCCTTGTAGCGACTAACGCGACTATAGATCACCAACATCTTTCAGAGATGTGTGACGAGGGGACCCAACCTGACCGCCCCGGAACACACATTGGAGAAAGTATGCAACCCATAGCCGGACAGTCGCAAGCGACCCCTCTGGCAGTACCCGAAGAAAGAGAGGTTCTCGAGCTATGAAACCTGACGACATCTTGTTCGAAACAATACGGCTTGAAATCAAGTTGTCTGTGACGCAGGAGGGAAAACTACATGTTGACGCCCCTAAAGGTAGATTGACTCCAGCTCTCCAAAGTTCCTTGTCCAAGAATCGCGACGATATTATTGAGCTATATGGAATCGTTGCTGCGTGTTCCGCTCTGTACGAGTACCTGAAGTATGTGCTAAGAGGCCAGTTTGTCGTATCGATGCCCACGGCGCCCCGAGACTTCATGGAGCGGCCAGAGCGACCTATCGCTTGGGCAGCGTGGTGGTATGCAAAAAGTAGGCGGCAGAAACGAAAGACGATGGAAAACAAGAAAGCCTCGAAAGATATTGATGACGGTACACGAAACGTACTGGATGAAGCTATCACTCGCGTAGAAGGCTCACACAATCGTCGAGACCCGCGACGAGGTCAAGCGGGAACGGGTGTCGAGCACATAGGCAACGTAATCCCTCGGGTACTCGAGCAGCTAGAAGTAAGTTGTCGCGAAAGGGCCTCAGAGTGTATCGACAAAAAATGACACAGAAGGTTGTAAGGAAATAGCGTTCGAATGTTATGGGCAGTGGTTGCCCGAGATTTTGGAATGACAGAAGGGAGGTGCACGGCATTTCACACATACTACGAAGTATTTCGTTGATAGATTCGGGGCTCCTCTGGTATACATGACCCCAAACCACGAAAGACTACGTATATGAACAGGAAAGCAGCACTTAAACAAAGCAGTTCAAGCAATAAATCCCTCGTGTCTCCCAACGGATGTTCCGCGATAGAGGCAGAGGCAGATGATGACCCCGTAGAAGCGGAAGAAAGGTTAGATATGGAAAAGCTTACACCAAATCACCAACACCACGAAGTTACGCTTGAGAAGATTATCCAGGAATACGCGCGTATTGCGTTCATGAATATGCGCGATTTTTTTCAAGAGGGAAAAGGGTTGAAATTCAAACACCCTCGCGACCTTAGTCCGGAGCAATGCAGCTGTATCAGCAAAGTGACGTATGGTGGCGACGGCGAGGTGTATCTTGAGTTCCATAGCAGGGTGCATGCTTTGTATCAGTTGGGCAAGCATCTGGGCATGTTCGAGCCGAAAAACGCCGACAAACCCAAAGAGATACACGTGAAGGTTGCGTGTGACCCGCCGGCCGAAGAATGCAAACGGGAAATGGGGCCCGGATGCTCCAAGAAGTCAAACGTGCATAAGCTCGCTGCCTGCTGTGGCTCGATAAGTTAGAGGTTTCTTCATGGCCAAGAATGACACTGAGAAAAAGGGATTAAAGCCTTGTCAGTACAGGGCCATTACGGCACTTGTGGCTACCAGCGACGCTGCAGCGGCCGCGAAGGCTGCCGGAGTCTCCCTGCGCACTGTGCGCCGGTGGATGACTACGGCGGCCTTCAATGAAGAGGTGGCCAATGCAGAATCAGAACTGGTTCGAGGTGCGGCCCGGCGTCTCGGTCATCTGGCTGATAAGGCGTTGGGCGTGTTGGAATCCGTGATGAACGACAAAGATGCCGCGGACAGTCCGCGTATTCGCGCGGCCACTGCGGTTCTGGACACATGTTTGCGCTGGCGTGCACAGGTTTCTCTTGAAGAGAGGCTGAGCGCCCTGGAAAAACAAGTCCAGTAACCAATGCGATAGGGAGGTCGATTATGAGTTTAGACACGAGGATAGAAAGGATTGAAAGGCAAATCGATGAGGAAAGACCGAACGTGCTTTATATCGAGAATTTGTGCCCTGATGCAGATGAATGCCCTTATGGCCGGGACTGTGATTATGAAACAGAGCTCCCTGAATTTGAGCCAGGGAAGAAGCCGAAAATTATTTTGGCCCCCTTTTACGGCCGCTGTCCTCACGAGATGAAAGGAGGAGGCATGTAACCAAGAAGCGAGAAGTTTTTGTAGCGCATGTTGCGCATTGTAAATGTTGAAAACTGAAACGAAAAGTAGAGGAATCATTAATATGAATCGCATTCTTACCGACAACGTAACGTACCATCCAGCCGTAGACCTCTTTCCGCTAATGGATGTGGCAGGTCTAGAAGATCTTACTCGCGACATCAAGGAAAACGGACAGCGAGAACCGGTCCGGCTGGACGAAAACGGGCGCGTAATTGATGGGCGTCACCGTATTATGGCCTGTGAAAAACTTGGCCGCTCAGTGGAAGCAAAAACGTATTCCGGCAACGATGATGACATCATGAGGCTTGTCATCAGCCTGAATCTTAGTCGGAGACATTTGAATGAAGCTCAGAGAGCTGCTGTTGCGGCGAAACTGGCAAACCTTAAGAGTGGGGAACGCAAAGACTACGCTGAAGGTAGATCAATTGATCTAGCTGTGACGCAAGCCGAGGCTGCTGAGAAGCTCAACGTATCTGAACCGTCCGTCAAAAGGGCTCAAAAAGTTCTGCGCGACGGGACACCGGAACTTAAGAAGAAACTGGAGGCTGGTGAAGTGAGTGTAAGCGCAGCGGCGGATGTAGCCGAACTGCCACACGATGAGCAACAGGAAGTAGTAGCTGGCGGTGCCAAAGAAGTCAAGAGAGCGGCGAAAGCTGTCCGGGCCAAAAAGAAGGCAGAGCGGGCGGCAAAAAAACAGTCGGAAGTTAAAGAAATGCGAAGCGACCTGCAGCCGTTGCCAGCAGATGCGTTTGACACTATCGTGGTAGACCCGCCCTGGCAACGGGAAAACCCAATAGATATCGGCGGCGAACACCGCGTAATGAGCAAAGACGAGATTCGTGGCATGGCCGTCGAGGATTTGGCTAGTGCCGACTGTGTGCTCTGGCTGTGGACAACCAACGAGTTGATGCATGAAGCCTATAAGGCAATCGAAGCCTGGGGTTTTAGGCCCAGGACTGTCTTGACGTGGGACAAAGTGACTGCAGGGTCTGGCGCCTGCCTACAGGAGGTCACAGAACATTGCATTGTCGCTACGAAGGGCACCCCAAAATTCGAGCTGACTCAGCAAACAACTTTGATTCGTGAAAGGCTCAACGAAGACAGTCGTAGACCCGATGCATTCTTTAAGCTTCTTGATGAGATTTGTCCTGGCACGAAACTGGAAATGTTTCCGCGTGCAGCACGCGTCGAATGGGAATCATGGGGTTGGAAGACGGATGAAGTCAACGGCGAGGAGCAGAGTGGTCAGCATACCCTCGACGTGGGCGACGAGGAAGAAATGAAAAGGGCATCGTGATGACAATGTGTTCAATGCGTAACATTTATGGTGATAAGGAAAGCGTCGGAAGCGAAAAGGAAATACTCTACCCCGAAAGGCACGAGCAAAGTAAGCCGGGTGCGCTAAGGGCCATGGTTGTGCATGGGGCGGCATGTTGCTGGGCATCGTATATTCGTTTTGCAGCTATGCCGCTTAGCACAGTTCCAATTTGGCTCTTTTCCTGGAAGTATATCGCGATGTCGATACGCATTTGGTGCGAGTCGGGTATGCACGCGCTCGTTTCGAACCCTTGAGAGAATTCAGAAAGAGGAAGATAGTATGAATGAAAGACCACGCGATTGCTGGGAAACGCCGTTGCCGTTATTCGAGCTGCTTGACGATGAGTTTGCCTTCACGCTTGATGCGGCGGCAAAAATGTGTAACAGGAAATGCATGGACTTCTTGGGGCCGGACAACGATGACCCGGCGAAACAAGACGCGCTCGGAACACCCTGGAGAAATAACGTCGTTTGGCTTAATCCGCCGTACAGCGATGTTTTTCCGTGGGTGCATAAAGCGTATATTGAGTCTCAACTGGGCGCGACAGTTGTCGTCCTGGTCAAAAATGATCCAAGTACCGCATGGTGGGTGGAGTGGGCAATGCGCGCCACGGAGATTAGACTTCTCATCGGCGCACGCGTTCAGTTTGTACCGCCGGAGGGTGTCAAAAAATCCAGCAACTCGCACACAAGTGCCGTTCTCATCTTCAGGCCATTCGCCATGGGCACAAAGCCCATGATTGATTGTTGGCGTTGGAAAGAGGAGTTGGATTCAAAGACGTACCGGGAGACACAGATGTCCCTCTGCTAGGGCATGTAAGAGAAAGACGGCCTGTTTCCGAATGCTCTCCTTGAGCTTAAGAGCGGATAGTGTGTCTGCCTCGTTGGCAGGGTAAGGTTTTTCTACATCTTTGTTCATAAAGTGGCAAAATGCCCAATTACGCTTCGTGAAGCCGTCGCGCATCTTTCTTCTGCGCCGTCAAGACAATCCATCGACATGTGTTTGAAGCTCGTCCGCTGTCACAAAAAGGGCTTGTGGAAATCGTTCGGATACGTGCTTCATAGGCACAGGTTTGCTGAAGCATACGACCTCATGTACTGTGAGTTCTTCTTCACTCAGACCCAACGTCTTTGCCAGTTGTAGGTACTTTTCACGAAGCAGTTTACAACGGTCGAGATGTTTCAGTAATTCATCCTTCTTTCCATTCTCCAAAGTTTGGCCGCTGAACCTATTGAGTTGTTCCGCCATTTCATTGTGGGTTCTTGCCAGCCGGAGATCTTTACATTCGATGGCGAAGACTTCTCTTGTCTCCGGCTTCCACGCCACGTGATCCTGTTCTAGCAGGCCGCGGGCCCGTTCTCCAACTTTCAGGCAGTACTTGTAGACCCAGGGAAGACAAAAGCCAGCGCATGAGTTGAAAATGCACCTGTATTTCTGGATATGTGCGCGTTCGTCATAGTCGTCCGTGAGCTCAAGGCCCAGCGCGGTATAGGGAACCGAATAGGCAGTGTAGGCGAGATAAAACAGGATGCAGGACACCGTAGCATAGGCGAACAGCGTCCACTGTCCCCAATGGGGGGAGGCCATATAGGTTAGCCCGAAAATGATCGCCATCAGGATCCCCCCAATCAGAATGAAGGGGCGGCGGCGGCCGTAGCGGCTGCGGGAGTTGTCGGACATGTTGCCCACGACGGGATCACTGATCATGTCAAAGAAGCGCGGAATGGTAATCGCCCAGCCCAACAATCGTGAATCGACGCCGAATCCCATGTTGAAAATGGGCATGAAGAGGGTGTTAAGGCCGTTGACCGCGATCTGATTGCTGAAGCCACCGAGCCCCCACGCCAGTTTTTCTTTCATTGGAACGTGTTTTTCTATATGTTTCATTTAATCCCCTTTGTTGGCATTGACCGTCATCGCTCCAAACGCAAGACTGAGGAATCCTGAGAGTACCGGCATTAATACAGTTTTTCTCATCGTTCTTCTCATTTTTTTATAGTGCTTTGTCTAAACTTGTCCAGACCTGATTGCTGTTATTGATATGCTCGCTCATTCAAGGAATGGGACCTTGAAAAGGGACATCCCAACTGCATCGTCAGCCGGCGCGTCCGGCGACAAAACGGCGACGTCGCTGATGTAGTCAATCCAGGGCTTGCCGCTCACTGTGTCAAACTCGAGGACGAGATTGCCCGTGTTGGTGATGGTCACGCTATGGGTATAGAGCTGCCAGGTATCCTCCGCCAGCAATGTGGTGTCTGCCGTCATGGAGTACCGCGTGGCACCCACTATGAGTGTACACCTGATCACACCACCGCCAGCCGAACCGGAACTGTCCAGGGAACGCCCGCCGTAAAAGGTCACCTCAAGGGTGTCCCCTTCAGTAACGGAAACGCCAAAATTCTGGTAGATCGTGCCCATATTTTTCGGGAACCCGATCCAATTGCCGTCTGCTGAGAGGGTCATATGA
>SDBV01005650.1_pt1 | contig 17586 bp, 17 predicted proteins | sample 2277081 | NCBI WGS metagenome assembly SDBV01 (sample SAMN10402039, study PRJNA504765) | marine sediment metagenome | isolation source: marine sediment core GS10_PC15, 223 cmbsf | place: Arctic Ocean: Southern Knipovich Ridge | collected 2010 | reverse complement strand
CACTAGAGTTTCGGTAATGCTACCCGTAGCTAGTCCACTGTCAATGTCAACGGTATCCCAGCCTTCTGCCAGGTTGAAGTTCTTTGCATCTACAAGTATCTTAACCATTAGTTATCCTTCTAGGAGGGAGGACTACCAGATGTTTGCCAGTAATCCTCCCTCCAAGGTTGTTACCTATCCAGGGTCAGGAACACTAAAGCGTGGTCAGCACCACCAGTCTGACCTGGGGTCATGCAGAAGCCGATGGGGATTTCAGTAGCAGCAGCAGCGGCAGGGTCACCTTTAGCTGCCGTGGTACCTACTACAACCTCAGTACCCAGGGCGATGGTGGTATTGATAGCTACCGCAGCGGGTCCACCAGTCTGAATCCAGAAGTAGTAAGTAGCGGTAATAGCCAGTCCGGGAACTCCTACGCACAGACCACTAACCACTGCCTCGGTAGCAATTACGTTAGCATAGGGATTCTGGATGAGACCTGCCTTGCTGGAGGTGGTCAGGGCAATGGTCAGTGCGTCATAGAGAACCACACCTTCCTCGTCAGTGCCGGAGAAAGCATCATGGCTCTTAATCTTATAGCACTGTCCTAAACCAGCAGCGATGTTAAAGTAGACGTATCCCTCAGCAAAACCATTAGCAGTGGTAAGAGGAGCAGCAGCAAGGTTAGACGTACTGGTCAAACTGATGGTGGATACACCGATAGCGAAGCCAGCACCTACAGCTATGTCGTCGTCCGCCTCAGCATGGATAGCTTTAGCCTGTTGCTGTGGTGCCCCGATGTTCAGTCCAACACCACCTGCTTTGCAGTACCTCCATACTCGCTCACCCTGTATCAGCTTGGTACCGAGAGGGAACTGCTGTTCGGAAGACTCCGCATATGGGTTAGGTGGGTTGGACTGTTTCAGATTAGCCATTGAGGACACGTTAGGGAACTCTATAACGAATCCACTCCGGTTCATCACCTTGCCTAAGTAACTCTGTCCGTTGTAAGCCATGTTTCACTTCCTTTAATTTAGTTGGGTTCCAGCCAAACCAGGGTTATTCTATTATCCTAAGCAACCAGGGCCGCATCGGTAATGTCAAAGATGCGTCCAAGTCCATGAGTGGAGCCCAGCAACACGGTACCGTAGGAGTCAAGCCTGATGCCTCCTGCATTGAAGTCCTCAAGTCTCTCCCACATCCACATCTCAAAGAGGTCTCCTGCTCCCTCGGTACCTCCAAAGGCGTAGGTGAGTCCTGGCATCCGGTCCATTACATTGCCGTAGAGGACGGGGAAGATGGAGTAGGCTCGGGTGCTGGAAAACTTAGCCCGAGCATTGCTGGACGAGCCAGTGCCGGTGCCATCTTCCTCAGCTACGAGGTAGTCAGTCCGGACGAGAGGAAGTCCTGCGAAGAACAGTATGGGAAGGCCGAACTGGTTAACACCTCTGGTCAGCAGGTGAGCGGTCTCGTTACTGGAGACTGCATAGGTGAAGCCACGCTCCTCGTAGGCCGCATCAAAGCGAATACCTATCTGAGGAGGTACTAGAATCTCGGATACACCTGCCTTCATGTCGTCTATCTGGGTTCTCAGGTACAGAAGGCTGAGTGCGCCGGATGCCATGTCCATATTCTTTTTACTGTTGGTCAGAGCCGAGGTGGTCCAGGGAGCTCCTCTTTCGGCAACGAGAGCATGGAGGCCATCGAACTCGGTGGGAGTACCTCCATAAGTGGTATCTGCGTAGAGGAACTTATCACCCAGCTTTCGGATAAGACCCTTCTCAGACTCCATGAGTACCTGTACCTTATAGTCGTTGTAGGTACCATAGATGTTCTGGACGAAACGGTCCAACTTACGCTGGATGTACAGGTATCGAAGCTGGGACTCAACCTCGGTGTAAGTGACATCCTCACTCCAGGAAAGCTGGTCACCAATACCTGCAAAGACTACAGCATCCTCGGTTATGGTGAGTTCACGGAGCCACTCGATTTTGAGTCCTGTACCAGCAGCCTGAGCTACAGGTACACGCTCGATGGGGTTATTACGCTTGATGTCCTCCTCGATTACACCTGGAATCTTGGTGGACTGGGTTAACTTTTGTGCCTGGGCTAGGGTAGCCCAATGACCTCCTGAGCTTGCCATATCATCCTCCTTGTTAAGCTACCTTGGGTGGAGGAGGTGCTCCTGCGGTTGCTATCCCACCAAAGTGATGTCCTGTGGCTTTGGCATCATCCAGAATCCTCTGCGCTCTTTGTTCTGGAGTTTCAGGGACAGAGCCAGCACCTGGTCCGTCAGGTCCACCATCGTAGTTGGCTGGTTTACTATTACCACTACCACCATTAGTACCAAATACTTTAGCGGACTCCAAAAGAGTTCTGAGCTGGGTTAGGTCCTTCTCCTTGATGGCATCCTCTTTAGCTCCATGGATACCAACAAGAGCGGTCCGCAGGTGCTCGGCTATCTCGGTTTCGAGCTTACCCACAGTATCAGTATGGGTAACGGCTGCGGTTTCCAACTCACCCACCCTAGTAGTCAGGGTGTCATAGTTCTTGGTCTTTTCCGTCAGCACTTCTAATGCTGCCCGTTCCTGCAAAAGATTAGTATGGGATTCTCCCTGGACCCTAGTAGCTTCCGCTAGTTGGGTCTGGTAGCTAGACTCCTTAGTCCCCCATGCTGTCTCCTTTGTCTCGGAACCACGCTTCACTGCTAACAGGTCGGACTCTGGAGCATAGCGGATGTCTTTGCCATCCATCTTAATGCTAATGGTTCCGTCAGTGTTAGGAGTAAAGGTCTGAGTGTTGCCATCTTCTGCCATTGCTATTGTACCTCCACAGTTTCGTTAATGGAGAGTTTTAACTCCTTATATCTCTCCAGATAACCCTCTACAAATCCTTTATCAACAGCCTCTACGAGTTGGTGACACATAAAACAAACCCATATACCAAGATGAGGTGCATCGTCGTCCCAATGATGGTAGTTTAGTCTATCAAAAGAATCTCCACACAACTCACAAGTATCAACAGGTCTTGGACGTTTCCTTACAACAGTGGCCTTACCTCTTACCACAAGCACATTCTGTCTATGGTATTTAGTTCTGATTTCCTTGGCTCTAGCAGGATTCCGCTCTCTCCAATCCCTTTGGTAGTCAGCAGATGTCTTACCCATATGGATATTACTGACCTTGGCTATGGGCAATCCTAATAGAACACTAACCTCTTTCTGGGTCATGCCATGACTAAGCAACATCCTTACCGATTTTGCCATACCATCTATTTGTGGTTCATCACTCATAATAACAGTATATCACAAAAAATTGATTATGTCAAGCGTTATGTAATGCTATTATGTAATCCTGGCTAATATTGTTTTATACTAGTAGTATTAGCCAGCATAAACTATAGCACCACCATTAAGGCGGTATGCCCCAGCTATTCCTAAACTCTATGTACAGCAGACCTGCAGCATCGGTTAAGGTACTGTCCGTCTGCTCGAAGAACTGTAACCAAGCATCTAGCTCTGGAGACAACTTACGAAGGTTCTGTCCAGTCTGTGATACGGCGGTAGTATAGGAAGCTATCAACTTAGTATCCGTACCCTCAATGAGTACCTCTTGTAGTATGTCCCGCTCCGCTGGAGTGCCGAGTATCCACTGCTTGATTAAGGATTGTTCTTCCTCGTTGTACTGTGTTCCTAGTATTGCCTGTTGTCTGCGATTGTAACCTCTAAAGTATCTACGAGATACCTCCCAGCGCAGCTTCTCTAGGTCAGTCATGGACTTGGTAATGACTTGAATAAAATCTTCTTCCTCAACACCTCGTAGAGTTTCTACTATGGTATCTATCTCAAGGAAGTACTTATCCCAATCCTCTGTCAGGTTACCGTTGGCATCAAACCCCTTCTCCAGTTTAATACTAAAGTAGGCATTGAGAAGCTCCCTAGACGGATGCTCTATAGGAGGAATCATGCCACGTTTTTCTGCTCTACTTACAAGACCTTCTCTGATGGTGCCATCTTTCCTGACTACATCATCCATCTCTAGAGCTACGTTCTTATAACGCTCTCTCTCTGAAAGGTCAGTAAAGAAATTGGCGTGTCTACCTCGAAGGTCTGACCTACTTTTACTCCACTGACGCATATTGATTTCACCAGCTCTTACCTGTCGGTTGAGTTCCTCCTGCTCTAGCAATAACTCATCACCAAAGTCTCTGACAGTACGGAAGAACTCCCTACGTCGTCTGTCCTCCTCTTGCCAGGCAGTAGGCATTAGAGTGGTAAATATACCCTGGTGATACTTCATACCTTCTAGTTCGCTTATTACCTGCTGGTCTAGTATATCCAGTTGAGCATAGTCTCCTATACGGAATCCATGTCTGCGCATCCAGAACTGTTCCTCTTTGGTGTAGCCAGTTATTTCCTCTATGAGGTCTCCAGCGGCTTCCCACATGTCTAACTGTTCCTCAGTCTTGATGCGAATAATACCAGACTGTTCTTGGATAGCTCCCTGCCAGCCATTGAACTGGACTGCTTTGGTCCAGAGTTCCTCCTCCTCAGGAGTTAGTGGTTCGTTCTCACGTATCTTGTCTTGGACATCCATACCGTTAAATGTTTTCTTTTCCAGTTGGGCTATCTTGTTAGCCATCTGGACCGTAGTGTAGGTTCTGAATGGTTCTGGTATTACCTTATCAAGTAGGAACTTAGCTGCGGTGGAGTCTGGCTGTGCTGCTATATAGAGGTTAAGAGGAGTCTTGAACCAGGCTGGTAGAAGCTCCCCAAAGTTAGGTTGTCCATTGACTGAGGTACCTCCCATTGTCTTGAGGAAGTTAATGTAGGTAGCTGGGTAGAAGCCAAACCTGGAGTACCAATCAAAGTACTCTGACAGACCTGGGAATTGGTCATAGTACTCTGGATAGTCTCTCTTGATTAGCCTAATCATACCACCCATGAAGATGGTACCTCGGAGTAGGTTGAACTCCATACTGGTTCCTGGTATGTGGACATACCCATCCTCAGTGTTGTCCATGTAGGTTCCCCAGCCCTTGAATACTCCAGGAGTTCGGATGGAGGCCCTAGGCAGCCAGAATAATCGGTGAAGTTCGTAGGTCCAGAACGGGTACATAGTCCTCATAAATGCTGTGGTGGAATTCTCATTGGTATAGTCAGCCCAGTCCTTGAAATACTCTACTGATGCTTTGTCCGCTGACTGTTGTTTAGTGGCTCGGAACTCAGGTGATAACTCTCTTGGCAGTAGAGCCTCTGTGATAGTTGGATGAGGTACTATAGGATTCTCTATTCGCTGACGGAGTAGTCTAGTTGGTATGATTAGCTCGGATTCATCCACCGAAGCTATGGCTACTACATCCTCTACTCTGACAAGGACATCATTAACAGAAGGAACCTGCTCTCCAACTAACCTTTTATCTAGTACTTCAATCTTAGCTTTAGCTTGTGATATTCCGGATTCAAACCCCTGAGCATTAAATACTTTGGTTAGCTTTTCTATTTCAACCTGTTCTGTAGTAGTTGGTACAAAATCTTCAAGATGTACAGCTACATCCCATGTGTCCTCAAAGGACTTGGCAGTAGCCCGACTACTGGTAGCATTGGTAAACTCTCTAGCTAGAGGGTCTTTCCCTCTACTCTTTGATGCTCCAGAACCTCTAAATAGACGAATAAAACCCGAAGGATACTTGTCTCTAAGCTCTTTATGTATCCCCCTAAGGTATTCTTTATTGTCCTGTGCAGTTCTGCCCCATAGTTGTAAAATATCATTCCCTTGAGGTGTATCAGACTTACGAAACCACCCTCTCGCAATAAACTCAAGGTTCACTGTTCTGAAAGGAGCATGTTCACCGAACTTACCAACAAGATTCTTAGGTAACTCCACTTTTACATCTTGTGCCAAAGATATAACACGGTCACGGATAGCATCTATTTCCGGTTGGCTTCTTATAGTTCCTCCAGCAGGACTAGTAATCTCACCTAAACCTAAGTCGGATACCTCCTCCTTAGCCCTTGCAACCTGTACCTTCTCCGTAACTCTAGGAGTAGCATAACCAGGTACGTTATCCAAATCATCAGCTAGCTTAGATAACCAAGTACTGAGTTCATCCGCTGTTCCTTCTGGTAATGCTTTGGTATTGTAGATAGACCAGAGTTCATGGCGTAGGGACTGTAACTCCATCAAGTGTGGCTCCATGACACTAGCTGCCTGAGGACTCATTTGCATATCCCTCAATACGTAGTCATAGACCTCACCTATACCTTCATCAGTCCAACCTAGAGATTCGGGAGACTTCTCTACCTGTCTAGCCATTAGCTCTGCCTGGGCTCTTACCTCTAGGATAAAGTCCTGGCGGGATTTAAGAGTCATGGTTTCTACACGGAGCATAGAAGCACCTAGCTGACTGGAGTGGCCGTGGAATAGAGTAGCCACATCTACCTTGGTAAGTTTCCTACCAGCTACATCCAGCAATGGTGGTGGAGGACCAGCAGTACCTAGTACGCTGGATGTCAGTGACTCTTGTACCTGTGACTTCAAGCGGAACGGTGCTTGCTGTTCCCTACGTTTGGCATGAGCTTTGTCTTGGTTATCACGGAACTTCTTCCAGGCCTCAGAGCGTGGCTGTCCCTTGGGAGGCATAGCTGCTATCTCTGCTACCTCATCAGCACGGCGTTTGGTCCAGAAGGATTTAAGGAACTTCTGCTCTCCTACCCAGAGGTCAAATAGCTGGTTTACTGATGTCTGCTCCACATCGTTTAGATGTTTACCTACATCTGTACGGAGTTTCTTAACCAGCTTATCAAAGTTATCCAATGAGACCTTGCCGTAGTCCTCCATACCCTCATAGACTTCTTTGGTATAGACACCTCTCCATTCATTCCAGTCAGTCCATTTCATCTTGGAGGACATTTCTGTTTCCAGTTCATTCATGGCTCGGATAATATCATCGGTACTGTCGGTGTAGAACCGTTGTAGGTCACGGAGTTCTTGCATGACACTGGAAAATTCTTCCTTATTACGTATCTCCAAGGACATTATCTCATTGACCCGCTCAGTCATTCTGGTCTTATAGAACTCAGGAGAGTGGACAAAGTAATCGTACATACCAGCCTTGTAGCCATCCACAGAATCGTCTATAGACTTACCTAAGTTCTTCCACAAACTACCATTGGATGCTTTGGTAACTAAATCATCCCCAAACTGTCCGGGTACTAGTGGATGCTTACTAATGGCTTCCGCTACTCTACCTCCAGAGATGCGGTCTGCCATAGCCGTGTCCCGGGAGACATTTTTCTCCAGTGCTATCCTATCTGATACTATATCGTCTAGTAAGCTACGGGTAGAAGCTGGACCTGCAATAGACCTCTCCAGCATCTCATCCTTTAGTTCCTTCCTGGACATATTTAGAGAACGCACAAAGTCGTCTGGTAGTACTGTTACAGCATCATCTATGGTTCTACTCAGACCCGCCATAAGCTCAGGAGCATCCTCACCAAGGAAGCCAGTGAACATCTGTCGGTAGTAGTTGGTACGCTGGTGTATCCCTATCGAGCCTGGAAGGTCTATGAAGAATCTACCTATAGGACCAGCAGAGAGTATAGAACGCCAACGTCTAAGGTTTTTACTCATGGCACCTATACCCTTGAAGGTAGGAGTCTCAGTAGCCATCTCGATTCTAGGTATACCCATCTGGAGTTCTGGCGGGATGGACAGTCCTACTGTCATACGTTGCATACGAGCGGTAGGATTTACTACAGTCAGTGGAGCGTCCTTGCCCCAAAACCTCCAGAAAGGCATCTTAGCAGCCATGACAGGTTTCAGTATACCTTCAGCTATATTACCAGGACCATAAGCAGAGAAGGCTAGGTAAGCTCTGGCTGGAGCAGCTACCATCCACTTGTCTATAGTGTTTCTCCATACAGTCATGGTAGACCATGTGACCTTGGAGAACATGGCTGATACCCTGCCCGACATCTCTAGGTTATGAGCAGCAGCGGACTTAACGGTATTGAAGTAGGTATTTCTACTCTGCTCAAAGATGTTACTGAGGAGGTCTGGAGTATTCTTGGCTTTGGACATTAGATTGTCAGAGTTAGCTATACCCTGCCGGAATAGCTTGTTTATCTCCATACCAGCAGACTTCAAAGAGGTCTTAGTTTCATGGATGCCTAGAGTCCTCAGTAGGAATGGTGCGCCAGTCTTTCTGGTAAGTAGTCCTATACCTACATTATTTATGACATCATTGGTGATGGACGATACACTGAGGACGGTATCTTTAGTTACCTCGAACTCTGTACCTAATCGTTTACTTATACCCTTGACGGTGGATTCATTTATGGACTCTGTTCTTAGTACTGCTCTACCAGCCCGGGCCATGATTCCACCATCTTCTGGGTGGTGTATTCCCCAGCTACGAGCTTCCTTCAACCATGAGATAGAATCCTCTAGAGGTACGTGGCGATAGTGTCTACCATTAGACCTGGCTGTTATATAGTTCGCCACTGCTACCATATCCTCACTAGCATAGTTAATGGACGCTTGGGTAGGAGTCTTTGAGAACGCCTTACCAACATTCTTGATACGGTCAAATATGAGGACATCCCAGCCCTTGAGCCAACCCTTCTCTGCAATACCTACTATAGGACCAAGAAACTTACCTATCACTGGTAGCGCAGTTGCAGCCTTGGTAGGTAGACTGGTTCCTATCCATGTCAGAGGGTCTGCTATCCACTCGTATGCTAGACGGTCCCAGAATCCCAACTCAGTCTCCGCAAATGCTTGCCCTCCAGCGTGCCACCAATCATCGGTAGCCAATGCCTCTCGGTAGGTTGTGAGGAACTCCTTCTCAGCAGGTAGCATGTATTGAGGTTTCCACTCCTCCCATCCTTCTGCTTTGCTTCTGTAAAGGAAGCCTCCCCAAGGAGCTATCCATTCGCTATAGAGTTTACCGAATACGTCCAAGGCTGTTAGAGCGGGTTGAGATATAGTCTGTAGAAGGACAGCTTTAACACCCATCTCCGGCATCCTAGCTTCTTTAAGACCTTTCTTTACCTGCTCCTGGTTATTGGATATAGCCTCCCAGTAGTCCTCTAGACGCTTGGTGTATGCCTCTAGACCCTCTAGACGAGCGATAGTTTCGTCTGGTACTCCTGCACGTTTATATACTTCCAGAGCTCGGTCTACTGTAACCACGCTAGATGGTAACTTAGGGTCTGCTTTCTTAGGACGCTGTAGATGCTTGACCAACTCCTCTGTGGTCATAGAACTTATTAGTCGAATACCAGTACCTGGAGGAAACTTAGGTTTCTTTGCCAGCTCTGCAATAATGGAATCATAGTTAAGCTCCTCTACTGGAACTTCCTCTGATAGACTGAGGGTAGCTACTACTATCTTATTGAATATTTTTCTGAGTTCCTCATCATCCTCACCCATCTCCTGGAATCTAGTGATAGGAGTACCATCATCCTTCGTTAGAGTGAATAGGTCGTCAAAGGATGTGACTTTACCTTGCACTATGTAGGCCGCTAAACCCTCATACAGGGACTGGTAGGTCATAGCTCTGGTTTTCTCTACTATAATTTCGTCCAGCCGGTCTACAAAGGTATTATATTGGGTAAGAGCTTTCTTATATAAACCTGACGCTCTATAATCTGGTATATTTCTAAGTGGACTGATGTTCTTATAAAAGAACTGGGCAGCCTTGGTTAGAACTGTAGGAGCACCTATAGTTTCCATGAACTGCTCTCTACCACGTATAGCTCCCTCTAGTACCATCTCCTCACGTATTAGAGTAGCTTCCTGTTCCTTCCAGCGGAGTAGACTCTGAGCCTCACCTGGGAATTGCTCTCTAGTGGTACCAGTAGCTATGGTTTGGCGTAGCTCCTCGACACTGGATAGACGCTGGAATCTACCCTCCAAACTCCGCCTAGCCTTCTGCTCCATGATAGAAAGGGTAGTCTCTGGCCGTCTATCACGCTCACTGGCAGGAATAGCTTGGTGTACTTGTCTAACCCGTTGTATGGTTTTTTCCAGCTCCTGCTCAAACTCTTGCTGCAACTTCTCGGTGGAAAATATTGGTTCTGGCATTAAACTGTACCTATCCCTTGCTGTGGTTCAGTAGCACCTTGTGGTAGTATCTCATTAGGTAACACGTCAGCAGAAGCCGGAGTACCTTTAGGAGTTGGCGTAGGTGGAGCTGCGTCAAACTGTGCTTCCATAGAGTCAGCTAGTTTCTCGTAGAGGTCAGCAGACCTTTCATCTCCAGCTTCTCTAAGTAGACCAGCCTGTTCTCGGTAGGCTATAATCTGGTCTACCATGATAGCTCTTGGGTCCATCATAGCATCCTCTTGTCTGGTCTTGGCCACCTCTCTCATAGGGTCTTGAATCTCAGGAAATAATCTATTCATCACAGTGGAGGTAGCCAACCTGAAATTGGGGTCTAATCTCCTAGCTATCTCCGCCCGTTGGATGAGGAAACCAGGAATCTCAATGTCGGCCTGGACAACAAACTCGAACTCCTCTGGTAGGTTATCTGGTAGCTCAAATTTGTGTGGACGGTAGCTATTCTCCTTCATCATCTGCCAGTGGTAGTTGTCCAAGTCAGCGAATAGACCTTTGTAACCTTCCATGTAAGGTGTTAGAACTTGGAGAGCAGCGGAGGCTATGGATGCCATCGCCAGGTAGCTCATCTGCTGCTGGATATTACCAAAGATGGCCCAGGGGAATAGTCCTCGCTGGAGCATGTTCTGGTAATCGAACATCATAGTACGGAGCTCGACAGGGATAGGAGGTACCGGCAGAGGGAATACTGACTCTCCCGGTGAGCCTTTGAACACAGTACCTCGCTTAAAGAGGTTCTCCTCAGTCAGTATAGGAGACTCACCACTACTCAACTCTAGCCAGCGAGGTTGTGCAGTATCCCTCATTAGCTGCTGGGTGAAGGTCAGCATCTTGTTATAGTTCTTGGTGAGGTCTTCATTAGTAGCTACCAGAGCTTCACCGTAATGTTCCTGCCAACGGTTAGCTGCATTGGAGCCTTTGTCGGAGGTCCAGCTACTAATAGAACCTCTGTCAGGGAGTCCGCCAACAGGAGAGATAAACAGCGGGAGTCTATGCAACTTAGACAGTGGTATGTCCTTCACTAGCTGTTTGACCAACTCAGTACCTAAGACAATACCATTAACAGTATCACCATCATCGTCAAACCCCCAATAGTCATACAGAGAGGTATTATGAGAGAACGCACGTTTGACCTCCCATCCCATCATAGCAGCTTTGCGGTTAGCTTCTGCCGGTGACATGGAGTAGATGTGGACAGCTTCTATTAGACCTTCTCTACCGAACTCGGGGTAGACTTCGATAGGACTCCAGTTCTCAGTCCAGATGCGGTCATTAGTTACCATGCTGAATACGGAGTACCAACCAGTAGCTAGCATATCCGCTACTATCTCTCCCTTGAGACTTTGACGACCTATGCTGCGGTAGCGTTTCTCCTCAGCTGCCCAGCGTTTGGTGAGGAACTCCGCCAGCTCTGACGTGGAGCTAATCTGGTCTTTCTCCAGGTTTTCTATGGGGACTTTATGAGCTACTATGCTGGAGGTCATTAAATGTTTAGCCAGGTTGAAGCCTGTCCTCGGGTCGTTGCCAGCTACGGACTCCATGCCTTCCTGAGCTAGCTCGTCTTTGAGGGTGAGTAGGTCGTACCACTGCCGGATTTTCCTATCCCGAGTAGACCAGTTGGACCGCATCTTCTCAGCACGTTTCTTGATACCACCAGCAGTTACATCATGCGGCATTATTTACTCCTAAACTGGATTTCACTAAAGGAACGAAGGTGACCATCTATACGCTCAATAGTAGAAGTTATAGTATAGTCCCTATAATCACTATCATATAACAACCTATCCAAATCCTGTAAGGAACCACTAGGATAGTAGGAACACTGGACAATCATAGTGTGTTCGCAGGAGCACTCGGTATTAAAGCCATTATCCCTTAATAACCTAACAACATCACGGACACCAGTCTCAATAAACTCCTCATACCAATCAGTCACCTACCACCTCCAACCGTGTCTACCGATTAACCCTCGTTTAGTGGGCTTCGGATTCATGCAAGCTAGACCTATAGCGAAGGACATAAAAATATCGTTACTACCTACTATCTCCATCTTGTCACCTACCAGTCTATGGTTCTTACACTCCTGGATGAACTCGGCATCATGTACTATGAGGTCGTCTAGTACCTTATAAACTCCATTGAGTAAATAATCCTTATTCTTACTGGTGGTGAGCCAACCAGGTTCTAGACTAACAACACCACTGACGATGTCCTTCCTGTGGTAAATAGGTCGTCTAGTCTTACCTAGTTCGGTGATAGCTAATCCATGAGAGTTAGCCTCCCAGACTATTTCAGCTCGGTTATAGAAGTCGGATGCAGCTACAGCTTTCTTCCAGGTAATCTCGGGTCCGTAGAGTCCAGCATCCCTGGCACAATACTTAGGGATAAAGTTGCCATACTCATCCTGGTCGAAGGTCAACACAGTGATGGCGGACTGGGTAATCTTGGCCTGTCCAGGGTCTATGCTAACCATATACTTCTTATCCCTCACTGGAGGGTACCATATCTGTAAGTTGTCCTTGGTGTTAGGTGCTGGGTAACAATCCTCTAGTTTCTTCTCCATCGTCTTGACGTCGAAGTACATCTCACCGGTAGCAAGGAAACAGCCAACATCGTCCTCAGGAAACTCCTGTAAAAATAGTGTGCGAATCTCACCTTTCTTCCTCAGAGAGTTCATCCGTATTTCCTGCCAACGTCTCCAACGAATCTGGTCGAAGGTAAGTCCTCTGACTTCTACTAACATCTCCTCCTGAGTGGATAACTTAAACTTCTCCTTAGCTGTTTCAGGAATCATCAGGTTAATACGAGGGTCACCTAATGATATGAAATATTCTGGATGCTGGAACCAAGCATAGAAGTGAGCAGTGAACATGGATTTACCAGCTACAGCTTCTACGTACCAGTCGTGGAATTCGTTCTCCTCACCGTTGCAAGTACTAAAGGAATCTATAGTGCCACCTGGAGGTACTCTAGCTACCGCAGGAACAATAATTCTCTCAGTGGCATCGGATACATAGAAAGCGTGTTCGTCCAAAAGTAGATGGTGTATGACCTCAGCTCTACCTGCTGTCCTACTCCTAGCACTAGCTATGTAGATTGAGGAGGTACCTACTAGTTTCTCCTTAGCAGTACCTCTGTCAGTATAGAACCTAAAAGTTTTTTGGAAGTCAGAGTCATGGTGGATAACAGGAAAACCTGGAATGTTAAGTGAGGCCAGGTGAGCATAGAAGAAATTGACCTTGCTTAACAACCTCTGAGTGATGAAGTCCTCATAAGCTATCAGGACGGTATTAGTACCCGGGTGGGTCAGAGTATCCACGAGTCTAGTGGCTATCCGTTCAGTACTGAAACCTACAGACGAGGGTTTGACCCAAATATCAGTACCAGTTTGAGTAGCATGGACATCATTCTGTATAGGATTAAACTTGAACGGTACTACCCGTCTGTCTCTGTCCTCAATGACCAACAGAGTTTCACAGAACTTTTTAGGGTCCAGTATCAGTTCCTCAAATGTTTCTTGAGCTGTTACCATCACTCGACCAACTTATCTACAGGGTCCTCAGGAGGTCCACCAATACAAGTGGGATACTGGTGACTATCCGTATCCAAACAGTGCATGTGGTATCTACCCATCCAGCAACTACAAGTTATGTGGGATAGGAAGCTATCCTTACTGTCTGACTCCTTACCATCCGTGGAGGTAGCCACTAATGTCCCCTACCTTCCCCTATGAATACCTCGTAAGGTAGCATTAGCATCTCTCCTGAGAGTTTTAGCGTCGGCACGTAATCTCCGACCTGTAGCCGCACCAGCTCTAGCCAGAGGACTACGAGCCCTTAGACTGGACAGTGTACGAGAGGCACTACGTACTCCACGAGATACTGACCTACCAAGTGCTCTGGCTCCACGGGCTGCTGGACTTCGCCTACGACCACCACCTCCACCAAATGAACTTCTCAGAGACCTTCCTACTCTAGTTCTGTGTGGCATTGTACCCCTCCTATATTTGGTTCCTCATTGTACCTAGCAATCTAGGCCGGTATAGCATACCTCTCCTACCTACTCGGGTAACATGAGCTTTGAAGAGGTTACGTCTACCAGCAGCTTTCTGTCTGGGTTTAGCTCGGAAGCCTCTAGCCATTTACTTCTTACCGTTCACTTTCCTAACCGTCACCGTCAACTCGGTCAATGCGTCAGATAACTTGGTGGTAGCCTCTGCACTCTCTTTAGCTCGGTCAGACCATCTCCTGTCTCTACGCTCCGTGTCCTTTCTATACATTAGAAAAATAATGATAGCCAGGACACCACTGGCTCCCATACCACTAAGTGATTCAAGGATGGCTAACTCCATGACTTACCCTTTAGTCGCATGTACTTCCTCTTTCCTTAATGTAATTTCCATCACCGTCTTGGTAAAGTCGAAAGTCTCGGTAGTCTGAGGTCCGCCAGTAGCCAGTTGTTTGACCATTACCAACTGCTGAGGAGTGTAGAACTTCCTGATGAGTTTGAGGTATTCCTCCTCATCAGTAGTAAGGAATTCGTTGGTAGCATCCTTAAACAGCACTCTAAAGTCCTTGTCCAGGATGAGTCTAAAGTTCCGAGTATACTCCAGGTCTATGATTTGGTCGGACAACCTCCTCTTAATCTCAGGTAGAAAGTTGAGCATATCCATAAACTGTGGGTCTTTCTCCCAGGTATCCACTGTCTTGGTATGGACATCAGCTAACTTGACCGCTTCTCGTTTAGCGAACCCGGCTAATATGTAGCTAAAGTACCTAATCTTCTTGCCACCCTCCGCATAGCTGTGGATGATATACGGAATAAGAGATTCTACCTTACCCTCTGTCTCCGTTATACTTCCATCGTCTGGTGGGTATCTACCCTTCATAATTCGCTCCTTCTCTCATTATAGCAGATTGGAGCCGTTATGTCAAGTGTATAGTTTAGTTTACATAATCAGGGGCTCTTGACAGTATAGTTACCTTATGCTATAATATATATGAGAGTATTAGTGTGTGGTGACAGAAACTGGACGGATTATCTGGCTATATATGAGGAACTAAAAACCTACAAGAGTATAGGTTATGATACCATCATTGAAGGTGAGGCTAGGGGAGCAGACAGTATAGCTAGACAGGTAGCGCAATTTCTAGATATGAAGGTGCTAAAGTTTCCAGCTAACTGGAACAAGTATGGCAGGTCAGCAGGAATGATAAGGAATCAGCAAATGCTAGATGAGGGTGACCCTGATAGTGTGGTAGCATTTCACCAGGATATAAAGAACTCCAAGGGTACTGCTCACATGATGAGGATAGCTAAAGCGATTGGACTACCCGTAACATTGGTGGAGCGTCACAGCTCCTCAGTTATATAATAGTAGGAGGGCAACATGAATGTCATAGTAACTAAAACCACCTGTGATAGATGTAGAAAGGTAGAGGAGAGAGAGGGTGACCATGAACATCCTCCAGGGCTCTGGAGTTATATCTCTATGCGTATCTACAATAAAGTATCTGGATGGAGTAACTTAGATAAGTACCTATGTCCTAGTTGTACAGTTAATATATCCGCTACTATAAAAGCTGTACCTAAGTGACTTGGGGTTCTTATGTCCAGCAGTTCCAGTATGGCAGTGAATGGGAAACTATAAACCGTCTAGGCTCCAAGCTATCCCTAGTTACTGGTTGTGTCATACATTACCCAGCTTATAACAAGCGACTGTTTGAGTGCAAGTGTGGAGTGGTGTTTCCAGTCTATGTGGTCCAGCAGGAACAATGGGAGGAGATGAAGGAGATGCATAATGGTAACTAGGAAAATTGAACTGCCCAATTATTGCCATCCTATGACTGGAGGAAGTTACGGAGGAGATACTGACTGTGACCATGACTATCCTCCTGAGAGTAAGAAGGATGAATCTGAATATGTCTGCTGGACATGTAGCAAGTGTGGAATGCGAAGGTGTTATGATGTCTTTGATTAGGACAGTAAAGTGACTGTCCCCAACGTAACCATATCCTGGTGCCATAAAACCGCTATCTGTAAATGGTGTGAACAACCAATAGAAGCTGGCGAACCTATGGTCCGTGTATTCTTCTGGAACAAAGGAACAGATGGTCGCCGCTGGAATGGCACTATCTTCTTTCATCCACAGCACTGGCTGGATAATGGGATGGACTACCTGAGCAGGAATCCATATGTACCCTACGTCAGAAAGACCTCCAAACTCTTACCTGAGGATAGAGAAAAACGCCGTAAGATGGTTCTTAAGTTCAACTCCCTACATCAGCGAAAACAGAACATTCGTGCTGATTACCCGGACAGACTGCTAGTCGAGGAGCGACTGGATAAGCAAATGCACGACCTGTTGCTGGACATGATTAGCACGGGTGGGAAGATACCCAAGAAATGGTTGGAGAAGATAGCACAATGAAGGATAATGTCATAGGATTTATAATACTATACCTACTTGTGATTGGTGCTTGCGTACTAGGTTTCTGGTTGGGAACATATGAGTTATAAACCACCATACAAAGCACAGTTCACCGTAGACAGGAAAGTAACTCCCGGTCAGCTAAAACTATTAAAAGAACTAGACAAACCCTACATAGACTCTGGTATCTGGAAGTGCCCTAAATCCTCAACAGGAGCGCACCAGATAATAGTGAGAGGTTTGAAAGGAGTGTGCCAAATCTGCGGTCACAAGAGGAGTTACAAGAGGGATAAGAGAAGGAGACAGGAGGAGACGGATGAGTAACTCACCTCAGCACAAAACTAAGAAAAGACAAAGGGTAAAGCAGAAGCACAAGGAGCAGAACGCTCACAGGAACGCCTCCAACAGGACAATAAGGTTTATTAGAGAGGAAGGACAATAAGGTGATTACCAGACTACGCTTAGTACCTAGCGACCAGTACTACGTATATCAGGTTCCGGCAGCAGCTTCTATCATCCAGAGTTCAACCTCAACATGGTGCATGGGTATTACCTAGATGGTAGTGAAAAATCGGAAAAATTGGAAATGCTGGACTGGACATAGCAATTAAATAAACCATCTCATAAAGTACCTACCCTGGGGGTATGTGATGTCCAGCCAGTGTGATGGTTGTCACTAGCGATCTAAATATTATGTCAAGCTGTCCAGCTGAGTGGTTATGTCAATCGCTAGTGATTTATTTCACATAGTTTTGGACACAAAGAGAGAGGGTGGCAACTACCCCCTCTCCTCGTTATGTCTAGCTCTGTGGCTTGAGTTCGCCGGAAGCTATGACCCGCTTTTTGACATTGTTCTTGAGCTTCCACTGATTGCCCCCGGAGTTCTTGCCTTCGCCGCCATCAGCTTTGGACTTGTCGGCAATGGCCTGGTCAGCCTTGACTGCTTCGGGCATCTTGGATTTCTCCGCCGGTGTAGCGAACTTGTCGTAGACCTCGTCGAGACTCAAACCGTACATAGCCTTGGTCGCTCCAGTACCGCCGCCTCCGCCTGTCCGTGTC